>Ga0123354_10021532_pt1 | contig 10161 bp, 8 predicted proteins | sample TergutLab28metaG_2_FD_97872 | JGI IMG/M metagenome (GOLD analysis project Ga0123354, IMG submission 97872) | Labiotermes labralis P4 segment gut microbial communities from Petit-Saut dam, French Guiana - Lab288 P4 | ecosystem: Host-associated > Arthropoda: Insects > Digestive system > Gut ...
AAGCGTCCGCCACCTGTTTCTATCCTGGGCCAGCCCAATCCAGTCCATATACCCACATCCCACCTCCTGGAGATCCATCCTAATATTATCCACCCATCTACGCCTAGGTCTCCCCAGTGGTCTATTTCCCTCTGGTTTCCCAACCAAGACCCTATACACCCCCATCTCCTCACCCATACGCGCCACATGCCCAGCCCATCTCATTCTTCCCGATTTTATCACCTGCACAATAATGGGTGAGGAGCATTTAATTTCTCTACATTTAATTTCTTTACATTCATAAAATGGCCGTTTTTACATTAAAAGCATTTATTTCCGAGATTTATATATAATAACTATTGTATTACTTACGTCCATTTTTAGAGATGCCTGAATCGTAACTCACCGACTTCCCTTTGACTTACATTATATAATTAGGTTCACTTTACACCGAAATGTTTTACGACAGTTCCTCCAGGAATCAGAACCCCGTCGTACACCGAGGGCTGCCTCTATATTTTTATTCCGTGTTAAGCCAAATGTCTTCTTAAGCGCCTTATTCTGGAAAGAACTGCGTGGGAGAAGGCTTTTATTACTGATCGTGTAATCCCTTTTCTAAATAATTATATAAACTAGCCCCTTAAAGATAAGAGAATTTGCATTTTCCCACACAGTCCATTTGAGTGTTTTGTATAAATCTCAAAACAAAAACAGATTATTCCCCTTAACAGCTTTAACCGATTTGTCTTTAACCCTTATACTGCTAACGTGGAGAATATGGTGAGCTTATAATAATGCCAAAAATGGTAGATGGGGTTTAACTCGGCGTTTAAAGGGTTAAGCTGAATTTTTATTTTTTCCGTGTAAGGAACAGAATTTTTGTAATATTGTTTAATTTAGATCAATATCTGTTTCCAAACAGTTAAATTTGTAGGTTTACATTTATTTTATTTACACTTTTTGAGTGCAAATTACAATCTTAGGTACAACGAGAAAATTTGTTTGATCATGTTGTTAATAAGAATGAAAGACGGTGATATGGAGCTTCTTTTGTTTTCCAAAAACTTCGACAACATGAGACAGAGAAGCCAAAAAGGCTGTGGTTGTTATTCGCATTGTCGTCCTCTCGCCAGCTAACGTTATCACAAGCGACAAGAGCTAATTACTGTTCTGGCGTGGCGTGTGTAACTGACACACCTCTTTGTTGTCACGGAAGGCGGAAATATGAAGATACCTAATTCCAGAGATGATATAATTCCTTACAGAACTTGTCACGGTAAAGGACATGCACCACTTCCATGTCAGTACACAATTTATTCACAGAATAGCGTCCGCAGAGGCTTGATTCTGGGATTGTGGAATTGGTAGTGAGAGTGTAGAATCAGGGAGGGTACATCTATTTGCTTTGTTTTGTAATTTGTGATATCGCTGTGTATGGCGTGATTACAAAAATGTGTCTCCTTCGTTCGATGTAGCGAGGTACCGATAGTCAGTTGCTACCCGTCTCAGTGCCTAAGTCCTTCAAAGCATTATTTTGTTGATGATTACGAGTTATTTTCACAGAAACGTACGTCTATTCCGCTCTATTGGCCTATTATTTGCGTGAAAAGTCACGTAGGAAGCGAGTTAAGAAATCCGAAAAATTCTGTCGCGAGATTAGGGTTTGTATCGTTCAGGTCAGAAAAGTGATTGACAATTCTTTGTCCTAACAATTCGATGTGTTGTGTCTATTGTTATTCTATTGTCACAGTGATCTTTATTAATTATTAGCTATTGAAGTTGGCAGTTTACTGAGCGCGGCTGACAAGTGTCTAAGAAACTTTGTTGCGGTGTTCGACTTTTTGCATTCCTGAGTGATTCCGAAGGAAGCACAATGACATTCTAGCATTACGTAGCAGTATTTCTTGCGCGACAAATCGTGCGATAAATAGATACAAATTTTGAAATATCACGAAAAATTCCAAATATCCCTCGAAATGTCGCAGTAATTGTGTGCGTCATTTGACAACACTGGAATCATCACTGTGGGCTGCAAACTGCCCCTTGCTCTTTGTTATCAGTTCGTGTTTAAAGTTCACACACACAAACACCCACACACACACATATGTGTGTGTGGGTGTTTGTATTATTAAAGACCTTATATATATATATATATGTGTGTGTGTGTGTGTGTGTATTTTAAAGACCTTATATATACATACATACATATACACACATACATACATACATACATAGATACGTACATAATACATACATACAAAATGCGTACACATATACATAGATACATACATACATACATAATACATACATGCATACATACATACATACATACATACATACATACATACATACCTACATACATATATACATACACACACGCATACACACACACGCATATCAGGTCTTAAAAAATACATTTTCCTGAAAGTAATATAGCAGTAACTGAACTGCGCTCCTTGCTTTTGTCTTCCTCAGTCCTGCGAACTTCCCGTCAGTCGGTGATTCTCGGGACTTGGAAAATTATTTTCCCGATTCCTGTATTAGGAAAGTTGGGAAACACTGTTACAGTGTTCGCGTGTCATATCACGCCGGATGTGGGTTGACGTTTATTTAAACGAGTAATGTTACTGGGAACAGCAGTAATTGGAACATTGGGTCTTAGGCAATAACGTAATTTTAAACATCGTGTTTCAACCACTTAAATCGCTATTGTAATTATGTTCCATCTACTGTAACACTGCTACAGTGTGCAGTTGGCTGACACAATGTTTTATGTGCTTTTGACAATTCTAACCACAAGCACTGATTATTTCCCCAACCAGCGTTAGCAGATCAATGCATGTAATACGTACAGTTTATGTTGTGTGAGGTGGGTTCTTTAGTTTCACACAGAAAATGGATGAATGTCACTCTTCAAAAGATAGACACAGTGAATAATTTTCATGAATAAGAATTTTTGAAGAGATGATGGACTCATTTTAAGCTCATGGTTCCGTGCATCGTAATTCAATGTTAATAAAAATCCAACCAGATGCAACGGTATGCAGATATTTATTTACTGCAAAGTCACACTACATGTTTCGGGTGTCACAGCACCCATCATCAGGAGTACTAAAAACTGTAACCGCAACCTCCGGTACAGGTCGTAATACCGGTCTGAAGGCCACGTTGGAGGGAAGTAGCTGTACCGATATTATGACCTGTACCGGAGGCTGCGGTTACAGTTTTTAGTACTCCTGATGATGGGTGCTGTGACACACGAAACATGTAGAGTGACTTTGCAGTGAATAAATATCTGCATACTGTTGCATCTGGTTGGATTTTTATTAACAATAATGCGCTCACTTTAGCCGATGTGGCGGCATGCTGACACTAATGTATCTTTCGTGCTATAACTTCGTTTGCGAAGAACCTATCAAAGAGAAAAAAATTAAATTAACATGGCACATATAAAAAATGGGAAGACGTTTTATCAACTAAGTAGTCTGTTCTTCCTGGCAGCGAGGTTAGAATACGTGGATTTAAATTTTCGCGGTTTATTGCTTAAATAAACAAAGGGGCAAATTTGCAATCCCATTAGTGCATCGTGTTGTGCCGCTGCACTTAAAGTAAGGCTTTTATCGTCTGGGAGGAGATAACAACTTTTTTGGTGCGCAAATAAAGAGATAAATATACAAATTGGCATCGAACACAACAGTTATTTATATAATATCAATATAGTTACGTATTTCGACATCGCGAGGTCGTCATCAGGCTAGCTTTAGAACTATTTCTTTAGTAAAACCAACTAGATGCACCAATGTCTCAAATTAACTTATTTTGGAATAACACTCTACATGTTTCGGGCGGTCTTTCCGTCCATCATCAGGAGTTCAAGACTGTACATATAGCAACACGCATACGTCAAACAGATACTGATGACTGTTAGCTAGCAGGCAGCAGTATCTGTTTGACATATGCGTGTAGCTATATGTACAGTCTTGAACTCCTGATGATGGACGGAAAGACCGTCCGATACATGTAGAGTGTTATTCTAAATTATAAAATTTGAGACATTGGTGCATCTAGTTGGTTTTACTATAGAAATATTTTACGATACACGGCCCTATGAACGTCAAATTAGCTTTAGAACATTATAAAGGAATACACGTAATACTTCAGACCAATAAATTCCATCGCTATAGCTCTATTCTATTTGAGCTACTTTTCCCTCATGCCGTCGTCTATTCTGACTACGTTTCAAAACAACTTCCCCCGTGGGAGCTGATTCCCGTTCACGCGGTTTCCTTTCTCTCCAGTGGAACTGTAAGGTGTTGTGGCAGCGCAAACTCAGGCGGAAGATTCGGCCGTTACACCCGTCAATTCGGACTGACCCGTAACGCATCAAATCGCTTCACGGCTTCGCGGTCTAGAAAAATCACTGCTCTATTAAATTAGGTAGTGGTACGTCATTGTAAACGTAATAATATTGCAGTTTCCTATGCCTGACGCCAGAGGTGCATGTAAGAGACATGGCGTTAATACCCATGCATGATTAAGTACTAAATTACGAGGATGTAATTTGTAAGATTTGCATTTCTGAAACCCAATCAGTTGGCTGCTGTGTCTATTTGAAGTCTGTATTGTGGGCGCTGTGGCGAAGAGAGCCGTTTGTTGCCTACCCCCTCAGGAATTGAATCCCGGCCAACCAGCTCTCAGTCGATTATGTCGTCTCTACAAGTCGTATAAAGCGGTTTCTCTTTGCTCACATGTTATGGGTTCAGAACTGTAATATTTGCTGTGTCTTCTGATTGACAAAGAGTGATATGCATGTCGTGTGTTTAACATACGTGATGCTGATAATTTACTAGTAATTAAGGTACAGCACTGCAGCCTGACTTAGTTAAATATGCATCCCAGTCAGAGAGGGTTAACAAATATAAAGCAGAATTAGTATATCGGTGTTGACTTGTGTCTGTATATGATGGCATTTAGAACTCTGCTCTTACTTAAGAGGGACGAGGTAAAAGGGGAGTGGAGAAAAATTACATAATGAGGAGCTTACCAATCTGTACTCCTCACAAACTATTATTCGGGGGATAAAATCATGAAAAATGAGATGGTCGGGGCTTGTATCATGTATGGGGGAGAGGAGAGGTGTGTACAGGATTTTAGTGGGGAAATCTGAGGGAAAGAGACCGCTTAGAAGACACAGGCAGAGATGGGAGGATAATAATAAGATCGATCTTCAGGAAGTGGGATATGGAGACATGGACTGGATTCATCTGGCTCACGATAGGGACAGGTGGCGAACTCTTGTAAATGGGGTAATGAACCTTCGGGTTCCAAAAACTGCAGATAATTTCATGACTGGCTGAAAACCGGTTAGCTTCTGAAGGACTCTGTTCCATGCAGTATGTAAGTAAGTAAGAAAGTAAGTAAGTAAGTAAGAACTCTGCTCTTCGTGCATTATGTAATATTCTCAAACTTTGTAAATTCGTGGGTCTGTAAATTGGCAAAAATTCTTTAAATAACACAGAGGATTACAAAAGAATAATGATACTGAAATTGAAACTTAATCGGCGTTGAAACTTTGTTACGAATACTCTGTATGATATCATTACGGAATTATGTCCAGCCTTCAACTGCCCACTGGTGCTTAGACTTCTAACAAAGCTCTGTCACCTTCGGGTCTTGGTGATGACTGTATTGGATCAGTGTCAAGGACGTGACATGGAAAGAGAAAAAGGTACATCCCGATTTTTTCTCGGCCTTTGTCTCAAACGACTACGTCACATACTGCAAACACACAACAAAGTTAATCCCAAACACTGTTCGACACGGCGATACTAAATCTGTATAGCCACGTGATGCAGGAGGGAGTTATTTGTCAGGCTACGTAGTTCTTCAGACCAATGCGCTATCAATCCCTCTACGTAGGCCATATCATTGGGGTGGATATGGGATGAGCCGGGTGTGCCCAGACATAAGTAATGCCTCAAAAACAGCATTCATTTGGTATTTTGTGTCTTCTTTTTATGTTTGCTAAATAATAATAATTATGTCCTTCTTGGCTGAGTGTTCAATAAATTTTCGTCTTAAGCAGGTGAAGAAAAATCACCTTCTCTCGATACACCCATCTTCCCCACTGAAAATTACTGCCCATGTTTATTGGCTGTACGAGGGGGTGCTGATAAGTCCTTAGCCTGACCTACTTCCCGATGTCGTAGGACGGAATCGATAGTCTCGTTGGAAAGAGGGGTCTGTTTTTGTGTCGAATTGCAAGTCTTTTCTTGTTACAGAGGCTGAAAGGAAGCATGTCAGTCGATGCGCGCGATTCCGACAACATGGAGACGCGAGATGTCATAAAGTTGTTTTTTCCTGCAAGGCAAGGCGCCGAAGGAAATTCACGCCATTCTGACAGAAATATTAGATTAACATGCACCATCATATGCCACCGTCAAAACTGGGTGGCCCAGTTTAAACATGGTGATTTTTTCCATTTGTGATGCGCCTCGTCCTGGACGACCCAAAACAGTAACCATCCAGGAGATTACTGATCAAATTCACAAGATAAACTTGGAAGACCGCCGGATTTTAGCTGAGCAACTGGGGATCTCACGTGAACGGTTGGGTCCATCGTTCATGAAGATTTGGACATTAGGAAGCTCTCCGCGAAGTGGGTCCCTAAATGCCTGAACGAGGATCAAGAACGTCAAGGGTGCCAGTCGTCTGAGCAACTTTGTGAATTTTTTCGTCGCGATCCAAATGATTTCCTGTCACGATTGGTGACCATGGACGAAACTTGGTTATATCACTATGACCCGGAGACAAAGCAACAATCAATGGAGTGGCGGCATAGCGGCTCACCCCGCCCAAAAAATCCGAGTACAAAAATCCGCTGGTAAAGTTCTCGCCTCGAATTTTTGGGATTAAGACGGCATCCTCCTCATTGATTATCTTCCAAAGGGCCATACTACCAACGCGGAGTATTACTCATTTCTGCTGGTGCAATTGCAAGACATTTTGAAGGTAAAACACCGCGGGAAGGTAACCAAGAGTGTCTTGTTCTTGCACGACAATGCCCCGGCTCACCCAGCACTTGCAACCCAGAAGAAACTGGCCTACCTGGGCTTCCAGTGTCTTGATCACCCACACTATTCTCCGGATCTGGCCCCGTCGCACTACCACCTGTTCCCTGGAGTGAAAAAACAATTGAAAGTTCGCCATTTTTCGTCCGACGCGGAGTTCATTGCTGCCGCGGAGACCTGGTTGGACGGACAACCTTCTGATTTTTTTTTCGAGTGGTTGGCAAAAGTTAGAGCAAAAGGCTAAGAAGTGTATTGAGCTTCGTGGAGAGTATGTTGAATAAATCCCGAGTTTGGTCGCTGTAGCTTGTTTCCTTCCTGGTCGGGCTAAAAACTTATCAACACCCCTCTCATATATATATATATATATATATATATACACATATAAGAATCAAATATTTAAAGTCCTGTCCTTGTTCTGTCTCCATTTAGCAAATTACAATTCTAGGAATGTTGACGTTGGCCAAATGACTAATGGCCGGAAACATTCACACCTTTACAAAGCAGTCGAAATGTAGACATCTTTGGTCAATACTGCGACCTTGACCTTCGCCAGTAGAAAGCTATTTGTACCTAGCAGCATCGCTCAGCTACCGTGCTGTCTGTCCAGAACACGTAATGCAATTTTATTGCAGGTGTATGTCATTAAATTCTAATTTCATAGTAAACCTGTTCGGTAACCGTGTGGTGGGTTAGCATGCGAATATCGTAGCTAGGAATGGCAACCTTCAAATTTTTCCCGTTAAAATTTAAACGGTTTTATAACATTTGATCACAGATATGTAACTCTATTTTGTGAATATATGTTTTGCTGAGATGTGAAATTGTCGACTCCACCCACCAGCAAACCTGGACTACCACTCCTAACCGCCTGTTTGATGAACACGCCTGAAGACCCGCTTGTTCTACCCGAATCTAAAGAAGTTCCGTTATTAGAGTCAGGTCGGACTATTCACAGTTATGTAGGAAGGTAATATTAAAGTGGTCGTCCATAGCCAGACCGTGAAGATCTCAGTACAGCGTAATTAACCCAGGTTATAGCCCTGGTGCTGCCTGATGTGTGCAGGTATGGTGAAGATCACTTCCTAGCCGCAGTAGAGAATATGATAGTCGCCCTTCTGATCAAGGAATCAGAAAGTTCTATTACAGCTTTCAAAATAGACAACCACGGGAATCTGTCCCGAGCCAGAGGAACCCAATCTACACCCAGTATCCACTGCAACGCGCGGTTTAATATCTTCCTCCAAATTAAGTCTAATTCTTCCAGAAGATCTTTTGAAACTTCTGCCTTCAAACACAACAAATTTTATCAGACCCATCAACACATGCTACATATTTCGGTTGTGCTAACAATCTTCAGGCATTAACCCTTATCCCGCTAACGTGGAGAATATGGTGAGCTCTTAATAATAGGATTTAATTAGGCGTTTAATCGGTTAAACACAGTATATTTAGTACTCCAGACTAAATGCACGTATATTAAATTTGTGAGATATTACAAATTGTACAGGTCATAATAACACATTGTTTGTTATTTGTTACAATACATATTACTATTGCATTATATTATTTTATATTTTTAATTCCTGTATTTGTTGATTATGCGAGCTGGACTACCTGCAACAATTTTGGTAAAATTCATCCCGTCGTGGTTTATCATACTGAAACTTTGATACGTGCTGCTCTTAACAACAAATTTTATTAATCCCCTAAATACATGACGCATGTATCGGTCATTATAACTTGTACATTGTGTAAGATCTCTTAGTTTAAAAAAAAATTATATATGCATTTAATTTTGAGTTTTAAATATCGTGTATTTAATATCTGAAGTTAGTATGGCCGGAACATGTAACAAGTGTTGACGGGACTCAAAATTTTTTTGAGGCTCATTGTAGCACATATGTCAGTTTTAATATGTTATACCACAACGGGATAAATTCCAAAAAAAAAGACATCTTTTGCTTTCAGTGTTCTTACTACATTATATAAATATATCCTTTAGGTAACCCACAACAGACAGTTACGTAGAGGATTTTCTGTTTCTTTACAGAACCAATCACGGAGATTCTAGGAGGTTCTGACCTGTTCATTAACAAAGGCAGTACAATTAACTTAACATGTTTGGTGAGGTTCGCTCCCGAACCTCCTCCCATAATGCTGTGGAGTCACAACAGAGAGGTGAGTTAATATAAGATGACCGAAAGAATGCTGATGTCATCAATGTGTTTCTTAGTGATATCAATTTATGTTAACTTTGTTAGTGATATCAAGTCATGTTAACTTTTTAGTGATATCAAGTTATGTTAACTTTGTTAGTGATATCAAGTCATGTTAATTTTGTTTGTGATATCAAGTTATGTTAACTTTGTGATATCAAGTTATGTTAACTTTGTTAGTGATATCAGGTTATGTTAACTTTGTTAGTGATATCAAGTTATGTTAACTTTGTTTGTGATATCAAGTTATGTTAACTTTGTTAGTGATATCAAGTTATGTTAACTTTGTTAGTGATATAAAGTTATGTTAACTTTGTTAGCGGTATCAAGTTATGTCAACGTTACAGCTAAATTCCAGATATGCATGATCAGCTTTTCCGCAATTTTTCAGATGTGACTTAAAAAATTTGCACTCATGTCCTTTGAGCGGTTTGTTTTACTACGCCATCAGGTGTCGGACGGTCGTTAGAACAGAACGACTGCGATTCTGTCTGTGGCCTTAGTAGGCATAACGTTAGAACGTTCCTGGATATTGTCAGGTAATCAACTTCGACTCACCGCGAGGTGGCATCAGCCTGGTCACAGAGAAGGGTCCTGTCACCACCAGCCGCCTGCTCATTCAGAAGGCCATCCCTGCAGACACAGGACTGTACACATGCGACCCTTCGAACGCCAATCCTGCTAGCGTCCGAGTGCACATACTGAACGGTAAGGGAGTCACTCTGTCACATATTACAAGAAAGTCACCAATACAATTAATTAACACTAAATTCGGTTTTTGAATAAAGGTTGACCAACTAGATGACACTTGCTTTATTATATATTGCTCAACATGTTTCAGACGTTAATACGTCCATCTTCAGGAGCTAGCGAGTACTTGTTGTGTTGTGTAGGCT
>Ga0123354_10021534_pt1 | contig 10160 bp, 5 predicted proteins | sample TergutLab28metaG_2_FD_97872 | JGI IMG/M metagenome (GOLD analysis project Ga0123354, IMG submission 97872) | Labiotermes labralis P4 segment gut microbial communities from Petit-Saut dam, French Guiana - Lab288 P4 | ecosystem: Host-associated > Arthropoda: Insects > Digestive system > Gut ...
GACGCTTGTGAGTACGGTAATGAACCTTCGGGTTCCATGAAATGCGGGGAATTTCTTGACTAGCTTCAAACCAGTTAGCTTCTCAAGAAGGACTCTGCACCATGGAGTAAGTAAGTAAGTAAGTAAAAAACGTAAGGTAATGTGATCCCGTTACAGGCCCGGTGTGGCCCAGAGGTTGGGTAGAGGTATAGCTCTACTCTTCCATGACAGCGGCACTAGAAGGGGGCGAGTAGTCAGCAGCACGCCCCGGCCGCACTTTACCCCCGAGAAAGCCCCGGTACCCATTTTACAGGAGGCTGGGTGGGCCCCAGGGCCGGCCTGGAGGGGCGGAAAATCTCGTCCCCACCGAGATTCGATCCCGGACCGTCCAGTACGTAGTCAGTCGCTATACCGACTGAACTACCCGGTCCATATTTTACAAGTTCGTAATTCACTAAAAATACGTAGCAATCGACCTTGTTATTCTCAGACACTACAAATTTATTAAAACATAAAAAAGGGGGAAAAAAAGAAATTAATGCACAAATAAAGACTAAGATAAGTAAAACATTAATTTACCAGTACCAGATAATCGTAAAGACTGATTTCTCTCATTCTTGTTCTTCTGATATGAATGAATGCAGGTCAGTGTTTATAAAAGTCTAAATGAAGCCTGAGCACAGATCGGCAAGTATAGGAAGTTAAAATACCAACTCATACCTGGAAGACCTAGGGGTGATTCTTGCAATGGACGTCGAGAATACTAGGGATTTTACAGGTTCCTCAGCGCCCTAATTAATTTGAAATAGTAACACAAAATAGGCGACGACCGCTTCTTCATTACATCCTTCACAGTTTTGCCCATTTTGTGCACTAATGTAAATACTGTGTAGATACCTTCAAATGTTATATCTTTCGATGACATAATTAGGTCGGTCGAATTTCATTGCTTATCATTTAGTTTTATGATATATCGTAAGACAAAACCTGACTGTAGATATTGTAAATATTTCTTTACGTAGCGTATTAATTTGCGACAAACAATACCTATTTAAAGTTACAGCAATTCACAGAGTACGGTCTTCGTTACAAAATATTCTATCGAGAAAGCGGCTAGAACCATAAAATTATAAGTTAAGTGTGCCCCAGCGAACACCTTTTCCATTTTCTTGCCACCACCTTACCAGTGGTTTCAAGTCAGCTCGTTTGAATGGCTTTCCCGCTGCTTTTGCCTAACTAGCGGATATACAAAACAAGCAAAATAAATTAATATTATTGGGACATTACGTAATACATTTATCACTTCCTCGCGTTTTTTCTCTGATCTGCCACTTCTCATGACATGCAGTAGGAATTTGATTATTTTAATTATTTTATCCGGAAGTCATGTATATTTTTTGTTGTGTCGCAACTGCCCAAACTGGGCCTAGACAGCCTAAATGTTGAGGTTTCTCTATCACACGCAATGAAAAACACACACACATACACGCGCGCGCGCGTGCACACACACACACATAAACATGCACGCACATGCACACACACACACACACACACACACACAATATGCAGAACTCCTCTGAACGAGTGATCAGGCCGTCCAAGAGGCCACTAACTACAAAATCCACAATAAACAAAAGAGACAAATATCCATGCCCTCAGCGGGCTTAGGACCACAATTTCAGCAATCAAACGGCTTCAGACCTACGTCATAGACGACATGGCCACCAGGCATGGTCAGTGAATTTTTAGTTGACTTATAGAAGGACTCACCGGACATAAACCTTGCAATAACATCAGGCATTTCATTTCCTCTACAGTTTTTTATTCATGTTTTTATGAATCTGCTATTTAACCCTTTGAACACTAGGCGTGTCTCTTGTAGCCTACACAAGGACTCAGTCCGTACCGCGCAGTAAACACTTTCCACCTCGGTTATAAAAAACAAGTCTGCTAATGCTGTATAAGGCAAAAGTCGCTGTCTGCTGTGAGATCCGTACAAAATGCATAAAAGCAACGTAAGAACCATGTAGAATTTTTGATTGTTACACCTGGTGGTAGGCAATGTAATCGCTAGGCTTTAAAAGGTCAGTAAAACACAAATATCCTCCTGTCTTGTGTCACTGAGCATTGTGTGGCTGGTTATGTAACATAACTTGAAGCTTTCATGAAGATTAGACTTGATAAAAACCTTGCATAGCGAGCAGGTGTAAATACCGTGTCTCCATCCAAAGCTTCGGTGACTTTCACTGTCTCCATCATCAGGGAATAATGTTACAATCGTTCCTTGAAAACAGGCATGTTCCTCTTCAACTACGAAATTACAAGGCTTTTCTCCACAAAGCAGATGAGCTTTGAAACAATTTATAGCGATATATAGATTTTATAAGTAATAAATGCACTTTAAGGCCAGTGATATAAACAAAATTTAGAAATACATCTGAAAAGTACACTATACGCTTCATGGAATTTACTTATCCACTCCTTTGTACAGAGCCGTTACACGAAATTAGATATTTAATTTTATAGCAATTATTCCTGTTAACCAGTATCTTATTCTAAGCAAATTATACCAGACGATCTGCATCACTGAGGCTTTACAAATAGTCATATGCGAACACAAAACATTACACTGTTATCTTGTCAGCTATAATGCTTGAAACCAATGTCTGAAGTTGTCTGGAATGTTCCTTCTGATCTCATTCATACTTCAATATGCAGAAAATGAAGCTTCAATTTCAGCATCAATACAAACTCAACGAATTAGTGTCAGTCAGTCAACACTTTGATGTAAAACCCACTCAAATACATGGTATTGTTACTGTGCCTGATTTAATTTTCACACCCCAATTACGCAGATTTTAAAACACCCCAACTTCAATATCAACATGGTTATTGTGGCCCTCTTTTAATTTCATAAACCGAAAAATGAATTTTGCTATATATTTTATTATAAGTACCATTAGCATCAATACAATCAACGCCTTTCATTTTGTGGGTAAATTTCTTTTGCTGTAAGACAGTAAATTTTACATGACATTGGGTAATTTAAGGACTGTTAAAACTAAGCGTGGACAGCATATGTAACTTCGTGTTGAAGGTTGGATGTCATATCATGAAATGGTGTGTTTTACAGTATTTGGCAGGTTTAGCCAAAAACAGACAACTAGCTACCTGTTACTCTACAGAAAAGAATTATGCGAAGAACATAGTGGTTACAACTGGCGACATGGTGGTGTACATGTGACTGCAACAAATGTCTTGCTACAAACTTTGTTAATAACTGCAAAGTCTGATACAATGACATTTTCTTGAAAAGAAATAATTCAAATGTTACAGATTTTGAAATATCTACAGCCTGAATTTTATGTTCCATGTTGCATGTCCATTCAGAAAGTACTAAAAAAAAATGTAAGAACAGCCAAACAATGAACATTGTCAATATCTTTGCATTCCATTTTTGTAAGCTATGTCTTAATAATATTCTCCAACATATATTTAGATATATAAGTTTTACCTTCCTGATAAAATTTTTGCAAGAAAATTTCAACTCCCCTTTGCATGTCACATGCTTCTTCCACCACACCCTAACTAATTTTAGAAACACAGCATCTTCTGGCCACGTCCAGTGCCCTGTTTACACATACACACGCATGCACGCACACACATACATTATATTACATAATACACAAACACACATATGTACATACATACATACATGCATACACACACACACATACATATATTATATTGCATACACACACACACACACACACATACATACATACATACATTCCATGGACCCAAAAGTTTGTCAAAATGACAGTAGGATGTGGAGTAAGTCATAAACAAGCAAAATGTATGAAGTATGCAAAATATACTGAATTATAACAGTGAAATTACTACACAATTTCATACACAGTAGTGATGAATCCTAATTCAGAACTCAGGTATGGCACAATTCCTATGAATCACAATCCTGCTAGACCTGACATCTGGTTCAGGTCCTGCCACTGACATAGAGCACTGTGGGTCATCCTTAAACATATTCATCAAGAGACCAAATAGTGTATTCAAGGAGTTTCCTAATGCTAATTTACATTGTGCCTGTCAGTTCCTAAGACTTGTGAGGCTAAACAGTAAATGCTTGAATATTTAATGCCAGCATTAGAATGCCATTTTCTAAAAACATGCAAATTTGGCGTCTATTCTACGAAAATGATTTTTATTCCCTGTATGAATACTGTATAAAGATGAATTTATGAAGATTTTCTTGTTTATCTAAAATTAAGTTAATTAATGGAAACATATATTGCCACCGTAAGTCCTGAAAGAGACTTCTTCATGAAGTTTATGTTTTGATTCAACTGTAATTCCAAAAAATTTCTTCTGTCAAGTAAATATCTTTTCTCTGTTGGACAAATACAATTAATTATTTGACACTTCATTATAGAGTTAAACAGGTAAAAAAGATTTATTTTAGAATGTAAACACTGCGATTTAGAATATTTACAAAACAGCATAACATGCTCCACTTCACTTCTGGATTATTTGATCAAAATGACTCATCCAATTTAGATGGTAATCAATTAGCACAAATTTCTTAATGAGCAATTCTTCAAGATGAAGTGTTAGAAGTTCCTCAACCAAGCTTTGGGAACTCGTGGCATTTTAAAATATTTATTTTCTTGTTATCTTGCTGAGTTAAACTGTGTTTATCCATGACAGTACAGTCTGCTACTGCCTCAATTTCTGAATTTCATGCTGCTAATTTTGTATATATTTGTTATATCCTCTCGCATGCCACATGGCTTCTATAACAATACCCTATCTGCTTTCAGCAATATAATATTTCATGGACAAGTCCACTTCCCAGTGCAACATTTCACAATGTGCAGGTTTCTAGTTGAAGTGTTCTTAGATCCTCAACCAAACCCCATGCTTGAGGAACACGCTACATATATTGGTATTCTAAAACACTTCTTCCTTTTTTGTGTCTTGTTGAGGTCAGCAGTGTTTTTACTTCATAATACATTATGCTGCTACCTCATGATCTGAATTTAGTACTGTCAGTCATCTACTACTATTTTATACACAACATAATTATGCATTATTTGTAAAGCAGTAAATATAATTCTACATGGCTAGCTGTCATTGTCAAAATTTTTAATCATGTAGACATACTGAAAATTATGACAGAATAAAACAGTGAATTTGTATTTGCCTGCAAACTGCAGATCACTTGAGATCCATAATAAGGAAAGTGTCTTGTACATTTATAAATGAGGAATAAAAAATACCAAAAGACATAAAAAATTCTCTCTAATATAAACAGGGTTGACTTCATTAACATTACCCTGCATGTGAAATATCTCTGTTATTAATGCTGAATACAAACTCCAGGAAACATGCTCATTAAACTAAAGACTACACTGATTAACAAACATGTACAGACCTTCGGGAGCAAATAGTCTGAATTATGCTTATTTTCTATGGTGCAGAGCTTTGAAAGGGCAAAACTGTGACCGAATTCTTCACAATTATAACTTTCATTAATATTATTAATTTTGAAGACTACAACTGCCTCTGTTGTACATATATTTAGTCTACCTCAAGAAGAACAGAGTCTGTGCCCCTCAGAAATACCAATCAATAAACACTGCATGAAAACCACTGACTGTTTACTCCAAGAACCATATGGAAAATGTAGATCCACTATGTGCAGATCCCCTAGTGCTAAATCTGGCGCCACATATAATATTAACATAAAAAACGCTAAAAGAAAATATTCATCATGATTCCAGTGTAAATTATAAAATAGTAAAAATGAGGTTAAGGTATGGCATACTTGTTAGAAATAAGAATTACTTATCTCACAATTATTTAAACGGGAATGAACTATCATTTTTACGTTCCAGCCTTTTCACTTCAACAGGAAATATCTCTGGGGTACCCACTGAAGGGACTCTGAACAGAGATATCTTGTGTCTTTTACAGCAATTCTTTTCCATACTCACAACAGTGGTGTTGTTTTACAGCTTGCAAAAGCATTACAAAGTCCAGTCCATAACTTAACAATAGTTACCAATGTCTGAAGCTTTATGAAGCACGTCAAATATATCTAACAATAAGGCCCACACATGGAAACTGTCCAGCACAATGAAAACACCTGCTTACCTGAACTTCAAAGGAAGACCACTGATTTAAGCCGCTAATTGTTAAAAATATTTAGCTAAAACATCAGCATCCAAACCGATTCTAATATTCAGTGATTACAGTGAACGACATTTGCATGACACCTCACGAAATTGTAAAAGTAAGTTAACAAATACGAACAAACTTGAAAGTCAAGAGCACTTCCACAAGCTGGTGCACTCACAGGAGATTATCTGTGCTCACGGATATACAGTGCTGCGCTCTAGAAAGTTATAGCTATGAATAACAAACTGCTGCATTCGTGAGTTTGTACATTTTGTGCAAAACAAGGAACGGAGCATTTCAAACTGTGTCATTTTCAGTCAGTGGTGTAGCTAGGTTTTTACAATGGCCACCCATAACAGAAATTATGAACTTTAAAAATCACAGGCATATATTGAATTTTTATACAAAACATTTTGAGAGGAGAAAATCATTTTTTAATTTAAAATAATCATTCCAACGTCCGTTGGACTACCGACTAGACCGGCCGCAACATTCACCTCCCCCCCATCAACTAGCTACACCAATGTCTGTAATGCCTTTCTATAAAGCAGCGACGAACTAAATTCCACGGAAAATAAAATTTCGAAGCAACCAGCAGTGTTACGTTATGCGGACTCTACCGGTGTCGATATAAATGAGAATCGTCGTGTTCATCCGTAGTTACGCCGCCGGAGAAACTCGTATATGAGTGCTGCTGCTCTATTTCACGTCACGCTGTAGTTGACTTACAAAATTACATGCAACTTTATAAAATCGCTGATTTGTTACTCTAACCCATATGTGTGTTTTGTAACAGCCTAATTTTAATGCTCTTGTGATTGAAACACTTATTTGTCCAAAATTATATTTACCGTAAATTCCCAGATGCTTTGAATTACTTATATCCAAACGTAATAACGACATTCCTAGCTTTATTCTTGTGACGAGAGGAAGCTGTACGCAATGTGATTTCTTGTTCGTTTATTTTCCATTGACGTGTGACGTTGGTGTCCATATTGTAAGGAACAAAATTATTGTTTATCGTTATTCTGTTCCCTTTCATAAATTTACATCTATTCCATCTCGAGTTTCTCAACATTCTAAGTAACTCTATAACGCTTGCCATCATTTTTGTACAAACACAGCCTCAAGGGATTGTCTCCGCAGAAACTGTATTCACACCCACGAAAGTGGTTTCCATGACGTGCTTTATATCTGGTGTGTGCGTTGATGAATAATTCATCCTCTAGTCAACCCTGAGAGCAAAAATGACAGAAAAAGTTTTGTTCGCGCAATGAGCAGGTGTCTTTTCTGCAGGCTCTTGATTTTTTTTGTGCATTTTTAATTTTTTTTAAAAATTACATGCTTCGCTATTTTGGTACCGCTTTATTTGATAAGTCATTTCTAAATTTAAAATTATGAAGATTTTTATTACGTTATTGTATTATGAGACTGTATTATTTTTCTTCATATATGTTGCAAGCCATTGATATTTACCCTGTGGAATATTTCGTCAGTAAGACGAAATCCTAGCAGGGTTCATAAAACCTAGTTTCCTACCTCCTGCAATTCTATTTCAACAAAGCTGATAGTACTTTGCCTGTTACTGTTACTATATTCAGTTATTGTAAAGCCTGAATAAGTTAAGAAAACTAAATTTTGTGTTTGAAGAAGTAGTTCCGAGTTACAAACAAAAGATATCGGAACATACTGAAGTCATAAAAACCTTGCTGTTTGTTTCAGTTGTTTGTATTTTGGTGGTAACTTAATTGAACCAATATATTGGTATTCGTTTGGTACGACAGAATAGTCTCGAAAATCAGCGATCAACAAAACCTATGGACGGGAATCATTCAAAATGGCTTACAGCAGGTACCAAGTCAGACATTTTATGTTGCATATTTTCCGTGCAACTAACTATATCAACGACATAGATTACTTCGCGTGGAATGGCAGCTAAAATTGACATAAATTAGCAAGCATAGATAAGGCTTCTATCGTGACATGCTTTACGGATGTGAAGAGATCCGCCAGAAACTTCATTCGCCACAGTAAATTTATAGACCGAGATATGAAGCGGGGGACAGCACGAAAACTAAAATTACTTGCTAAGCATTTCACTGTAATTCGAGTAATGAGCGTGAAGCTTTAGTGAAGCTTTCTTATTGTACTGTTGTTATTCGGGTAATAAGGTTTATGCATTTTGTGCATTACTCAGCACTAAAAATATAAGAGCTAGATATCGAGACTGAGCCTGTACCCGAAACGAAGCTTTTAACATTTAACGCGGGGTGACTACGGGGGTCCATAAAAGAAGTGAGCCCTCATGTGAAAATATATTGTCGGAATCACAATGAACTGCGATAAACCGCCATGTTCCGTAGGTAATAAGCCAGAACAAAGTCAGTTACATTTGTCTCGTCTGTTTCATATCAGCAGTCATATTCCCCATTCAAGGAATTTATGTCACAAATAATTCTTTTTCTTGTCTACTAAAGAACTTTCAGTTAATGTTGAAATACGATGTTTGGAAGTTATAAAAATGACGAAGCACACGCACGCACACACACACACACACACACACACACACACACATACACAAATTGCTAATGAATAACAGTGGCGATTTGGTTTTTATGGTCAAGGTGGATGAAAACTATTGCAAGTTACGGAAGAATGGTAGTTCAGATAGAATGAATTAGGTAAAAGAAATCTGCCTAACGGCTAGGAACGTTTGACGATTTGATGATGAGTGTCCGGGGGAGACAATAGACTGTGAATTTTAATGATGTTAGGAATAGACACATACCTGCAATTCGAAATGACCAGATAATCCGTACTGACACCACTGCAACGGAAAAAGAGCTTCACACAAACAAGAATGTTATATTTTTTATGCATTTATACAGAAAAACACGACACCTTTACCTTGTGAGCACTCTACAAAGCTGAAGCCTGCTACACGGATACCACCCCAACCCAGCCACACCGAAACTCCAACACACATCGAAACAAGAATACACGGCCAGTGTGGTGATACAATAGAAAAGTCGCAGGCTCCTGATGATGGATGCATTAATGTCCGAAACATGTTGAGCATAGAAGAAGTTAAATAAAGCATAATAAACAGTGACATCAAGTTGGTCTTATTCCTCAATTATATTTCATGTTTTTTCTTTAGATACGTATATTTTGTTGCTTCATATTTCTTCACGCTTTTACTTTTTTCTCTTCAAGTATTACTTGTGTATGTTGTATGTAGTTCTGCTGGTTTTGTAATTGGCCCTCGGGGTTTTGAGTCAGAACGTAAATAAACTTCAACTCTATTGAACTGAACTGAATAATCATCTTGGATATTGGAAAGAAATATTACGCCATTAAACGCTTTATTGTCCAACTAATGCACTCAAATATATAAAACCGTTAAATAGTTAAAAATCAATTGAACTTATACAAGCCGCTCCGACATGTTTTGGTTCACGCAGGAACCATCATCAGGGAGCTACAACCAGTGCTTAGCTAAAATTACAAGTCTTGTTCAACAGTGTGTGTCGGTACAGACGTTGTCAGTGTTGTGGCGGCAAATGCCGAAGGGAGACACGTGGACGTCACAATGATCTCAAAGCATAGTTTCTTTTCTCAAGCGGTAAGGCGAGCTAAACACTTCCTTCAAGTCTCGTTTCACTCTCACTATATTTCCAATAACCCTAAGCTTTCGCGCACTAAAAAAGTACCATGCATTCTGTAGGTGCCGGGTTCGAAATACGAGTATTATATCAGATGCTACCTAATTTCAATTACTAAATATTTCCTTCAATAAGCCACGAGCACTGCATTCAATATAATTATTTCTAAATTGATACAATAATATAAACAGCCAACTAGATGCAACAATAACAAATTTTACTGATAATTACAATCAGCTCAAGCATCGTCGGTGCATTATACCACAAGCTGTAAACACAGTCTAGTGCTCCTGAGGATGGGCGAAATAATCGCCCAAA
>Ga0123354_10021535_pt1 | contig 10159 bp, 5 predicted proteins | sample TergutLab28metaG_2_FD_97872 | JGI IMG/M metagenome (GOLD analysis project Ga0123354, IMG submission 97872) | Labiotermes labralis P4 segment gut microbial communities from Petit-Saut dam, French Guiana - Lab288 P4 | ecosystem: Host-associated > Arthropoda: Insects > Digestive system > Gut ...
CTATAGTGGTCGTACCGCACCGCTAACCTCTAAAGTTGCATTTTATATATTTATTCAACAAATATAGGTACTGAATATTTTAAACATTGTATATACTCTCCGTCTTTTTCTCTTCAAAATGCAGTTTGCTTCATAATTCTGACGTATTTGGTTCCTGTATTATTCACATTTTATATACAGGGTGTGCTAAAATTAAAAAAATAATTCTGACGCCAAAAGGTTAATACTGTATCTCTGGCAGCAGCGTCCAAACATACAAAGTTAGCGTCACAGGTGCGATCCTGTCATCACGTGACAGCATCTCACACGTGTCACTCTGACAGTTACTTTCAAATGCATTTCGTTTCAGAATCTATTCTGCGGAAACAGGGTTACCGGTAGTTTGTCAGAGGTTCTGTATCGATATACACTGGACGATAAAACAGTCCAAATCGATTTTATACCGGTCTTAACTACCTGCTGAACTCTTTGGAACGGTACTCGCAAACCCCAAGTCTGTATTCTTTGAGCTTCCTTAGAGCAGGGACCAGCAACTGAAGCACCGAATCAAAGACATGAATGACGGTGCAATACATGAAGTGTTGTAAAATTCGCACGCATAATGGGGATGCCGATGGTAAATGAAGATTTACACATACTTCAGTTATGGCAATGGAGAAAGGCGTGTCATAAAATACACACTTATATTAGGGATGTTAATAGTAAATGATATGTCATCAAATATACACCCTATACACCCTTTACACCCTATACACCCTATACACCCCTATCATGGATGTCTGTGGTAAAGGACAAGAATTCTTTCCCAGCCCGTGAACTGCATGGTGCCTTCTATGACAACAGCATTAACCCTTATCCAGCTAACGTGGAAAATATGGTGAGCTCCTAATAATGCCACCAGATGGCAAATGGGATGTAACTCGGCGTTTAAAGGGTTAATACACATCCTAGGTATTCTACAGGTTTTGCTGAAATTTTCTAAATATGTTTTCAATTGATGTTCCTTGGGATATCTAATGACACTGCATTCTACAGCCTTTATTACAACAGAATTACCCACACATTTACCAGAAGACTTTAAAAATTACCTAAACACGTGGGATGGATATGCAATGGACTCCCAGAATGCACTGAATGCACTGCTATAAAGTTGTAGTTTCTGTAAAATATGAGACTACAGAGACTACGGGCACATTTATAACATGGCTGTATTCTGTTACTCTGCATTAAATCCCCTTTGTAGTTTGTTAATGGACTCAAACAATGCGTAGGCCTATCTCTTTCGTTAATCACAGTGCCAGTAATTAAAAAGTAATTAAAACCAATTACGCTCGTTAAGCTGTCCAGTCTTATGTAAATATCTCTATACTAAAAACATGGCTATAAATGAACATAAAGTAACATATAATTGTGCTTAATGTTTTATTAATAATGTGTGGCAAAGTAATGGAGGCGATGTGCAAGAGATGCGTATAGCGAACCTTTTAATTAATGAGAAACTAAGAGCGTCGTACGATGTTACGGCAAACAGAGGTACAAATTAAACTACACAACGCAATTTAGAAATCAAAAGGCTTATCTTACAGTGCTGCACGTATTTAAAAACAACAACAACAACAACAACATATGAAAAAAATTAAACCATGAGAAAATCTCTTCTCGAGGAGTGATGAAAATGAAATAATCTCTGAGGCTATAATATCCTAATAAAATAATACACTGAACAATAATACACTGAACAATAATACACTGAACAATAATACACTGAACAATAATACACTGAACAATAATACACTGAACAATAATACACTGAACAATAATGCACTGAACAATAATACACTGAACAATAATACACTGAACAATAATGCACTGAACAATAATGCACTGAACAATAATGCACTGAACAATAATACACTGAACAATAATACACTGAACAATAATACACTGAACAATAATACACTGAACAATAATACACTGAACAATAATGCACTGAACAATAATGCACTGAACAATAATACACTGAACAATAATACACTGAACAATAATACACTGAACAATAATGCACTGAACAATAATGAACTGAACAATAATGCACTGAACAACAATGCACTGAACAATAATACACTGAACAATAATACACTGAACAATAATACACTGAACAATAATAACACCGACAGCTACAGGAAACTATTAATATTAAAATACGAACACAACACATTTTTCCTTTCTAATTTGTTGGATGATACCTGGGCTTTCCAAAGTAGAGGGTTTTGTAGTGTCCATAGTTATCCACAATTTCTTCCTAACACACGCTCAAAAAGGCTGACAGCCGATATCTTCCAATGTCTACAGCTGCACAATCCATAAGCATAACATTGTATAGTAGTCTTCTCTGAGCTCAAAAATGATATTTCGAACAATCTCAGAGCCATTTCGTAAAACTGAATAATGACTCAATATCCCTACAAAATTTTCTTCATAAAAAATCTACGAAATCAGTTGGAAAATTCCCCATGCTCCATGCCTGTAATCATATCCCCACTGTCTCTATGTGTCTTCATGGCCCAAACAGGGGCAACTTTATATTACCCTACACTTATCACGAAGGCAAGGTTAAATCACGCTTAAGATATAAATTTGTCAATAAACACTGGGCCCAACTGATTTTCCGAAAGAACAAACACTACAGAATTACATGCCCTTAACGAAATCAAAAGATCCTAGAAGTAATAAATAACCACAAAACTTGAGGTTGGAAACCCAGAAGCCAGAAAGATTACGTGTGTAGACCTAGGCGTAGACCGGAAGGTCGGTCTAAAACACAGCTTAAAAGAAATAAGACAGGATTAGGTTGTGGAGGGGATTAATCTGGCTTGGACTAGGGACAAGTGATGTGTTCTTGAGAAAACGCTAATGAAAAATTTTCCAAAACTAATTCTTCTCAAAATTTCAGTTACTTTGTCATTTATTGTAACTTAAATACAATCCTTAGAAGAAAATAGGATTTACACTTTTAAAAAAGCGATTTTTTTACTTCCTTCTCCCACCTATGTTTCTGAATTCGTCCTGCTCAACTCAGTGTGCTATTCCAACCAAATCTGTTACCAGAAATTATCCGGGCTATCCTATTATTCTTTAAAATATTTAAGGTTATTGTTAATCATGGGAGAAAGACTGAAGCCAAGAACAACGTGAACGACGGCCAATTACATAGTGTATGTCCATCTACGTCTAACTTGCAAATGACGAAAAATGCCTGTCCTTCCCACATACAAAATTTACGCAAACCGAGTAAAATCGGTTATGAACCCTCAGATTTCAATATTTGTAAATAACCAACTTGACGCAAATACTTTTTCTTATATTTGTTTATTCAAATTCTCTACATGTTTCGAGCAACCAAGTGTTCATCGTCAGGAAAGTCAATTGTACCAATACGACCTCTGGTATATGTCACTCACTCTATGTCGGTGACCGTGTGGTATGCAGGTAAACCTACATACCACACGGTCACCGTCAAGTTGGTTATTTACAAAGCTTGTGATAAGATGCACGGTCAACAAAACATAAAATCCTCAAGTTTCCTTTATCGTTCTTTCCAACCTTAAGCAATGATTCCGGTCTGTCTAATTTCTACATCTGGTTACATATCAAATGAAATTATATGCCTGCTATTTGTAACTCAAAATTGTGTTTATCCATAAATCTAAATAACTTAAAAATTTCGATTACCGACAAGTATTGTCACTGTAAACGAACATATTTACATGTTTCAGGGGGTTAGAAGCGGCATGTGTTTTGCATCACTGTGGAATAAATCAATTGTTTAAATATTTTTGTTTAATTAATATCGGTTTAACCATTCCTTTATCTCTTCCGGATACACAGAGATAATTTAATTATTCAATTTCTATTTTTCTTCCTATTTTTATTTGTTTGTGAATTACAGCGTTATTTTGACCATTAATCCAAAAAGCATGGACCATTCACGGGTTGCCGATAGAGATGTCCTCAGCACATATTCAAGAAACATTCACTGACAGCCGGCCATGTATAAAACCCACCTACTGATTCGACTGTCTTCCGATAACAACACAGCATAAAAACAAGATTTTCTATCTAAGGAATACTCTATATATCCCTAACATACAGACGCGAATTTTTGTATGTAAGACATAACGCTTTGAATAACCTTTTGACGCCTAATGTCAAATATAGTGGTCGTACCGCACCGCTAACCTCTAAAGTTGCATTTTATATATTTATTAAACAAATATAGGTAATGAATATTTTAAACATGGTATATACTCTCCTTTTTTTTCTCTTCAAAATCCATTCTGTTTCATAATTCTAACATATTTAGTTCCTGTATTATTCACATTTTATATACAGGATGTGCTAAAATTAAAGAAATAATTCCGGCGCCAAAAGGTTATCGACGATGAAATTTAGGGAATTGACCACACGATTATAAACTGAATGAGGAATTTCCTTACAGTTCAGTTGTTTTCGTTCAGATTTAGTTCTACTTCAGTGTATTTTAGACGTGATTTAATACAATTATTTTGGTTTACCTCTCAAACAGTCGATTCTTTGGTTTGGTACATGTATCATAGATTAGGACTTCTCTGTTCTGAGAGTTACCCGATTTTTTAATATCTGTACATTTACTCACTTCATTTCTTAATTATTTATTAATTGTATTACTTACACATATTTCAGTTTGCATGTGAGCTCTATTTTATTTTACAACTTCTATAGCTGAATTTTCGCGCCACTTGTCAAAATTCCAAATTTTCTCTTCTTATTGCGTCCCAGTCAGTTAAAACGAGCACGTGGTGGCCTTTTCAGTCAAGACACTGTCAAATGCTACCCCATTTCTAAGGAACCTGGCACCTTCATCTTCTACCTTCGGGATTTCATCACTTGACCTCCATCATTTATATGACACACTAAGGTACATACACGTAAATGTAGGATTGTATGTTCTAATATTCCTGTATGCTGGACAATGGGCTCTGTCGAATAAAGACTCGAAGCATCTGTAGATAGTAAGAAATAAAACATAAAAAAACATAATATACATATTAGACTATACAACACATTTGTAGACATTACTACAGATTTACATTTCCTCCGTACTTGTAAAAATTACGGTGACATTAAGCGAATACCAGGCACCTATAATGGTAACTTACCGTTATAATTTGCAAAACTCTCCGCCAAAACAGAAAAATCAAATTACGCAGACGCATATAACTGGACGTAGAAGAACATACACAGAAGCTAGGTATGATTTGAATACTTTAATTAATTACACTAAATTCCATATCTTCGCGATCAACATATATACGAAATCGGTTTCTTGAAAACAATACAGCTCTGTGACGCAGGCAACAAGAAAGTGTCGGATAAACATGTAACCATCACCCAATAACGAAGGATCATGCAGCTTCTGTCATAATGACTTAACGGCTAGTGACACTACAATTGCACTGCCAGTCTATTTCAGCCTAAATTGTTTTACGTCTATTTGTAGTTTCTACTGTATCACAAAGAAATATGCTGGCGGAACAATCTTTCTGTGTCATGGTGCTGCAAATGACTACGAAATATTACGTACATATACCACAATACAGGCAAGTAAAAACAGTCATATTTGCACAGGGAACAGTCATATACAACATCTCTGTTCTTACGTTTTTATTTATACACAAAGAACAGCCTACAAAGCAGGCAAACACTACGCATACGCCCATGTGTTCGCAGCAGGCTAATTTGTACTGAGGCAAGTATTATGTACTGTAAGTTAACTCTATGCACCGTTTGTCACTGAACCAAAATTCCATAACTAAATGTGCCACAGACCTGATCAGTCGACATGATCATACCAGCTTTCCTCTTCTATTTTAACCTCGGCCCTCACAATTTTTTACAATCTAAGCGACACTTTTCATTTTATATTTTAATTTTCTTGATGAGGGTCAGAATACGCTTTCGCGAACTGTGGTCCGTAATGGGCCCACTGTCCGAACTCCATTGGACATAAAAATGAATACAATAATAAGAATAATAATAATAACAGGAAAATACAGAAATGCTCCAAGTGGCAGTTTCAGCGCCAGTTCGTCCACAAAAATTCAACACATGTTTCAAGAATGGATCTTGTCTCGTCACAGAGAGAGGCCAGCGTCTGAGAGCTTGAGATGACCCAAGGCCTTGTAATCGACCTCGGTTCAGACTTTTACCTTTGGTAAATTAAAATCAGAGACATATACTCGAAATGGACCAAAAGGATCACAACAAATTCTACTGCTTTATTAATTCAACACCTGCCATTGATCTGAAACCGAAACTTCCGCTCTGCAAATAGCACACAGGGTTTTAAACTGATATTTGCAAACAAACACAAAGAAAGAGTCCGATGGCACACCAGACGCTTAAAAGTCACTTCCCCCCCCCCCCTGTTGATTGGGCACTTAAAGAGTCTCAGATGTCTTTCCGCGTATTGGAGAAATACAGGGTTATTAAAAATGATTGTCGGTGGCCTACACAGTACACTCCAGATGATGCAACCCAATGTGATTTCTTTCTATGGGGTTACGTCAAGGATCAGGTTTATGTTCCTCCTCTTCCCGCAAGTATCCCGGAACTGAAGGTACGAATCAGACCTCCGTTGAAACCATCACCGCTGACATGCTACAAACAGTTTGGAACGAACTCGATTATTGTGTTAATGCTTGTAGAGTCACAAAGGGTGCACATATAGAGCATCTGTAAGGTGTGTAACAAAAACTTGGAGTGTTATTCTATTAAATAAAAAAATATATACTCCTATCTCAAGTGTATTGTTTAAGATAAGTTGTTAAAACCCCGACAACCATTTCGAATAACCCTGTATTATGTTAGCGGCAAGTTACAAACGAATGGGGAAAAAAAAAATCTGTCGTAACAGGCATGCCTCTTTTCGCAGGACACGCTACTGTGGATAAACCAAGGCTGAAGTACCGCAACATCCATGCGAAAAGAAAGCAGATTTAGTGCACTATTATAGCCTGAACTTCCAAACCATTTCCGCACTCTTCCCTTCTTCGCCGCTTGGCAGTCTCTAATAACCACACAATCGGACTATGATATTAAAACACATAAATTTGCTGAAATGAACACAATTTTTTACATCAAATATGAGAAAAATTGTAATTCTGAAAATCCCCACAAAGGCCGCTAACACACATTACGCTGAAGATTTAGCTGCCATCTGTTAGAACAGACCCGTGTACACAGTGGTCTATCCATTATGCAAGGTTCAACAATTCCACGCGGAATTTAACGCGGTGCGAAACTTGCGAGTAAGAACAACATAGGAACACGTACGGTACAGGCAGTGTCGTCTGTACATTCATCTTGTACGTACGTTATCTGATATTTCACTCCAAGGCACACAATTTTTGTTACTAGGCCCAAGCAAAGATTGTAGATCCAGTTTCGTATTCTTTATTATACGGAATAACCTGCCTATAACGAAAAAAAAAATTAAACGGAAGCATGCTTTATCTTAAAATGTCTCTGCTCCCGCGCATATGAATTGAAAGCATACACCAAATTAATAATGTCTCTAACAAACTATAGTACTCTAACTAATAAATGGGGAAAAAAGAATTAAGTTAATGCACAGTTCATATCTTTAATATTTACTGACTTCTTTCCACATCATTTTTCCTTGTTGTGCTTCCTGGAATTATCTGCGAAGAAACATTTCTTCTATATCGAGAACACTTAAGCTGGACTGTCGATGGACTATTTCAGAAAACTATAATAAAGTAAAGAAGACATACAATAATCGTGAATTAAAATTGAAAACTTGTTCTACTGGGTCATTTGAGAAGCATATTCCATTATTAAGCGGCAACCGGAAACAAAAATATTTATAGTGGTTTCCATCAGGGAAATCTGTACTGTCCTTCCTATTTATTTACTAACCACCGCAGTAAATGACTTCAGTAATGACCGGACTTAGGTCAGATATTAAGCTGGATGAACCGCACGACGGCAGGCCTAGGTCAGATGTGTGTAACTGAGTCCTTATTGATGATGATAATGATATTGATAATAATGATACGTTATTAGCTGAGCCACAATACAGAATAATGGCGTACGTGAAGCACCGTCAATGCAGGCTATTCTTCAGTTACAGTAACGATCTACCACTCGTACATCCCAGTACCCAACTGACAATGCACAGCAGTTTTCTAGTACCGCAACTTTCGAACATCCGTAAACTGCCACACAGAAATGATTTAGTTCTGCCTTGCTTATGTTTACAAGCTCGTTAGTAAAACCAAAGACTACTTGCACATTTGAACCAGATATTTCAGTTTTAAAAGGTCTGAAAGAGACCGAAGGTTGGAAAATTACACTTTCGAAAAGAGATAGTCGGGATATATTCGTGGCAATAATCCGGTAGTTTCCTGAAGAAACGAAAGAAAACCATATTAAATCTAGAGCCTTGAATTACTGGACCGTTATAACGTTTGGTCCTGTTTTGTGCGCCGTATTCACAAGTAAAAAAAAGAAACTCCGCGTACATTACGGGAAACATTAAACATTAAACATTAAAATAAAGTTCTCATATGTGGGTAATAACGAAAAACATAGTTAAGATCGGTCGCGAAGATTTGCGACATTCTTACAAAATTTACGTTTAACCTCTTCACGCAGAGGGCAGTCCGATAGCACATTCAAGGGACTGACGTTTACTGCCAATGTCGGAGTCGTAAGTAGACTGCACCTCACAACTCACCACTTGCTCAAATCGGCACACCATACGGTATATAGACAGAGTCTTCCGTCTTATTCCAGCTGACATCCGGCAGGTCTCATTAGAGAGTAAAATGGGACCGATGTATGATTTCAGGTTACGGCCGCGAAATGGCTGAGAACTGCACTCTTCTGCGTTCATTACGCAGCGAGTAGTGGTAATTTCTTGGCGACGGGACAAGCTATCGGGACCGATAGGTTGTCCCGAAACGTAGGTAAGAAAATACTACTACTCGCTGTGTAATACTCAGAAGAGCGCAGATCTCAAAGTGGTACCGAGTTAGTCATGAAATTCAAGCAAGTAAGTTCAAAATGGTGAAATGCCATTTAGTAACGTACATCAAATATGACCATTTAATATAGGTTCACTTGAAATGAGAGACTCTTTACAGTCCATTCAGGCGAGAATTTTATTTCTTACTTATTCACAAGTCGGACAGTAAATTGTAAGGACTATTCCTATTAGACGCTAATCCGCAAATGTTTTAGATCTCAGCCACAAGAAGTCGTAATTATGCTTGAGACATGTCAAATTTGGATCGCAGTCTGAGCGCTGATACCATCCGCCCTGGACCGTATGGCGGTCGTCCTTAGTCCTTCCAGCAGAACGAAGGGATAAAACCTAAAGTGGTCCCTATCTGCGACATGAAGACATATAGGCGGAGTAGAGGCCTAAATCCACTCATTTTTAACTCCGGCACTGTGTCCAGAGGAGTAGATGGAGGAGGTTGGCAAACTTCACGCTCCACCCGCCTTACCCTCTAGAAATAAGGCCTACTTCGGCACCCACTGAGCAGAAGGTCAAGTGAGTCACAGAGCCGGCTTGGACGTTTAGAGAAGAAGGAAATGCCTTGACCCTGAGATGTCTCGGACCCGGGGTCGTCCAGCCGTAGCCTATCACTAAACTACGTCATGCCGACGCCCGAAGACAAATTCTTCTTGAAAATGGCAATGACCACTCTGTTCCAATTCTTGAACTGTTCACAGAACATAGTCTTCTCCCACCTACTGGGCCGCCATACAATTTATGTAGCTTAAATATTGGCGGTCAATATCGCAATAAAATCCACATTCGCTTCAGAGAAACTCAACCGAGAGGAACTGTACACTCTCAATCTTATGCGTATTGGACCGTGCATCATCTTGATAGTGGTTCAGCCCACACTCGGATACCACATCACCAACAGCCAATCCCGCTACATAACACCAGCACGCCTCTAGTCAGCCTACACAACACAACAAGTACTCGCTAGCTCCTGAAGATGGGCGTATTAACGTCTGAAACATGTTGAGCAATATATAATAAAGCAAGTGTCATCTAGTTGGTCAACCTTTATTCAAA
>Ga0123354_10021537_pt1 | contig 10159 bp, 4 predicted proteins | sample TergutLab28metaG_2_FD_97872 | JGI IMG/M metagenome (GOLD analysis project Ga0123354, IMG submission 97872) | Labiotermes labralis P4 segment gut microbial communities from Petit-Saut dam, French Guiana - Lab288 P4 | ecosystem: Host-associated > Arthropoda: Insects > Digestive system > Gut ...
GGATTGGGTTGGCCCAGGATAGGGACAGGTGGCGGACGCTTGTGAGTGCGGTAATGAACCTTCGGGTTCCATGAAATGCGGGGAATTTCTTGACTAGCTGCAAACCAGCTAGCTTCTCAAGAATGACTCTGCACCATGGAGTAAGTAAGTAATAAAGCAATCCCATTACAGGCCAGGACAGGCCCTGAGGTTTCCAGGAAGTTGAGGCTCCCAGGTTTCAAGACAATCGGCACATGAAGGTAGTAAGGTTGTCAGCCCCACGCACCAGCCGCCTTTACCCCCAGGAAATATTCCTGGTACTCATTTCTGTTAGAGGCTGTCAACCCCAGGGTAATAGTGCGGCTGGAAGGATTATAAGATGTATAAGTAGGCCTCTGTTAAAAAGGGTCTTACATGAATGACTTCTGGGGATGTAAAGTAGATTGAAATGACTGAAGGTTTTTTCAATAAGCAGCTTGTTTGTTAGAGATGTTGAGCTTTCTGCTGTGGAATCAGTAACATGACAATGCTAACCTCTAAATCTTGCTTTCAGAAGACAAGAACTCTGAACATGCTCAAGTCAGAACAAAGAGGCTCGGAGAGGTGTTACAGCAAATCCTGGTTTACATTTGTCTAACAAACATATAATCAAGCACCTTACTGTCACACACAAGTAAGTAATTAGACAGATTTGTGGTCTGTTATTATTATGAAATTGAAATGAAAATAGTTTTGCAGAAAACACTGAAGAAAGACGATCTAAAATACACACACAAACACAAGGCTCACACAAGTCTATTAAATTTGAAAATGAGGGAAAAAGTCTTCTGTACTTATCAAACAGTTAACTTTTCAACTGAAATGTTACCAACACTATGTTTCAAAAACAGACATGTAGAACAATTATTATGAACTATGTACCAATTATAAAATAAAGTTCACAAAAAAATGTGAATTGTAGAGGCATGAATTACAGTTATGTACACAAATAAGAATTTAATTAACCAAAAACTTTCATTGAATGAGTCAAGATGATGCTGACGGTGAAGAACGGATACACTGCAAAAGTGTTATTGCACTAATGGATTTGTTGCCCATATCAGTTTAATCTAAAAGTTACACAGGCAGAAAGAAATTACTCAAAACATTAAAGTTACGCACTAAATGCAAATAAGGTCTTTGCATTTCAGAACCTGGTTCATCTTTATAGCTGCTCAGCACAGTCAAAACAAGGAAGATTGTTTGATTCTATCAGGATACAATCCAGATGACTGGACTCCGGAGAGTTGCAGCAGTGCTGGCAACTTCTTCATAAAGACGTTTACAACACATAAGAGAGGACATTCCTAACATGACGATACGATATCATTAGCCATCCTCAATATACAGGCAAAATTCTGATTTAAATAGGCGACTAATCTTTCTTCTTTTGCTCTTTTCTCACCCTTGCCAAGGTTTATTTTTATACATTTGTACACTTAACGAGGCACAAATTCCAGTGTCTTTGAGTACAGATATAGTTACAGTCGGTCTGTATGGAAAGCGATACAGGCCAATACTACCCAAAGCACTCCATTTTCCCGGTTTATTAATATTGTTGCTTGGCATATGGTAAGACTCACTGAACGAAGGACCTGCCCATCGAAGGACTCCGTACACACACGCACATACACAAGCGAAGCGACATTCCAACCCAAGATCCTAGTTCTTAAACGACACACGCCAGACCGAGTGGCCACTTTAATTGGTTAGTAATCGCTCATACATTGCAATATTTTAACGCAACTCAAATTTTCACTGATAATAAATAACCAATCACAGTCCAAGAGTTGGTCGCATGTTTACTGGACTGTGAGAACGGACGCCAACGCTCCAGCTAAGTACTGTTTCCATCCTCATTCTTGCGTAACAGTTGGTGTGAACACATGCATTTGAGTAAAATGAACGGAATACTTTCGCGGCACTTAGCGGAGTGGGCGTACTCATGGCGAGAATCGATCACCCTTTAAGGCAGCAGTTTTATCTAGTCTGAGTGAAAGGGGGCTCTTCCGGAAGCAGCAAGCAAATTAGATTTATTGCACAGACTGCCAACCTAATTATACTGCTGCCAAAAGTCGGTTCCTTCACTACCGATTTTTCTTTTTCTCGCAAAAATTTCTCTCGCGTTTCGGAGTTAATGGGAACATGAACATGTCGCAAATTGTTTATCCCCTTCAACCTACATTCAGCCATTCGTCTTGATTTTGTAGCATCTGGACACTCGTTGACATTGGGGTTTATATTGCTTTGCACTCGCGAGCCGGGATAGCGCAGTCGGTATAGCAACTCGCTATGAGCTGGACGGTCCGAAGATCGAACGCCGGCGGGGCGAGATTTTCCGCACTTGTTCGGACCGGTCCTAGGGCCCACCCAGACTCCTCTACAATAGCACCGGGTCTTTCCTGGGGGTAAAGGGGCCGGGGCGTGGCGATGACCACCCACCCCATTAGCGCCGAGGTTAAAGAAAGAGTAGAGGTACATCTCTACACCCCCCTCTCGGCCTTCGTGGCCTGTTCTAGGGCATACTTTACTTTTTTTTTTTTACTTGGCACTCGACAAAGAACACGCGAACTCCTAAAGCTTCAGTACTAGCTAAATCGTTCACCACAGTTGTACCTGGCTAAGTAATGTACGGTACAATCGCATCGTTACAAAACGTACAATAAATTGAAAAATACTGAGATGCTGACGAAACACGAATTCAGTATCCGTGCTAACACAGTTCCACCATAAAGAAACATTTTACGACAGTTCCTATAACTGACTATATCTGTTCTGACAGCAGTCCAGCTATAGCAGCACTTGCAACAGCCACCACCCAATCGGTTCTGGTTCGGCAGAGTACGCAAGCGCTGGAAAAGCTAAGTGAATTTAATTAAGTCACTTTAGTATGGATTCCCGGGCATCATGGAATACCGAAAAACGAAGAAGCAGATAAACTGACCACGAAAGGGGCTAGTGGAGCCCCTTATGATCAAATTGTTGGCATCCCCTCTGTTGTGACCAAAGAAGTCGTCAGAAGTCATTTGAAACAGGAGCACCTGAACAGGTGGAAGACCTGTAAAGTTTGTCGCCAGTCCAAGACTCGAATGAGTGAACTTCTGCCAAGTACAACAAAAGTCCTTCAGGCAATGAGTAGGCAGAATCCGCTGTGGGACTGTTAACAGGCCACACAACCCTTAGGGCTCATGCGGTTCAACTTGGACTCACACAGTGGCAAGACTGCCGACTGCGCAGGGACGAAAAAAAATATAGTGAACATTTGGTGAGTCACTGTCCGGCTCTAGCATGCAAAATATACAGAACCTTGGGCCGTATATTCTTGAAGCCCAAGGATCTATATAATATGAGGGGGAAAGGCCTAATAAGCCTGGCCGCCAATACCAGGCTGCCATATTACCTTAACCTCACTTTAAAACAGCAAGGAGATACAATCGAACTAACAAAGATCTTCGTGTCATTAGGGACTATAGTGAAGCCACTCGCTCTTTTTCTACTGCTGATACTCTATAACTTACTGCATGCTTTGGTCATATTTGAACATTTTCAAGTCATATACCGGGACATCTCATGCCACTATTGTTAATTATTTTTTATTCATTCTTTCATCTATTTAGTATTCCAGAGATCCATCAGAGTGGATATAGAACTTATCATCAGATAACAACAGGCATAGCACAAAATGAGTCTCGACAATAAGACACATGTGATAGTAATTTGTGATTATAATACATAAGTAAGACAAATCAAGTTTATACAAGGAAATGTGATCAGTTCAGAATATACAGTCAATGAAATACTGACATAATGTACCTAGACAGAACTTAAAAACAATACAAGGGTACTTACATAATGCACATAGACAGAATCTTAAATCAACATACCACTATAATATTATTAATTATGCGCGTCAAAATACACCAAGTTACCTTAAAGTGTTACATGCCAACGTGGCAAGCTGCACTAACAAATGCCGGAATACTATGAAGGTACACTCACTCCACATTCTGTACATTAATTATGCGCATCGGAATGCAACAAGTTAAATAGTACAGTTACTGACTTACATCATGGTGGCGTCTATCCCGCAGAATTCCCTTCTTTGACATTGAAAACCTCGACCAATTTGGAGACCACCCAAAACTTGCAACAATATGTCTTCACACATGATACGCCGCCCAAACGGTGCGCAACATGCACGTATAGCAACACAATTCACCAACTTTCTACAGCCAATTCTACAGCACACTAACAACTGACACAGCTGAAGCGTCTTGTATCAGACAACTAAGTCTTAAAATCAGAGCTTATCGGTATCTTCTGTTTACCCAGCCTTACGTAACCAAGTTTCTGATAAAATTAACTTTCTCGATATTGTTGTCTTTCTCTAGAACTGCAGTAAATCACATTACCTTGGCAAAATTCAAGACGAACACTTGTGAACACCAAAAAAGACTAAATTTCGTTAGTAACTATAATAAAACCGGAGTACATTATTGTTGTGGAATTTATCCTGCTCATGGTACACCATACTACATTCGGTAGGACTCCTCTGGACGAGTGACCAGCCCGATGCAGGGACCTCTACCTGACAACACACGACACTCACAACAGGCAGACATCCATGCCCCGGCAAGATTCGAACCCACAATTCCAGCAAGCGAGCGGCCGCAGACTCACACCTTAGACCGTGCGATCACTGGGAACGGCGGTTTAGTAGTTTATGAAAGACAAAAGCGCAGACAGAAGGCCCCAATGCTGCAGTTTTTCATTCATTTCTTGCAAACAATGCATAATAAACTAGACCACGGCGTGACAACAACAAAATAACAATGGAACAACTCGTGTGTAAAAATTCAAAACAGAGAGAAAGTACGTTACTCAGATTCACATGTTCTGTGTTTAGGCCAGTTGCATTACATGACAGGGAACCGACGATTCACACTGAAACAGCGTTATACGAATCTTCCAATGCCACCACATGTCCTTGTGGACTTCGTGGTCCTCCCTCCTGGGCATGGCAGGAGTGTAACCGACTTCTGAGGCTGGGACGCCCATGAGGCGCAGTTACGTTGTCCCGACGATGTGAGTGGTGATAGAGGAAGATGTAGTGCCGGGAGGGCCATTAAACCTAAATTCTACTAACCTACCCAGACCATGGTCACCGCGGGAATCCTCCCCTTCAGGAAAAATTCCCACGGTAGAGCCGGGAATCGAACCCAGGACCTCATGATTAGTAGTCAGAGACTCTGACCACTAGACCAATACGAATCATTGTTGGGTCTTCCACAAAAAAGAATAAAGAAAAGTTAATAGCGTGTTCGGTCTGCAGTACCACTACAAGGTGAAATGGTTCGTGTTCTTTGTTGGAATTCGTTAACAGCTGCTCGAAGCGATATCTGATCGTCCTGTATTGGTTCCCTTCTTCACTCTTCTTACTGTCTGTCCACAAACGTATTCAGTCTCTCTTGTTGAACATATATTTGCCCACAACATGCATTTTCGCGGCCCAGTAACTAGCAATCCTGCTTCATATTCAGGACGACCCCCGACCAAATCACAGCCCGAAGAACAGCTGCCCAATAGATACTTCGTGCTTTTCCTAAGGCTCTCCCAGCAAAACCCAACATAGTACCTCAAATTACATCACTGCGACTGCTTTCTTCACATGCTTTCCTCTTCATTATTCACTAAGCATCTTACAATTCAACACCGCAAAGCCTGAGTTACTGACCGCTCTGTTATATTTCCCCATGGCGCAACAGCCCCTTTGGGAAAGGGCCTCATTGTTGAGGCTCCACGATCACACTCAGACACAAGATAGTCTCTGGACTCCTCTGGGCCAGTGTGATAAACCCGACGCAGACACTTCTACCTGACAACACACTAAACTCACGACAGACAGACATCAATGCCCTCGGCTGGAATCGAACTCGCAATCCCAGCCAAGGAGGGGCCGCACATTCACACGTTGGACCGCGCGGCCAATGGAATCGTCTAGCACTGTTATATACGTCCACATATACACACGCCACAAACAAGTGAATGACTACGGTAAAATCATACTACAAATCATACTACTGCATATCCACTGTGATAAATCCCCCATGTCTTAAAATGCTTCTGGGTTTCTTGAACTTAGACAGCCCTTACAAACAAGAGAAGTAAATTAAGAACCGAATCAAAACAATTTATTTGTTAAATGTAGACATACATATGCAGGAAATATGCGGGGTTTAACCTTCTGGCAACAGACGTTATAAGAAAGCGCAAGTAACCTTGGCAGTTGAATCGCCTATAAGTGCCTGCACACAAACGTTTTTCTTTTTTTTTTTCATTGTACTTGCCGAGAAAATTATTAGAACTGTCGGATCAAGAAGGATATGTTCAGAGGAATATAGCAAAGACTGGAGAAATGAGAAACTTCGAAGCACACAATCACTCGGCACACACATTCATTGATGGGATGGTCAATAGAGAGTGCCCAGCCGAACTCGGAACCCCCTTGCAGAACCTACCAAGCAGCTCACAACAGCACTGCTGCATAGCGACCGACGACATCACACGCTCTGCAATACAGTCCCGCGTTAGCGAGGGACTGCGCGCCGTAGAGCGGACATCAACTGCGACAGAGCGACCGATGACTTCTCTCGCTCTGCAATACTCAGTACCGTGTTAAAAACTCACCATATTAAAAAGGGTCTTAAAAAATGAGCAGCAAGTGTGGACTGCATTCATGGGACTCGAGACGGTCTCTTTGAAGACGAGGACGCCGAAATGCTATTACATTTGGCAGTTATTAGCCTATCGCGAAAGGCTATGCTCCGTTGAGTTACTAAGGCAATAATTTCTTAGTTTAGCTTCATACTAGCGGCGAACCAGAGGCTAGACACACGTCAGAATCGTCCTTACGGATGAACAAACGAATGCTGTTCGCAATACTGCACAGAACCCGACAGCATACTTTGCTAAATCATGCGATAATTACAAATAATTTTCTTCGAATTCCTGGCAAGGTGAAGAAATCAAATGTTTCTCCAAAACATCCAACCGGCTCTGGGTCCCACACACATTTCTATTCAATGGCTGCCAGGAACTCTTTCCCCGGCGGTACAGCGAACGGGGTGTGAAGCTGACCGACCACTCACATCCACTTGGCGTAGCGAGTAAAAATGTTGGCAGCTATACCTCCACACGATATGAGCCGGAATAGCTTACCGACTATGCTACGGTCTGGGGCTTAAATCCCGGTAGGACAAAGAGATTTTTCTCGTCTTCAAAACGTCCAGACCGGCTCTGGGGGCCACTCAGCCTCCTATTCAATGGGTAATGGCGTTATTTCGTGGCAGTAAAGCGGCCCAGGCGAGAAGTTAACACTCACCTCCATCTAATGCCGTGGTTAAGGATGTGTGGAGATATACCTCTACTAACCCTGTATGCTTTCATGGCGTGTACAGTGAAGATTTTTACCTTTACCTTTACTTCACACGATTTCATTGCACGAGATAATTTTACCTTCACATTTGGAGCGCCATATTTTTTGCAACAAACGACCCCCCTATTTCACGTCCATCAAGCATGCCTGTAACAAGAAAAGCTTGATACAAGCAAAGCATTCGGTCTAACCACAGTATTAATCTGAATTCGATAATTTGGTTCAAATGTTTATAAATAACTCACCACAAGTAATTTCGAGCACGCTACACAACTGTCATTTTTGAAGGAAAAAAAAACTCTGAAAATGGTATTCTAACGTCAGATGATTCACTGAAATAACTACCCAATAAAATTCCGCACGATTGGACCATTATGCAGCAAAGGATGGGGAGTACAAATAATTGGAGAGGGAGAGCAAATAAAAGGGTGGGGTGAAGACCACAGACCACGATTATTCTGTGCTGCCAGCAAGTGGATCCTTCTGAAAACAGATAAACTCGGAAATGTGTGCTGTACCGGAAATCACGTAACACGTCCATCACATGGAAATGAGGGGGGGGGAGGAGGGGCTGCAAGTTAGAAAAAGACCGAATGAATCAACTTTAAGTACCACAGTCGTTCTCCAAAACCTATCAGCCAGGCCGCTAGTCAGCCATTCGTCGTCGTCAATGGAGCACAAATGTTCATCACCGTGTTTACAACAGTGCACCATTCGACGCTATAGCCTACAGAGTCACACGAAGTCAAGCCGCGTCCTAACAACCTGTTTCTTTAAAGTCGATTTTCATATTACACTTGCTTCTGCGCAAAATTCTCCGCAGTTGTTCTGCTCCCTTGGGTCTTCAGACTAAAATTCTGTATGCGTTTCTCACCTCTCCCACGTGTGCCACAAGCCCCGACCTTCTCATCCCCCTTGACTTCATCACCCCAGTAACATTTGGTGAAGAATACTGATTATGTAACTTCTCACAGTGTAATGTTACTTCCTCCAAAGCTGGTCCAAATATTCTCGCCGGCATCCAATCAGCGTGCTTCCCTTACGATGGAAGACCACGAAAATGATTTTGCAGAGAAAGTGCTAACTAAGCGGGAAATTATTTTTCATGATTCTGCCATTCGGAGGTTATTTACTGGTACAGCAATCTTCGACGAAACGACAGGATAAAATTAAGTTCCTGAAAAACACCGCGGATGAAAAGACCAAAGTTTAATAGGTAATAGGGGGTTGGGGGATCCGCCGTCGCTGTTGACACTCGTCAGTCAGTTCTTTCGCTCAACACAAGAAATAGGCAATAAATTCTTACAAGTAATGCACGCCGAATTATCGAACTAATTACGAGTACAACGAATAAGAATTTTAATATTCACCTTTGAAATATCCTACAGGGAACTGTCTCAGAGATTCAGGGATTGGAAAGGACCAGCCAATGGCATTACAGCGGAATGTACGCGCAGTCCATTAATGACATCATTGGTAGGGCCCCATTTACATTTCGGCAAGAAGGTAGACACCAGCAAACCGGTTCTGTTGTGGAAGCGGATCGAGTGGATCACAACGATTCCGGGTGGTCTTTATTTCGCATCCATTGGCAGCAGTCTTTTGTGAGAAGCTGACAGTTACTCATGTAGTCACTAAACTCTCCGCATTTAATGGAACCAAATTCTGCTTCGTACTCACAACAGCGTTGCAACAAAACCCTTTCAGCAGCCAGATGAATTTATTTATTGCTTTAAGTTAGACCTACATCTTGTCCTCCTCTCTACGCCTATTCTTCTCTGCCTCTTCAGGTTGTCGGATGAAAATGAAGGCATTATTCACGCTTCCAATTCATGCCAAGTAGCAGAGATGAGGAATGTAAGGCGTTTTCGAAGTAAGCAAGCAAACGTCAGTTAGTCCGTTTTACTGGAAACTTAAAAAAAAAAACTTATAGTTCGGCAGGGCACACGGTGGCTTGCACCACGTCTCCTGACATAGTAATCCGGTCCAGTTCCGAACTTCATCAACGTTTATTCTATTTTCCAAGGCTTTCAGCTGCTAACTATCCTAATACAAACGTTCGATGTTTTCTCTCAGTACTCCCAGAAATATAAACGCAGCTGGAGGCACCATGTTTGCCTTCCACTTCTTCCCAAATCACCCCCCACCAGTTTTATGTAGCAGTGTCACTCTACATGTCTATTTGCCTTCGCATAATAAACATTACCAATCTGTTGGTGGCTGTCAAGGTACCGCACATTTCTTGTGTGGTTTTATCTTAATTTCTTCAACAGAATAATCGATATTAAGACTGACTTTAAACTTGTCCGTCTTTTTGCACACCCTTCATGACTTACTTACTCCATGGTGAAGAGTCCTTCTTGAGAAGCTAACTGGTTTGCAGCTAGTAAAGAAATTCCCCGCATTTCACGGAACCCGAAAGTTCATTACCGCACTCACAAGCGTCCGCCACCTGTCTCTATCCTGGGCCTGCCCAGTCCAGTCCATATACCCACATCTCACCTCCTGGAGATCCATCCTAATATTATCCACCCATCTACGCCTAGGTATCCCCAGTGGTTTCTTTCCCTCCGGTTTCCCCACCAATACCCTACACACCCCCTCTCCTCACCCATACGTGCCACATGCCCAGCCCATCTCATTCTTCTCGATTTTATCACCCGCACAATATTGGGTGAGGAGTACAAATCATTCAGCTCCTCGTCA
>Ga0123354_10021538_pt1 | contig 10158 bp, 11 predicted proteins | sample TergutLab28metaG_2_FD_97872 | JGI IMG/M metagenome (GOLD analysis project Ga0123354, IMG submission 97872) | Labiotermes labralis P4 segment gut microbial communities from Petit-Saut dam, French Guiana - Lab288 P4 | ecosystem: Host-associated > Arthropoda: Insects > Digestive system > Gut ...
ATTGCAAGTTCTGTAGTGGATCCTTCAAAATTCACCACTATTCCTATTGGTGTTGTTATCCCCATTGTAACCGGTGTAGCTGTTACTCCTCCAAATCAATCAATTACAAGCGGCAGCACACTCCAGTTTAATGCCGCAGTTACAGGGACCAACAATCCAGATCCTACTGTAACATGGAGAGTAAGTTCGAATGTTGCCGGGAACGGCGCTGTTACAGCAGGAACCAATATCAATGCCAATGGCCTTCTTACATCAGCGCCAAATGAAACTTCCCCTGTCCTTTATATTTTCGCAACCTCTGTTGCTAATCCTGCAATATCAGGCAGCGCCTATGTAACTGTAATTATACCAATAGTAACCGGTGTAGTTGTAAGTCCTCCAACCCAGTCAGCAGCAAAGGGCACTACACTCCAATTTGTGGCATCTGTTACAGGTAGTAACAATCCAAGCAATGCCGTAACATGGAGAGTAAGTTCAAATGCTTCCGGTACAGGAGCTGTTACTGCAGGAACCAATATTAATGCCAATGGACTGCTTACAATAGCATCTAATGAAACTGCACAGATCCTTTATATTTTAGCAACTTCTGTTGCAAATCCAGCAAGATTTGGCAATGCATCTGTTACTGTAACTGCTTCTGCTTCTGCTCCTACAACAAAACCTGCGGGTACTGGTGGTCCTGTAGTGAATCCTGCTCCAACAAAACCTTCGGCAACAACCCCTGATACAACAGCCCCTGCTCCAACAAAACCTTCGGTAACAACCCCTGATACAACAGCCCCTGCTGCAACAAATCCTTCGGTGACTACCCCTGGGACAACTACCCCCGCTGCAACAAATCCTTCGGTGACTACCCCTGTCTCAACCCCAACTGTAACCAATGTAACTGTAGCCTCCTCAACCCTTTCAACAAGGACTAATACTACTGTCCAGTTAAGTTCATCGGTTATTGGAAACAACAACCCCAACACTGCAGTAACATGGAAAGTTAGTTCGAATGCTGCAGGCACAGGCGCTGTTGCACCTGGAACAAGTATTAGCTCCAATGGATTGCTTACAGTAGCTCCCAATGAGTGGGCAACTGCTCTCTATGTTTTTGCAACCTCTGTAGCAGATCCAACAAAGTCCGGGTCTGCGACTGTAACAATAATTAATAACACAGAAACACAAGGGCCGAATCAAGGCCAGGCCCAGCCAAAACAATAATCATAGCATCATCACCCGACTGCAAACAGTCGGGTGATTTTTACCCTGCTTTCATAAAAAGATATTACTAATTATCTGCTTTTTTTGAGTGCTAAATTGTTTATTCAAAGCAAATTTTATTAAAAATTCTTCTTGCATTTTATACTAAACAAATGTATAGTATAACTATGGAACTGGGAGAAAAAATATCTATTCTTGCTGAAGCAGCAAAATATGATGCTTCCTGCTCATCTTCGGGAAGCAAGGGACACCACCACTCAACAAAAAAAGATGGAATAGGCTCAAGTGCTTGCGCAGGTATTTGCCATAGCTGGACAGGAGATGGCAGGTGTATAAGCCTTTTAAAATTGCTGTTTTCAAATGTTTGTAAATATGATTGTGTCTATTGCGCAAACCGCTCCTCTGCGGATATTAAGCGCGCATCATTTACAAAGGATGAAATTGTAAATCTTACAATGGAGTTTTATCGCCGCAACTATATCGAAGGGCTGTTTTTATCATCAGGTATTTTTGCTGATCCTGATATTGTAATGCAGCAGCTTATAGGGACTGCAAAAAAACTCAGGCTGGAATCAGACTATGGTGGGTATATCCATTTAAAGGTAATTCCGGGCGCAGGAGAAAATCTTATACGAGAAGCAGGATATTGGGCAGACCGGTTAAGCGCAAATATTGAATTGCCAACAGAGAAAAGCCTAAAAATCCTTGCTCCGCAGAAATCTGGAAAAGAAATTCTTGGCGCAATGAATTATATTTCGCAATCAGGTTTGGAGATCAACGAAGATAGCCGCCGTATAAAAAAAGCGCCTAAATTTGCGCCTGCCGGGCAAAGCACGCAGCTCATTGTAGGAGCCAGTAACGAGGATGACCGGCAGATTATTTCTCTTTCAGGAGCGCTATACAGAAAATACGCTCTTAAGCGGGTCTACTATTCTGCTTTTATCCCTGTAGGAATTGATGGCGACCCAAAAATACATGATCCAAAACTTCCTGATATTGAAGGGCCTCCCCTGGTTCGGGAACACAGACTGTATCAGGCAGATTGGCTTATGCGATTTTACAATTTTGCTCCGGATGAAATTCTTGATCCTGCATCTCCATATCTTGATAAAGATCTTGACCCAAAAACTGTCTGGGCATTGAACCATTTGGAATTTTTTCCTGTTGAAGTAAACAAGGCAAGTTATGAAGAGCTTTTAAGAGTGCCCGGGATTGGCACTTTATCCGCAAAACGTATTATCAAACAACGGAAATCACGTCCTCTTTCTTTTGATATTTTAAAATCATTGGGAGTTGTTTTAAAAAGGGCCCGTTATTTTGTTACAGCATCCGGAAGTTTTATGGATATGCCTGATGATCCTGTACGTATACGGCATAAGCTATTAAATGATAATCAGACAAGTATGCAGCTTCCTCTTTTTGACTTTTGAGGATCTATTCTATGGAAGCTGAATATGATGGCACGGTTTTTTCTCTATTCTCTATTTTGGATAATGTTTTTAGGGAAAACAAGTTACACGACAAGATTACAAGAAAAGATATGGGATCTGGCTTATCTTCTTTATCTTTGAAATCATCAGATGCCCAGGGCGAGCTTTTTAATACATTGCCGGATGCAGATGAAAAAACACTAAAAGATGGTTACTCCTTAAGCTCTCCTTCTCCCTGCAGCACAGCCTGTTTACCCTACCCTTTGCAGCATAGCTATAACGCAGCAGCATATAAATATTTTGAGCCATGCAGAACTTCTTTTTCAGGACAGGAGATAATAAAATATTCAGGTAAGGCTTATAAAGATATTCTTTATGCATGGATGAGCGAGCTTCCAATTGAAAAAGAAGTTATTCACTTTGCATGGAAAATAGTATCAGCAGGCAGAATGCAGGATATGGAAAATAAAGAATGCAATTATAGTCCCAAAAAAAGAGGGAGCAGCGCTGAAAAAGCAAGATGCGATCTGGCTGATGAAAATATAAAAAAAGTTATAACCGCTGCTTCAAGAGCAAGAAAAGAATCCCATTTTCTTATGGGGATATTAAGGTTTTCTATTGGATCAAGTGGTGTGCCTGTTGCAAAATGCAGTCCGGATTATTTTATTCTCCCTGCGTTGGCTCACCATTTTACTCTGCGATTTGGAAACTCTGTTTGGGCAATTATTGATGAAAAACGGAATATCTCGCTTATGCATGCTAAATCAGAACCAGCAAAGCTTGTAATTTTTGACCCCGACCATCCATGGTTTAAAGAAGAAACTGATTCCAATAAAGAGAATTTTGATGATTGGGAAAAAATGTGGAAAAATTATCATACTTCAATAAATAATGAGAGCAGGAGCAATCCAAATTTACAGCGCCGCTTTATTCCTATCAGATACTGGAAATATCTTCCTGAGCTTAATGATCAAAAAATTGATAAACCTTGACTAATTCTTATTCATAATAAAATATTGTAAATAATGGATAAGAGAGCGATTTACACTTGTAATATTGATACCCCACTAGCGCCATTAACAGCATCAGCAGAAAACAACAAACTTACAGGCTTATGGTTTGTGGGGCAAAAATACTATCCATCTAAAACAGATAGCTGGATAACCAAGCCAGACTACCCTGTTTTTAAAGAATTAAAACTTTGGATAAAAAAATATTTTGAGGGTAAAAATCCTTCTTTACAAAATATAAAACTTGAACCTCCTGGAACAGTTTTTCAAAAAGATGTATGGAAGATACTATTAAAAATTCCTTATGGCAAAACAACAACATACGGCGAAATCGCAAAGCAGCTTGCCCATAAAAAAGGGCTTTGCTCCATGTCTGCACAGGCTGTTGGCGGAGCAGTTGGCCATAATCCAATTTCAATATTAATACCATGCCATAGAGTAATAGGGGCAACAGGAAGCCTTACTGGCTATGCCGGCGGCATTGATAAAAAAGAAGCTCTTCTAAGGTTGGAAAAAGTTGTTTTTAGTTAATCTATTTACGTTTGCTATACAGGTTTTAGGAAAAATATGTGTTGTTTGAAGAATAAGAAAAGATAAGTTTTAGTGGCGAAGGGACTTGAACCCCTGACCAAGCGGATATGAGCCGCTTGCTCTACCGACTGAGCTACGCCACCATGATGGTGGTTAATTTATCTGAAGTTTGATTCTTTGTCAAGTAAACCTATTTTTATTTTATTTTTATTCCAAAAATATTATTTCTACAGGTGTTTGCGGAAATTTATCCTGAGGTGATATTACTACTATATACCCGCTTCTCCCGCCTTCGCAAACAGGCTCTGTTTCATCTTTAAACTTTTCTATTTCATTATCATTTATTGTAAGCGTGTATTCTTTATTTTCTTTATCATACGTTATATTAAGCTCATTTGGCCTGCCATACCCTTTTTCAAGATATCTTGAATATGTCCACGATTTTATGCTTTTATAATTACCCCCTATTACCTTGCCAATAGCATAATTCTGTTCTGTATTTATCATGATCGTAAGCATTGTCTCGCCATACCCAACTCTCATCTTATGGCATATTACGATCCCATACCCGGCTATTTTATCTCCGGTTATCTTACTTAAACACACCTCCCTTGTTGTAAATAATTCCTCTCCTGCCCCATTTTCCACTGTCCATAACGTATAACCATACTCACTCCAGTAGGCATTATCATTTACCAAAAAAACTGTTACTTTTCTCCCTTCTTCATCAGGCAAACCCTCTGTAAATAATTCTTCTGCCAAAGAAATTGCCCCGCCTTCTTCTGGTAGCCCTGCTTTCTCTTGCGGCTCATACGGCGTGAGACACGAAAATATAAATAGTACAGCAAAAATTATGCAATATTTTATCTTATCCACTTTTTATCCTTTTTTACTCGCCAATTTCTTTTACTGATTCAATCTCCCTATGGGTTTCTTCTGCTTCTATGTACGAGAAAACTTCTATCATCTCTTTTCGAATATATCCCTCTTTTTCAAGCGCATTAAATCCATTTTTTATCTTTGGGTATTCTTCCTTATCAGATCTATTTTTAAAAAACAGTGTGTAGTACATATAAAATCTTGCATCTTTGTTTTCCGGCTGCTCTTTTGCGATAAGTTCATATATGGCATAAGCCTGATTTATTTTGCCTTCTTTAAGTAAAAGCGCTGCTTCTGCCATTTTATCTCCAAGATATTTATCTGAATAAAGCGATTCAACTCTCTTTTTCTTCTCCTCTTTTAGTATATTGTTATAGACTTCATTAAGAGTGGCTATTCTTCTGTTTGTATAATCAATTTTTACTGATAGCCCCTTTTCTGTTTCTATATTTTTTTCGTTTATACTTATTATACCAAGCCTTATAAAATCAAATTCTTCTCTTATATATTTTTCTCTCTCTTTAATATTCTCTTCAATTGATTTTATATTTTCTGTATATTTTTGAGAAAAAAGTTTATGTTCTTTTAATATAATCAGAGCCAGATATACCAAAACAATAACTCCAAAAACCATAAACAAAGGAACTATTGTCGTTACTGATTTATAAGCTTTATTCTTTTTCGTGTCAGATATTGTGTCCGCTTTCATGTCAAATATCATTACTAATAATCCCTTCTTCTATTTTTTCTTCAAGTAACTCTATATATTTATTGTCATATCCTTTTTCCTTTAACTCTCTAAATACTCTTTTAGCTTCAACATATTTATCTTGTAAAACAAAATTTATGCTTCTAAGATAAATTATCTCTGCCCTTAACGGCTCAAGGATACTTGCTCTTTGGAGATATTTTTCAGCTTCTTCATAACAAAATTTATTGAGTTCTTCTTCTGCCAGCGCTACAAGCTGTTCTGCTGTTATCAGTTTAAAATAAAGAACATTCATGGGATTATATTCAAATTTTTGAGTTAAGGTTTCATACCCTTTTTTTGAAAGCTCTATTTCATATTCTCCATTTTTCTTAAAGTCAAGAATAAACCGTCCATGTACATCTGATTTTACGATTTCTTTTCCATTGATTTTTACAACAACTCCGCTAACCGGAATATTGTCGTGGTCATAAATCATTGCATACATTATTCCACCACCTGTTGCGATTCTTCCTTTCGCGCTGTTACACGATAAAGCAAAAATTGCGAATAATATAATGAGTAGGAATGCCAATACCCTAATATGCATTTATAGTCTCATTTTGCATCTGTTTCTAAATCCCTTTTACACTGATAAAGATTCCTGATTCAGAGATATATACATGCTATTTTATTATTTTGATTCAGATTTTTGGTGATTTTATATTGATAGATCTCAATTATATTTTGTAAATAAAAATATTACTTTTCTTCTTTCTTTTCATTTTTCAAAATAACAGTACTGATTTTTGTTTTGGAAAAGGTAATATTTTGATTTATATTGGTGTCCAACAAAGTTAAGCCAGTCTTTCACTCAAAGCATCCTGCAATACTCTGGACAAGCTCAAACCGGATTGGACAACTTTTTCATCCATCCATTTTGGGATACTAACTGTCCGCTTTACTGCCCGAGTATTTTTTACCTCTGCGCAAATAAGATTCAAAAAATCATTGTTAGTTGTTTTAATTTTCTTAACCGGAGATGCTTTGGGAATTTCAATCTTTTTATCCATCAGATAACCAATCCATTGTGCTAGAGCGGACTGCGCCATGTACATAGCATTTCCCAATGTTTTTCCTTCGCTAACACAACCGGGCAAATCCGGATAAAGAACTGTATAACTTCCATCATCATTTTTATGAAAAATTGCGGGATAAACATATTCCATGAATGTACTCCTATTCAATACCAGCTACTTTTAAAATAGCCTTCGCTGTGTATTCATTAATTTCACGATGATTCGGGACTTGAATCGGACGGCTTCCAGGTTTTTCATAGATTGCATGATCTCCGGTCCTATTCAACCGGTAGCCAGCTTTCTCCAGTTTTTTTATCAAGTCCTTGCGCTTCACTTTATTAGCTCCTATATGATAGTACGTAATTTACGTACTATCAAGTACTTTAAAATATTTTATCCTGATAGAAATATTCTGATTTAGAGATATATACATGCTATTTGGTTATTTTGATTCAGATTTTTGGTGATTTTATACTGATATATTTTCGTTTGCGAATGGACTTTGCAGGTATAATTATGCTCATTTGTAATCCCAAAGCAGTAATAAGTTTTTGTATAGTAGCAAATTCAGGATTGCTGTTTTCAGACAGGGTCTTATAAAGTCCTTGACGACTGATTCCCATTTTCTCGGCAAGGTCGGTCATGTTACGGGCGCGTGCAACATCTCCCAAAGCTCGGATGATTTCTGAGATATCTCCGCTTTCAAATGCCATTTTTAAATATTCAGAAATAAACTCCTCGTTATCCATATGTTTTATTATGTCCCATTTCTTAAGTTTTAAACTCATTTCTTAAACCTCTCTGGCAAGTTCAACTGCTTTTCTAATATCAGCTCGCTGATTGCGCTTATCTCCTCCGCAGAGCAAAATTATTATCTTATTTTTTCTAATAACATAATAAAGACGGTAACCTGGACCATAGTCAATTCTCATAGCCCTGACTTCACCGGCTTCGGTTTTCCAATCACCGAAGTTGCCATATTTTGCGCGATCAATGCGTTTGTCTATACGAGCTTTGACCCTTTCGTCTTTTAGAGAAGAAAACCATTTTGTATAAATTCTGGTCATAAAGACCTGATATTCCACAATCACCGATTTTCTACCCTATAATGAATTGTAAACCATGGTTGACACAAAAGTCAAGTTTTTTAACATATCTTGACTGATATACATGCTATTTTGTGATTTTGATTCAAATTTTTTGTGACTTTATATTAATAGATCTTAATTATATTTTGTAAATAAAATTTTTACTTTTCTTCTTTTGTTTCATTTTTCAAAATAACAGTATTGTTTTTGTCAATTATTTTGACAGAAACTTCGCTGCCTATGTTATCGAATAAAAAACGGGTTATATTTTCGAATTGAGCCGAAAGTTTTTGTGAATTTTCACAAAAACTTTATAAATATCAATAGTTTTTAGTATTTTTCACAAAAAGATGTACAGCCTAAAAACCCATGCGCACTTGCTTTAATCTGGTTTAAAACCAATTTTTCGTTTTGGCTCAGGTGGCTGTTCTATAAGATTATTTAGGGCAATTATGATTTCATTAACTCGCTTGTCATTTTTTTCAATGTAAAGCATAAGTAGCTTTCGAAGTTCTGCAATTTGGTCATTTGTTTCACTTTGCGAAAAAACATACAGACGCATTTGAACAAATATTTTTATTATTTGTACATTAATATCAATCGCTTTGTCAGAATTCAAAACACTTGAAAGCATTAGAATTCCATATTCTGTAAAAGCATGCGGTTTGAATTTTCTGGTGTCATTATTAAAGATCACAATTTGTGATCTTTGTTTTTTCCATTCATCATCAGTTAACTGAAACATAAATTCTGGTGGAAATCTTTTTATATTTCTTTTTACTGCCTGGTTTAATATCCTGACTTCAATCTCATATAATTTCGCCAAATCACTATCAAGCATGACTTTTTGTCCGCGAATCTCATAAATCATTTTTTGAATAGGTATTATTTTATTTTCATTCATCTTTGTGCCTCATGTTATTCTTGCATATATACTACACAAAGATGCTTTTTACTTCAAAATTTAAAAAATGCGCCCCACCCTATGTCGCAATCTTGCCTGTGGCTGAGCCGATCTCGCTAAGTCATTGCGAGCCGCCATTTGCCTCCCGTCATTGCGAGTTGCCATTAGGCAACGAAGCAATCCACCTTCACCATAAACTACATGAACACCATTGAATATGGAGGTAGGAAAAAAAAGGTACCCCTCGTAGGCTCTCCTCTGCCCTTCGGGCACTTGGCAGCATCCCTATGGACGCTGCCCGACTGCGTGTGCAAGGAAATTCGCACGCAGTCGTCCTTCAGCAAGCTATCTTGTCAATAAGAGGCTTCGTCAAAGTAGCAACACATGATCAGCGGCGCACCAGCCGGCAGCCAAAGTAGTTGTACCTGCCCCCTGGCACGGTGTTAGCCCGATCGGCTGAACGGGCGTACTGAGCGATAAGGCTCCAAGAACCACCCCGCCGCACACGGAAGGCGCCAGTAGGAGGTCCTGTAGGATTTGTATCATCTCCGCCATAAGCTTCATACCAGTCCCAACACCATTCACCGACATTTCCATGCATATCATATAATCCCCATTCATTAGGTAATTTTTTTCCTACCTCATGGGTACTGTCTGAATTAAGATCATACCACATATAATCGCCATTCGCTGTATTGCCATAACTATAGGCTGTTGTTGTCCCTGCCCTGCAAGCATACTCCCACTCTGCCTCTGTAGGTAATCTATACCCATTTGCATTCCAGTTTGCTGTTGCAGCATCCCATGTTGGATTACTGCTTGTTGGAACTGGACCCCACCCATCTGGATTGGTTGTCCCTAATATCGTATATACTGGATTAAGCCTTTCTTCTATACTCAGCTTATTGCAGAACACTATTGCATCATACCAGCTTACCTTTTCTACAGGCAGTTTGTTTCTATTCCCCTCCGGAGATGTCGTAAAATTACTTGGATTATTACCCATAACAGCTTGATACTGCTCCTGTGTTACCTGATACTTACTCATGTAAAACCCTTTGGTTAACCGTACTTGATGTTGAACTTCTTCAGTATCACGACCAGGTTCTCCAGCAGGACTACCCATGATAAAGCTTCCATGCCTTATCCACTCAAACCCTGGAATTCGTGGCGGATCTTTTTCTTTACTCATTTTATCAAGAATATCTTTCATCCATGGATTTTCGCAACCAATAATCAAAATAACTAAAGCAATCATAAAAATTAACATCAGTTTCTTTTTCATAATATTTCCCTTTTTATTATCAAATCGTTATTCACTATAAATCACTTGTAAAATCCCC
>Ga0123354_10021540_pt1 | contig 10158 bp, 9 predicted proteins | sample TergutLab28metaG_2_FD_97872 | JGI IMG/M metagenome (GOLD analysis project Ga0123354, IMG submission 97872) | Labiotermes labralis P4 segment gut microbial communities from Petit-Saut dam, French Guiana - Lab288 P4 | ecosystem: Host-associated > Arthropoda: Insects > Digestive system > Gut ...
CACTGAGGCTCTGTACAGGCCGTACGGTCCATAGGGGGGTAGAGGTATAGGTAAAGGTAAAGTGCACCGCTGTACAGGCACAGAGGCTCTGTACAGGCCGTACGGTCCATAGGGGGAGTAGAGGAATAGGTAAATATAAAGTGCACTCTTGTACAGGCACTGAGGCTCTGTACAGGCCGTACGGTCCATAAGGGGAGTAGAGGTATAGGTAAATATAAAGTGCACTCTTGTACAGGCACTGAGGCTCTGTACAGGCCGTACGGTCCATAGGGGGAGTAGAGGTATAGGTAAAGGTAAAGTGCACCGTTGTACAGGCACTGAGACTCTGTACAGGCCGTACGGTCCATAGGAAGAGTAGAGGTATAGGTAAAGGTAAAGTGCACCGTTGTACAGGAACTGAGGCTCTGTACAGAACTTACGGCCCATACGGGGAGTAGAGATATAGATCTACTCTTTCTTGATCACGGCACTAGAAGGGGTGACGGATCAGCGTCACACCCCGGCCGCTCTTTACCACGAGGAAAGACCCGGTACCCATTGTACAGGAGGCTGGGTGGGCCCCAGGGCCGGTCTGGACAGGTGCGGAAAATTTCACCCCCACCGGGATTCGAGTTCCGAACCGTCCAGTCCGTAGCCAGTCGCTATACCGACTGAGCTACCGGGTCCACAGTCCTATAAATAAGTTCGATAACATTTACAACAGCGGAAAGACAAGGTAGGCAATCTGTCTGCCTGAAACCTATTCCAAAGCGAATGTAATATTGGTCACTCACCCAGTCCACGGTAGAACTCTTCCAGAACTCTCAAAACTGGAGCTGCGAACTTCGTACTTGGTCTTGTGATGTATCTGAGGTGGGTGGTGGTGTAGAATCAACTTCTTGCCTCTCCGGCTAACCAAACCTGTCCCCACTGTTACACCCGACGATGAGGTCGGCCTCTGGCGGACACTCATCTCACGGGTTCGGTTTACCAGCACACATCACTTGGGTCACACGATGTTGGCACAATGCCCTTAAAGGTAACGACCATTATTAACAATTTTCTCGCACCAGACAAGATGTCTCCTTAAGATATATGGTGACTGCCCTGCCCTGCACATTTCGCCAAACGTGATGATTCAGTGTTAAAAAGTACGATTTTTAAAAAAGAACGCTTTTGTTACGCACTGGAATTTAACCCTTTAAATGCCGAGTCAAATCCCATCTGTCATTTTCTGGCATTATTAGGAGCTCACCGTATTCTCCACGTTAGCAGAGCAGGGGTTAATAGAAATTATTGGCGTATTTTAACACGTGAATGCTACAATTACAAGGGATTTATTTTGCGAAAGAAACCGAGAGTGGAAAGAGATACACTGTGGGTGGACTCAGTGGCATGTATCTTTAATTAACACTAATTCTTGTTTCAACCCAAGAACCGCGGCTCGATTCCAGGCCAAAGTAAAAAAATTTCCTCTTCTCCAAAGTCTCCAGACCAGCTCTAAGGTTGTACTCGGCCTCCTTTCCATAGGGAACAGCGTGTTGTTCCTCTGGAATTAAAACGTCTGGGGTTTGAAGCTAACCTTTCACCTCCACCTATTGTCTTATTGAAGAACGAGTGGAGGTATACCTCCATGAGCCTTCATGACTTCAACGACGACAAATTTTTCATATGGCATACAGATCGTCTGTAACACTGTAAGTCACAACTTTACATTTACATTTACATCACCAACATCTGACTGTAATTTACGCTGTCGTAATTTATGTGGAGTGATTTTATTTTGAATTTAAGTGAAGTGAAGTGAAGTGAAATGAAGTGAAGTGAGGTGAAGTGAAGTGAAGTGAAGTTCTTGGGGATAAAAGTACCATGTACATTAGGGTGATCTTATACTGTGTGTACTTGATTGTATTGTGACTATTTCGTTTGGGTGTATCTTGTACTGTGGTTGTTTTTACCTTGTTTTGTAATGTGTGGGTGTGTGTGTGTGTGTGTGTGTATGTGTGGGGTTTGTAATGTGTGGGCGTTTTGGTAATATGTGTGCTTGTATTGAATGTGTTTTTGTATTGTTTCGTTTATGCATATTTATTCTTATTTGTTTTGTCTGTACTAGTGTAAGGACTACCGCCACCGAGTGACAACTCTTTTGCAGTTAGTAGTAGTAGTAATAGTAGTAGTAATACAAGAGTTGATGTGTAGAGATATAACGAATGTGGAACCTGAAATGTACGATTGTACCAGTAATAACTGGAGCCACTGGAATAGTAACGAGAAGCTTAAAGAAAAATTTGCAAGCTGTACCGGGAAAACACGCGATAGATTCACTACAAAAGACAGCTATACTTGGAACATCACACATAATACGGAAAGTACTGCAATGTGAAGCTTGAATCCTGAGCGGTGGGGATCACCGCTGGCTCAAGAGAAGTACCGGGAAGAAAAGGCCTGTGACAAGAGACATCCATATCGTATGATAATAATAATAAATACCGGATGTGACACGAACATTGCTACTGAAGAATAGTGCAATTAATATGCTTTGAACTCTACATCGTTTTAAATCTTCTGTTTATATTTAATGTAAACCAATTAAGACTGGTTTTCTAGGATACGAAGCCGTGTAATTTCTAATAAACACCAAGATTTCCGATGAACCGCCCACCTCCATTTATCCTGAGTATATCAGAAACAGGTCGCTGCGAAACGTCGCTGCCTTCTACCAAAATATACGGCGTCACACCCACAACGATAGTAACCGTAACACAGCTTTGATAAACTGAAATCACGGTATATGATCCATGCAAATTCTTCAAACTTTATTACATTCTTTTTATCATTTTCCACCCTCGATTTTCAATTGTATGCAAAGAAAGGTATTAACCCTTTACCTGCTAATGTGGAGAATATGGTGATCTCCGAATAATGGTAGCAGATGGCAGATGGGATTTAACTGGTCGTTTAAAGGGTTAATAGCACCGTCTTCTAAGTGGTGCATATTACAACCTAAGATCATAAAATATATTTTTTTTTGTTTGTTTTCAAATTATTTGTTACAGTATTTCAGTTTACAGAATCTCACAGCCTCGGGAGTTACCTTTCTGGACATTCTGCAACAAAGATACTGTAATTCTGGTCACTCGTGTATCCAACACTCCACTCACAAATCGTATCACTCGGCGCGTAATATCGAAACGTCCCGTAAGTCTGACTGTAACATTTACACATCGCATGTAGTGCTTGAACTGTTGTTGACTCCGATTCTTTCTGAACTCACCCAGTCCACATATTCTTCTATCAATTTACAACAAATATTTGTTTCTTATCAAAATGTCACTAACTTTATCGTTACTTCTTAAGTTCCGTGGCTCATAACCGCTCTCCTTTCGCTATATATATTCGTCACCCCTAAATTCCTTACCACTGAAGACAGCTTTCCACAGTCCACGGTATGTACAAATACTCTGGGTGAATATCCAAGTTAACTGACCACGTCATAGGAATGTTCATTGCACTGGAATGTTTCATTAGTGTCAATTACATCTAGTTTATAATGCATTAGGGCCGGAATAACTCAGCTGGTATAGCGACTCGCTAGGGGCTGGAATACTCGAGGATCGAATCCCGGTGGGGGCGAGATTTTCCGTGCCGTCGAGACAGACACCGAGACCCACCCACCTTCCTGTTCAATGCTTACTGGTTCTTTCTCGAAGATAAAGACAGCGGAGCGTGATGTTGACCACACACCACCACTACCACCTTCTAGCGTCGGTTTGCAAGGGGTCTGACGCTATGAATCCTCCTCGCCTCTGTCTGTACAGATATGACATTCTTTACTTACATTGCATTTACTCCGCCTGTTCTGAGGAAATGAATAGGAGCATGTCTTCGGGGTGACTATACACTAAGTTAAACTGGGCTTTATAAAAAGTGGTTTTACATTTAATAAATTAGGTAACTAATTTCCAGTTCCGACAGCAATACAGTGGAGTTAAATACGCGATTCAGTTAGCCTTCGAGGGTCCGCGAGACAATACGTAACTAAAAACCTAATACTGTATACAGGTCCTTCGTCGGGCGATTATCATTTTTCTCCAGCACTGAAGCAAAGTTCTGTTGGCCACAAACATAGAAACAACTGACAGTTTTTAGTTTAACACAGCCACTTGCTTAGAGATAAAAATGACCCCGTTCCCTCAGCTCATCAATTCAAAAGCTTCCATTATTATACGTCCACTCGATTTCTGATCTTTTAAGTGCATTTAAAATAATCATCAAAAATTCGATAATACACAATCACAGGCACTGAAAGCGTCATTACGTAAACAACGAAGAACAAAAAGCAGAAGGTAAAATGTTGATCAGCAGGTCGCGGTGTTTGCCTGGATGTGGGGTTCACGGCGGTGGGAAAATGTCAACAATTAAATTAAAGTACCTGGGGAGTGATCCTGACAGACCAGAAAAAAAGGAAATCCGACATCACATCTCAGAAGTCAGCAAAATTCTGACTACATTTCATCACATCTCAGAAGTCAGTAAACTTCTGACTACATGACATCACATCTCAGAAGTCAGTAAACCTCTGACTACATGACATCACATCTCCGAAGTCAGTAAAATTCTGACTACATGACATCACATCTCAGAAGTCAGTAAACCTCTGACTACATGACATCACATCTCAGAAGTCAGTAAACCTCTGACTACATTTCATCACATCTCAGAAGTCAGTAAACTTCTGACTACATGACATCACATCTCAGAATTCAGTAAACTTCTGACTACATGACATCACATCTCCGAAGTCAGTAAAATTCTGACTACATGACATCACATCTCAGAAGTCAGTAAACCTCTGACTACATTTCATCACATCTCAGAAGTCAGTAAAATTCTGACTACATAACATCACATCTCAGAAGTCAGTAAACCTCTGACTACATTTCATCACATCTCAGAAGTCAATAAACTTCTGACTACATGACATCACATCTCAGAAGTCAGTAAACTTCTGACTACATGACATCACATCTCCGAAGTCAGTATACCTCTGACTACATTTCATCACATCTCAGAAGTCAGTAAATTCACTGTCACGACCGTGAAAACTTCAGAACTCACTCAGGCATAAATAACTTCGATGCTGGTAACATCACAAATTAAATAGTCATAAATGTCTATTTGGACGTGTCAGAGGTGCCCCTTTAGTTTGTTCGCTTGCCTCACTTTGGTTTCCTTTGTCGCACTGTCTGAACTGGAGGGCGGGCAAACGGAATATTAATTAGTGCTTGCACACAGACCGATGCTTTTACACACACAAACACACATACATCAATTGCTGATACAGCCAGTCTCGAATAAGCTGTGCCCACGGGTATCAAAAAATAGATCTTTGAAAATAATTCGATGCAGAATATAATAACAACAGTTATGATTATTTAGTTCTTTCAGTCCTTTATTTGCGTTCTGACTGACCATCCTACTGGGAATTGCTATTACTATTGTTTTTATTATTATTGATATTTCTAAGTAAACAGTCAGTTTGTCAGTACGAACATAAAACGTGAACACAGAGCCACATTAATAATAATAATAATATAAACACAAAAGAAAGTCCCAACAAAAACATGAAGGCAAGGACAAATTAATGGTAATGATGATGATTATGATAATAATAATAATAACAATAACTAAACAACAAGCAAAAGCACGAACACAGGTAAATAATAATAATAATAAACGGAAGACAAGGTTAGCAATAAGAACGGAATGTCTGTTTCACCCACCTGTGGAACGTATTCAGACTCTCAGTAATTAAATTCAAAGATTAAGACTTACATATTAGCTATTGCGATGGGCGAAGTAGATGAGAAACTGAAAATGGACACTGTAGTTGTCAAACTTATGTTAAATTGTTATATTTACAGTAAATTCACTACAAATACAAGCTATAAGAAATATGACACATCTGGGTAAACAAAGTGATTATAATTTATTCATTTATTTATTTTCGGTCTATTTGACGTGGTTGTCGCCCGGTTTATGTATCCTCTATTCAAGACGGATATTATGCCTGTAAGTTTAGTAAATCAGGATTGATAAAGTTTGAATTCTGATAAGAATTCGAATCATGTAGGAAAAGAAACGTTAGTAACTCGGACTAATCTTGTACAAACAGCAACCGCACAATTTAGAGAACAAAGACAACTTTTCGCGTATCTGACGTCAGTGATAAGGATTTCGCATTAATCGGTAAACAAACTGCAGCACGTCAACAATACAAATCTCTTTCCCCAATAATTAAAGCAGATCGAGATAAAAGCGTATCTGTTGACTACACTAAGTCTCTAAAGAAGACGCACCACCAGCGTGACACAAAGCACAAATAACACGTGATATCACTCAAACACACAGCCGGTCGTAACGTGACTCCGTCCCTCGACGTCGGGATGTCTGAATGAGCAGAGCCGGAAGCCCTGCTGTGAGCCTCCTCCCAGTCAGCGCGCCGACTCCCTGTAACTGGATCCTGTGCTCCGTTCTCCACTCCTGCTATCTCTTCATCTCATCCGACTCAGTCACAAACCTCTAACAAGGTTCTGCTTTGTAGTTGTCCCTTTACACTCCATTCTCTTTCATTTCTGAATTACGCCATTTACGCTTTAGTTATCTGTTCAAGGGGTTTTCATGAGGTTGACTACGAAGTTCACTGGGAAGATACTCGCTGCACAGTGGTGTTTATCCGTCAGACTGGACGGTGTCAAGTCGCAGAACACAGAACCTTCCTTTACTAATATGAAGGACGTTCTTTAATGAAGTTTGAAGGTAGTTTGGCTGCCTATCTGAAAGACCTAAGGATCATATTCGATTCCTGTACGCAACAATAATTCAGAGTGTGACATCCCCAATCCCATTCTCATCCACCGCCTCAATGACAAATTTTTCGCTCATTACGCGTTACAACCCCACCCCCTTCCCTTTCAATTAAAAAAATGGAATTATACTCTAGCCGACCTGAATAACTTGTACAAGAAATATAAACATCAACGTACGAAGCATATACTGCTTTAATTAGCCTACCGGAAGTCGCAGTGTTTTGTTGTTCATAATTCTTCAGTGCCGTTATTTGCACCTATATTTATATACATATTATTCAGTTCCACTTGTACCATAATGTAAATATTAATTCAATTTGGTTACGGGCACAATTTTGTAATTTATCTCTGCACACACTCTATATCCATCCCGGGCCATTGCCACGTAATCTGGGAACCTTAATTTCCTGCAACCCTCTGGGCAGCTCGGGCATGTAATGGGACTGATTTACCTTTGGTTACACACTGTAAATACTGTCTGTGCAATACATATCTTTAACAAAAAATGTGCGGATCGGCTCTGAGACTTTTCCAGCGTCGCACTGAACGTGTATATCGGAATTTTTCTCCGAAAGTTACAGCGATTAGTAAACGGGTTTGAACACTAACCGCTGTCGAGTTCCGAGGGTACTTTCTTACAATAAAACCAACTAGATGCATTAATTTCTAAAATTTATTTTTGGAATAAAACTCTACATGTTTCAGACAGATCCTCTGTCCATCATCAGGAGTTTTTCACTGTACACACAGCAATGGTGTATGTCATAAAGGTTTGCTGACAGCTTGGGAGCAGGATCAGGATGGAACTGCAGTTCCGTCCTGATCCTGCTGATCGCAAGCTGTATGACATACACCATTGCTGTGTGTACAGTGAAAAACTCCTGATGATGGACAGAGGAACTGTCGGAAACATGTAGAGTTTTATTCCAAAATTAAATTTTGAGAAATTAGTGCATTTAGTTGGTTTTATTATAAGAATTTATCACGATGCACGGTCACCTGAACGTCAAATTTGCCGAGGGTACGTATATGCATGGCTGAACACCCATTTATCACCCCCACCCCATCTGCTTTCATAGTGTCATGGCATGCACAGGGACATCCTTTTTGTGTGAATTTTTCCACCACCGCTTTACAGCTAACAGCCTTTTGTCCCTCCCAGTCTTGTCAAGAGTCTGTTGTATCAGTCCAAGACAAACATGGACCTTAGTATTCGTATAACCCATGAAAACATGGGTGGGTGCGGGGAGTACAGGTATAGCTGCAATTATTCCTTACTTCTGCCGTAGATGACAGTCAGTTGTCAGCATGACGCTCCGATCGGTGTACTCCCAGGGACGGAACCCCGCATAACCCATTAACAGGAGACTCTGTGGGCCCCAGGGCCGGTCTTGAGGCTGTGCATAAGACAAAACGCCATAAGCCCTGCCGGGATTCCGATTTCTGAGTCTTCCAGCGCACAGCCTAGTCACTACATCTACTGAGCTATAACGGCTCTTTATTCAATACATATCATTAGCTCTCGATTATTGTTACGATGCTTCGGGTAGCTCAGTCTACACAACTTACAGTTGCTAAACATCAACGGACAATCACTGAATAATTAATTATAAAATATGTACAATTGTGGGCCGGGTAGCTCAGTCGGTATAGCGACTGAGCTACGGGATGGACGGTCCGGGGTCGAATCCCGGTGGGGACGAGATTTTCCGTCCGTCCAGACCGGTCCTGGTGCCCACCCAGCCTCCTGTACAATGGGTACAGGGTCTTTTCCGGGGGTAAAGTGCGACCAGGGCGTGGGGTGACCGCTCACCCCCTTCTAGTGCCGCGGTCATGGAAGAGTAGAGCTATACCTCTACCCCCCCCCTCTGGGCCACACCGGGCCTGTAACGGGAACACTTTACCTTTACCTTTTTATATGTACAATTACGCAGTAGCTGTTTTGAGGCAATATCCAGGTGTCTGCTGCAAGAACTGAGTAATATCAAGAAAAGTGTTGAAGGCAGCTAGTCTGCGGATCGGGACTTGAACTCAAAACCTCTCGCACATAAACACGCCGTGCTGCCGACTCATTCATGAACTTCGATCTAGGACTTAACTATAACCGACAGATCAGAAGTGGCCGGCACCACCAAGCACTTAACTTCACCTGTTCTCACTAGAGCAAAAACTTTGTATCAGCTGGTATTTTCTGAGACAGAAACGCAGAGCAGAAGACTGTTCAGACATTGAGATTAGAAGCACGTGTGTAATTCAAGGACTGCTGAATTTCCATCTTGTGTAGACGCTGATCGATCTTCGGCAGCTAACACGGACAGACACTTTAGGGTTCCGTTCCGCAGTACGATGCAGCTGCTCAGTATCTGCCCACAGAAACACGTGAACTTCTAATGTACATTCCCTCTCACATCCCGTCTGATAACCTCTTGACTTTCGTGCCAATGGCTAGCCTATTCATGATTATCTAATAAATTGCATTGCCTACTGTAAACATGCCAGGAGGACCGCGGTGGCACAGTGGTTAAGGTGCTGTGCTACAAAGAAGAAGGTCGATGGTTCGATCTCAGTTGGTGTCATTGGAATTTTTCATTGATTCCGATGGCCCTGAGGTCGACTCAGCCTCTAATAGAAATGAGTACCAGGAGCATTTCCTGGAGGTAAAGGCGGCCGGTGCGTAGGGCTGACAACCTACCACCATCCTGTGCCGTTGTCATGTAATCTGGGAACCTTAACTTCCTGGAACCCTCTGGGCCTGTCCAGGCCTGTAACGGGACACCTTTAATATATCGTTAACTGGTAATACATAAAACTGTAATTCTTTTTTTCAAGTGAGGCACCACACCCGTTGAGTTATATATGATCATTATATGTGGTATAAAATTACAAAATTATATAGTCATACACAACTATCAGTTTATTAGAAACATTAGTTGCATTTCTAGCTACACGTTTCGGCTCTATCAGACTAAACCACAGGACAATCACATTAGTGCTCCGGCACAAGACATTAAGTGAATACAATTTACCAATATGAAGATCGTCATAAAAAATCAATTTCATCTATTCTACAATAATATTCGCTGTCCATCCACAGCTTAAATGTGGAGTTCAATACGGCAGAAATACAGACACTCCCAAAAATGCATCATATCCCAAATACGGATTTCGCCCCCTCTCCAAATTTAAAGCAAGAAAAGAAATACACTATATATATATATATATATATATATATATATATATAAATATATAAAAATACATCTATTTGTATATCTCACAACAAAGCACAAAAAAAAAAAAGAGACACAAATAG
>Ga0123354_10021542_pt1 | contig 10157 bp, 4 predicted proteins | sample TergutLab28metaG_2_FD_97872 | JGI IMG/M metagenome (GOLD analysis project Ga0123354, IMG submission 97872) | Labiotermes labralis P4 segment gut microbial communities from Petit-Saut dam, French Guiana - Lab288 P4 | ecosystem: Host-associated > Arthropoda: Insects > Digestive system > Gut ...
AGCACCTCTTCGCATTTTTAGCGCCGACCCATAACCCCTGTACACCGGCCCCCCCCCCCCCCCCCTGTTCAATACGGTTTGCAAATCATAAATGTCACTACCCACATATCATTCTTAAATACGTCAAACAAAGTTATTATTGATGAAGAAAGTTGTTGTTCTTTACTTTGTGTTGGATAATTGTATTTATTACTGCAGAACAGATGAACTGATCCAAGCAACAATTCGTCGCAGATTTGTTGATTGCACAGTGCTGACCATTGCACATCGTCTGCACACAATCATTGACAGTAATCGGATTCTTGTTATGGATGCTGGATCTGTTGTGGTGAGTCAATAAATTTTATACTGTTTAAAGTGGAAGGAAGCTGTTTACCTATGCAGTTCCATAAGTTTTATGTGAGGACATGTTGTACTTGTATTTATTACTTTGACATAGATTTTCAAAAAACAAGAAATACTGGTCCCTGCGGTGAAAAAATAATAACTGACCGTTTTCATCCACTGCCATGAGTTTTCATCTCATCACCTTGCCAGAAGAGGTTTTCTTTGAAGTGCTTCTTCATTGATTCACCTAAATTAAAATTAGCTGTTAGGCACAGTGTCTGTGATAAAAGGTGGATCCCAAAAGTCTTAGGTGTCAGGGATAATGCATAAGGGAGAGCAACAATAGTGTGTCATTTCTTATACTTCACAAGTTGTATATTTTTACACATATGTCATCTTGTTTGTCAGGGTAGAGATACAGAGCAAAGGGGTGTGATTTTTGCAGAAAAGTCTTATAAGTATGGAATTCCATGTTTATGTCTTGATACATTTGTATTAATAGTGAATTGAAAATTAGTCTCCTGCGATATGATGCTGTATTGATTGTTAATTTGTTACCTGACTTTTGGAGAAGCTTGCCACTTTATCTGTTGGGTAGAGCAAATAGAAGGTATTGCTTGGGGGAACCACTTGCATTATAGAGGGAAAGAGCAGGTTCAGTGATAGTTGTAGCAAGCCAGTAGTGGGCATAACCATGGATGGAGCAGTCTAGAGGTGAAGCAAGTGGAATAGAACAGTGGGAGGAAGAAGGAAATTAAATCTTTTGGAAGTGTCCAATCTGAAAACACTGAATTTTGCCTCTATTTGCATCACACAGCTCTTGTCACTGTTTGTATTCATATTCTTACTTCCTCCCTTAGTGGCTAAACTATCTGTTCAGGTTTTCTGTTATGAAGGGATTCTGGTTTTTGAGCCTCATTTCAAATAAACAGAGGCAACTTCATGGTACCAGGAGATTACAGGACATTCTGTTATGGTGAATTTATATTGCTTTTTATTTTTATGATAGTATTATCTAATGCTGATATAAGTGGACTGTATTTAGTTCAGTCTGTGGATTGTGGGGTTCGTCATCACTGTGGCACAACCACAACTGTGCCCAGCCACACACTCACTGCAGCACACAGTTACGTACAGCTACACACACTGCCCAGGCAACATGAGAATAGACAGTGATAAACACATCAATAAAAAAGAAAGAGACAGTGCCTCCGTCCTTCACAGGTGTCACTTCAACCACGCACACAGTCTTGCCAACAAGGAAATGAAACTGTAAACAAGTGTATTTTATTAATTACTTAGATAAACTGCCATCTAGAGATTTAATTGGGGTCATGAAGTACATTAAATTCTGGCTACTTATAATAAGCAACATGGAGTCTCATTACCCAATACTTATGCTATGAATTTATAAGTTGGAAACAGAATTAAAACACACGAATACAAAGCACGTGAATCAGGAACCCTGCCTCTAAAGGAATGGTTCTTGTGTCCATTGTGTTTTAACTTACAGGAGTTTGATCACCCTCATCTGCTCCTTAAAAATGAGAATGGTTACCTATACCACATGGTGCAGCAGACTGGACATGCTGTGGCAGAGTCATTATTCAGAGCTGCACAAATGGTATGTAATAAAGTGTGGAAGGAGCTTGCTATAGTACTGCACTCTCACACTCTTGGTAGACTAGAGGCCCTGTACTGTTTGCGCAGGACCTCTAGTCTACTATGAGTGAGACATTTTATTTCAGCTGCTTAGGTATTACTGTTAGTGGTTTCAAAACTTAATATGGTTGTCTATCCTCTGTCCCCACCCTCCATCAATTACCGACACATGAGAAAATGTTCAGTTATATTTATTTTCCTTTTAACCTAACTCAGAAGCAAGTATTTTAGAGCTGACAAAATCGTGAAGATTGTGATTGATGTACGTACAGAGCAATTGCATGGACATGACTTCACCAGAATCTGATCTGTGACCCTTGCCACAGTCAATATTTTAAAATAACTTGTAGCAGTGGAGCATAACAGAAGTCTGCCCCAAGCAGGTGAAAAAATTATTGTACCACACTGCTGTAGGTAGGCTGTTAATAAAGCAGTGTCTAGTGAAATGACACTGTGGTTCAAAGCTGTATGCACCAAGGACTGGCTGAGACCAATGTGACTCACAGCCAGAAAGGTCTGAGATGTGGTCATCTCACTGTCACTGCAAAACTTTGCAAGACTGCATGTAATGCAGGTATTGATGATTGTAAGCAATTAAGAAATATGAACCTGACTGAGAAGATGTCTATATCTGTTAATTGATTCATAAGTCATTAGGCAACAACATGTGTGCATGTGAGATGAAATGTGCACAGAATAGGCATTTTAATTATTACCCATATAGTTTTATTTTCTCTTGTAAAAGGAAGTTAGAGGAAATGGGATAACATTCTGTTGTATTTTTATTTGTAGAAGTGAGTAGAATATTGTAATGTTGTTTGTTTACTATGTAAACACAATAAGTAGACGTGTGACATGCAGCATCACTTTTAGATCTCAGATTCAGGTTTCATCTGGTTATATGTTTTAACCCTTCAAAGACAGTATATATTTGTCCTATTTAAGGACTTAGTTGGTTCTGTAGAGTTAACACTATCCACGTCGGTTATACAGAACCTGTCTGCTAGTGTTGTATAAGGCAGAAGTCACTGTTCAGAGATCCATACACAACATATAAATACAATGTGAGCACTGTGTAGAATTTTTGAATGGTAAACCTGGTGGTTCATGAAGTAACCGATAGGCTTGAAAAGGTTCAAGGTGAAAGGAGTCTAGATGTGTGTCAATATTAAGTCTACTTGACATTGCAGTAAATCATCAATATTGAGCTGAGATATGATAACATGATAGTCCTATGTTAAGGCAACAATTGTGAACTAAAATGTACAGGCTTGTGACAATAATTTGCTTTTTATCTTACTATTTTTGTCTTATGTTATTGGGAAGGTGTGGTAGTGTAGTGAGTGTACTGATTTGGGTGCAAGCTGGATGATAATGGGATTCTGTTATCATTACAGGCCAAACATTTTTCTCTTCTCCAAAATGTCCGTGTAGAGCCCATTGAGCCTTCTGTTCAATGGTTAGTGTGGGGTCCTTCCCTGCATATAAAGCGTCTGCACTGTGAAGGTTATCACTCCCCTCTATGCCTTAATTGCCTGCGTGAGGAAAATTTTACCATTGCTTTCTTGAGGCTACAAGTATTTTTCTTCTTTTGCAGAATTTTGAAAGTATGAAGAAGAAGAAGAAGACATAAAATAACTGGATATAAAAATAATATACTGCATTTTCCCTAACATAAGATGATATTTTTCAGCAATTCGTCATCTGAAAATGGGGTGTCTCCTTGTAATTGTGCAAAAGTTTTGTACGTTCTGTGTAGGTATTTTCTTCATAACTGAAGACTGTGAGGGGTGACATCTTATGTGCAGGGTCATCTCATATTCAGGGAGATGTGGTAGTTGAACCTGCACAGTAATGTTATTGAACTCGAAATGCTAGTAATAAATTTTACAACCACTTAACATGCCTGGACACACATCTTGGTGTGCTAGCTGTGGTGGAATTTCATCTGTTCTTGAAACAATCATTATACCAAGTTTATTGGTTTTTATTGGTCAAGTGTGTGTGAACTGACAAATGTATATTAGCTAGTGATGTGTAGTAAAAGAAGGCCTGGACAGGCCTTGATGGTTCCAGAAGGTTGAGGCTCTCAGATTTCAAGGCAATTGGCACATGAAGGTGATAAGGCCTTCTGCATTGGCCGCCCTTACCCCCCAGGAAATATTCGTGGTACTCATTGCTGTTAGAGGGTGAGTTTACCCCAGGGCCATAGTGTGGCTGGTAGGATTATGTCAATGAAAAATTCCATGGACATCTTCCAGCTTGTTGCGCAGTGCCTGAAGCAACTGCGCCACTGTGTTCCCCAGTGATGTATAGTAGACTTACCAGATATATTTTCTGCACTCCTTCTAACCACAAATTTTCAAATATGAATTAACTTTCACTTTGCTGTAAATATGGCTTGGAGCCTGAAACCACATTTTAAATATGACAATTGCTCAAGTCCAAGAAATTATTTCATCTACATCATAGTCGTCAGGTGTATTTCTCATTAGTGCCACTGGTGGAAGTAGGGCCTCTGTTTCAGACATTGACAACCATTGTCTCTTAAAAAAACAGTTCATAAAATTGAAGAAGTGTGTGTAAACTAAGATGTATATTTTAAATGTATAAATGGTGCCTGCAGCAGTTTTAAATGTAGCTTATTTGCGTATTCATTTATAAGAATTTACGTTGCTGTTAGTAGTTCATTCTTTGTGGCGTCAAATAGAACTATGATTAGTGAATAGTAGATTGGTAAGAGTGTTAGAGGTTGTGGTCATGGCGAAATTTTAGGTACTGTCCTAGCACTTACCTATTGGAACTGGGAATAATCACAAAGGGGATAGATAGTCAGTCTCCAGGCCAAGATTTTGATACAAGACCTGAATACAAAGCAGAACTACTACCAACTCAATGGTGACATTCAGTCATGGATCTAATGGTATTAAAGAAGGCTTTTAGAAAGTAATTCTGTTTGCCATAAATTGATGTGATGCACCTGTTTGTGCAGTGCAGTCTGCGAATAAAAGTCCTGTTTCATGATTGAATTTCCCAGTTATTAGATTGCATCAGAATTTTGAAGTGCAGTATGAACTTTTTCAATCCATACTTGTAACTTTATGTGAGTTGGAAATTCGAAGTAAGATGAGTTAAATTTGAGGTTTTCATGACAATTAATTGTTCATACTGTCTGCAGGATACTGTACAGTCTGCATAGTGCATACTGCATCTTTACCAATCAGTAGGAATGACGACATGGATGTAACAGATATGATAAAGAAGCTCCAGAAGCTGACAACATAGGAGCTCATTTCTTCCTGCACTTTAAACTTTTTGGTCTAAGAGACTGTAGGCTGGTTTCTAAAATATATTGGCAAGTGGCCTAGCATACCACATGCAGGTCACTGTGTGTGTTTGTTAGCAGTGTAAATGCCCATGCTAAGCCAGAAAAACTCAGGCTGTCAGAGATACAATTAGCATTTAAATCCTTCCCTAAAGGTTAAAAAAGTCTTATTCAATGTAAAAAACATGACCTCATTGTGTGGATAGAATTTGTTCAGAATGCTATTGTGACAAGGGACATTGTTGGTTTTATTCTACGAAATTGAAAGCATATAATGGCTTTGCAATAGATGTGTGGATTGTGTTACAAGATGATGTTATCCCAGTTACATCAACCCATTGAAGTAAGTAGACACAAAAAGTCAGTCAAACATAACACATGTATATAAGTAAAAATATTGTGGACATAGTTTGTTACATGTTTCAGCCTGGCCTGAAACTTGTAGCAAACTTACGTAGGTAAAATTTTACTTACAATAAATGTGTTGTGTTTGACTGACTTTGTTTGTGTCTGTTTAGTTAATTAATATAATGGGGTGACATATTTAAACATTGAAATGAAGCTAGTGTTGCATATGTGGTGCTACTTGATGTTAGTACAGATAGTTAACTTATATAAATATTTAATTTAGTGACCCAGTTAAGCAGCAACTACTTAACAATCATCCCACAATCAAAACTTTTCAGCGTATGCATAGTGTTCTGGTGTATGTTGCAGGCCAACTCCCATTAATTACCCTATGCAAAATATGTTGCATCACATCACTGACCTGGTAACCCAACAGCTGTTCAATGTAGGCACTGGACTTCATCATCTGGGGGGGTGTGGTACAAGGGAATTTAATAGTGATGCACTGCAGTCCAAGATCTTTTTTTTCTTTATTACATCTTGCACTTCAATATATGAGATCTGAGAATTAAGTAATTATCTGCTGCATGTGTGTGTGTGTGTGTGTGTATATGTGTTCATATTCATTTGTGGTCACCAAGTTGACCATGTGTATTCATTTCAGTGCCTCTAACATTCCTGGAAATTATATTCCAAAGACCCTGTGATTATTATTATTATTATTATTATTGGTATTAGTATTATTATCATCATCATCATCTCACTCTACAGCCCAACTTGGGCATAGGCCTCTTCAATCTTTCACTGTGAGGCATCTCTATCTGCTGACCTTCAGTTCTTGCATTTCAACATCTTAGCATCCCTTTTCATTACTTTCTTGGGCACCCTTTCATCTATCATGCTCATCACATTACCCACCTACACTAGCTTTCACAATCCAGTGATACCTAGTTAGCTCCATTTCCTTATGCAAGCTATAAATTTCGTGATTATACCTGTTTTGCCACTGCCCATTAACCAACACAGGCCCATAGATTTTCCTGAGAACTTTTCTGTCAAACGCATTAAGCATTTTTTCTGCAATCTTAAGCCCTGTCATTGTTACCAGACTGTTATTCTGAATATTTTAAGGCAATCCAACATGATACCCTCTCAAGGAGTTAACCAGGGTCACGCAGTTTTGGCTCTTGTCAGACCTTTGATGCTCTTTCACACTGAACTTTCCCCATTCAGTGATGTATAAAATATAAATATTTAAGCGTGCTTACACATTTTTGGAATGCAGTGTGTGTGCCTAATCTTTGGTATATACAAGCATATTGGCCTGTGACATGTATATGTATAATCTCTAGTAATCACATGTAGCCTCCAGTTATACAACTGTGGGAACATTTTGTAATCTAACAATTAAAATGAATATCTTAATATTGTACATACCGTATATTACGTTCGTATTTATTTTGCTTTCGTTACACCAACACTTCAATGCACTATCTTTTCAAAGATAGTGCATTAAAGTGTTGGTTTAATGAAGGCAAAATATATTTAAAATGAACGTTATCCTGGTTTGTATTTAGCCAAGAAAGGGAAGCGCCTACACACATACGATCTATAGACCCGCCTTACATCAATGTCGAAGAAGCTGTGGAACACGCGGCGTTTTACGCAATCCTTTACAGGGGATGGGTAATTCTCCATCACGATGGACAGTTAATTGTTCGATTAATGTTGCCGAATGGGATATATAGATCACCATTGTAAGGATCAGGAAGAAGGCAGTCGCAACCTGTTTCGATGTTGGACTGGCAAGGCCGGTAACACTCAGGCTAGGCAGTAGGCCAACTGAGATCCGAATACAGGTATAGAAATTAGCCTTGGCATTACACCAACCCGTTCGTTATCGATTGCGTCGAATAAATAGAACCGTCTGAAGACCTTTGTTTTGCGAGAAATGAAAGACGAACGGCAATTTTAACGAGAATAGATGCAGTCAGGCTCATTATCAGATCTCCTCTGAACTTCCCCCATCACAGGTGAAAAGGCGCGTTTGTGAATATTGTGTAGAATCCCTACGGTTCGATAAGTAATCGCAATTTAGAGAGGAGAGAAAGATTATGAGTGGCGGCAAGAACATGGGCTCGATTAGTTAAGGCCCCATTTTCCAGTCAGTACGGCGAAACCTAACTTTCACTTAACTGGAGGCGTAACTTGCTTGCACATATTGGTACCAACATGTGAAGTGCGGGCATTATCAGCTGGTGCATAATCTAGTGGTAGGCTATGCAATATTTGCAACATTCTGAATTGCATAATTTGTAAAGGTGATTTGCTGGCGTATGTTTTGTATCGGGAGTCTTGACACAATATAGGAAACGTCATGTAAATAAGTAGGTAAACGAAAATTCGATGAAGAAATTAATGGACTTGGTGTTTGTAACAGTTAGGTAATTACGTCAACACTTCTGGCAATACGAATTTCGGTTATTCCAGTACATAGGCCTATCTGTGATTTTTTTTTTCATATGACGTGCCCAGAACTTGGTGCGTCACACCAAAGTGAGACCCACCTCAAATTACGTTTAGCGCATGCCTAATGTTTTTGAAATCAAACAGATTCAAGGATGACTTCGACAATTACATGTTAACCTTTGAGAGGTCAGTTTTTACTTTAATAACTGTCAGGTTCAGCAAAAAACAATTTCACGTTTTGCCCAGGTGGTATATTGGGGGTTGCGTGGTTTGTGCTGTCGTCTTCATACAGAAGTTGCGTGATTTGTGCTGTCGTCTTCGTACAGAAGTTGCGTGGTTTGTGCTGTTGTCTTCACACAGAATTTGCGTGGTTTTGTACTGTCGTCTTCAGACAGAAGTTGCGTGGTTTGTGCTGTCGTCTTCAGACAAGTTGCTTGGTTTGTGCTGTCGTCTTAATACAGAAGTTGCCTGGTTTGTGGTGTCGTCTTCATACAGAAGTTGCGTGGTTTGTGGTGTCGTCTTCATAGAGAAGTTGCGTGGTTTGTGCTGTCTTCTTCGTACAGAAGTTGCGTGGTTAGTGCTGTCGTCTTCACACAGAAGTTGCGTGATTTGTGCTGTCGTCTTCACACAGAAGTTGCGTGGTTTGTGCTGTCGTCTTCGTACAGAAGTTGCGTGGTTTGTGCTGTCGTCTTCATATAGAAGTTGCGTGGTTTGAGCTATCGTCTTCACACAGAAGTTGCTTGGTTTGTGCTGTTGTCTTCACACAGAAGTTGCGTGGTTTTTTCTGTCGTCTTCATATAGAATTTGCGTGGTTTGTGCTGTCCTCTTCACACAGAAGTTGCTTGGTTTGTGCTGTTGTCTTCACACAGAATTTGCATGGTTTTTTCTGTCGTCTTCATATAGAAGTTGCGTGGTTTGTGCTGTCGTCTTCATACAGAAGTTGCGTGGCTTGTGCTGTCGTCTTCAGACAAGTTGCGTGGCTTGTGCTGTCGTCTTCAGACAAGTTGCGTAGCTTGTGCTGTCGTTTTCATACAGAAGTTGCGTGGTTTGTGGTGTCGTCTTCATACAGAAGTTGCGTGGTTTGTGGTGTCGTCTTCACACAGAAGTTGCTTGGTTTGTACTGTCGTCTTCACACAGAAGTTGCTTGGTTTGTGCTGTCGTCTTCACACAGAAGTTGCTTGGTTTGTGCTGTCGTCTTCACACAGAAGTTGCTTGGTTTGTGCTGTATTCTTCATACAGAAGTTGCGTTTTTGTGCTGTCGTCTTCATACAGAATGCAGTCTTGTAGGCGAAAGGTAAGTTTTTCCTGCAGTTTTACTGTGTAGTCATTATTGATACTGGATTTCTGTCCGCAAAGTTTTGCTATGCCGTCGTCCAAGAAACCTTCCTGTAAGTTTCCTTGAGGAAAACTGCAAATAAGGAAATAAGTTTTGAGCAGGTCGGGCTCCGACTGGGCATATTACTGTAAATCAGTTATGGGTTCGGAAACTCGTGCTCCATCCATGCAATAAATGCCCAACATTCTTGACCCGCGAACAAAATAAGACCGTGAGGAGAGAGAGTACCGTTCGACCGCTCCCCGCCCCGCGTCACAGGGCTAACCAAAGCGACCGACAACCATTTCGATAAACAGTTTGTTCGTCTTGGTATAGTACAGTCGCAAGGAACTGGAATCTTCCAGCCGCTCTTTTATTATTATTCTTATTTGTCCGTAAGTACTTTATTCTCTCTTTATTTCTTACTTGACCCTTTAAACGCCGAGTTAAATCCCATCTGCCGTATGCTGGCATTATTAAGAGCTCACCATATTCTCCACGTTAGCAGGGTAAGTGTTAACGGCGCTAGTACTTTTCGCTATAGCGTGGAATGTTAGGCTGATTGAAAAGGAAACGACTGCCGTCTAGTTTAACCTTTTGACGCCTAATGTCAACTATATTGGTCGTACCGCACCGCTAACCTCTAAAGTTGCATTTTATATATTTATTCAACAAATATAGGTACTGAATATTTTAAACATGGTATATACT
>Ga0123354_10021543_pt1 | contig 10157 bp, 10 predicted proteins | sample TergutLab28metaG_2_FD_97872 | JGI IMG/M metagenome (GOLD analysis project Ga0123354, IMG submission 97872) | Labiotermes labralis P4 segment gut microbial communities from Petit-Saut dam, French Guiana - Lab288 P4 | ecosystem: Host-associated > Arthropoda: Insects > Digestive system > Gut ...
TGCTGGCGCATCGGCGAGGTCGTGCCAAGCCCCGACAAAGGCCGCCACGCAGGCCAACCGGGCCAGGTGCTTTACAGCGGCAAGTCAGACGACTGGATGTTTGGGCCGGCCAAGCCATGACCCGCTTGGCAGTCCTCATATCGGGCACCGGCACAAACCTTCAGGCGATCATCGATGCCTCGGCCTCGGGACAGTTGGATGCCGAGGTCGCACTGGTCATCTCGAGCCGCCCCGATGCGGCCGGCCTGCAAAGAGCGGCGGCCGCTGGCATCCAGACAGTCAGCCTCAGCCGTGCCGTCTACATCGAGCCTTGGGCGGCCGATCAGTTGATTGCCGAGCAGGTCAGCGCGGCCGGCTGTGATTACATCGCCCTGGCCGGCTACATGCGAAAAATCGGCCCCGAGCTAGTCGAGGCCTTTCCACAGCGGGTTATAAACCTGCACCCCGCCTTATTGCCGGCCTTCAAGGGTGCCCAGGCAATCGCCGAGGCCTATGCCTATGGGGTCAAGGTGACGGGTGTGACGGTGCATTTTGTCGATGCCCAATACGATACCGGCCCAATCATCGCCCAGCGGGCCATTGCGGTCCCTGAAGGCCAGGGCCTCGAGCAACTGACCGAGCGCATCCACGCCGTTGAACATCAACTCTACCCCGAGGTCTTACAGCTCTTATCCCAGGGTCGCGTCGAGGTCATCGGCAAAAACGTCCACATCCACTAAGCGGGCTGCGCGGTACGGGCCGGTCGGGCTGCCACGGTTGATCACGGCTCAGCGGTCACTGTAAAGCTGGCGATCTGCACCTTGGTCTGGTTGTTAGAGAGGTTGATCCACTCTGGGGTGTCAGCGCTATCAAAAGTAAAGGTCAGTGTGCCGCTGGTCGACATGCAGGCGGTCGCCTGATGCGTGGTGCCAGCCGCATCAAAGCTGCACCAGACGGGCGACAGAAACTGGCTGCTGCTGTCTTGGGCAAGCTGGTCAAAACCGGTCCCGTAAATGATGATGGCCGTCGAGCCGTCCGAAGCCACCGCGATCTGGTAGCCGGTGATGGTGTAAGAAAAGCCGTAGCTCGTAACAGCCAGCGGAAAGGTCGGCGGGGCGGTGGAGGAGAGGTTGGCCGACTCAGAGCCCGGGTTTGCGGCTGTGCCGGTGGTCGTGTTGCTGGCCGCGCTGTCAGCCGCCTGGCCAGAAGTGGCGTCCTCGGTAGCGGCCCCCGGAGTATCTGTCGCCGCAGGCTGAGAGCTGCTGTCGCCAGCGGCTGGGGCTGCAGCCGCGTTATCGGTGCTGGTGCCGTTTGCGCTGCTATTCTCGCCATTGGTATTGTTGGTGGTGTCGGCCGTGCCATTGATATCGCTTTGCGCCGAAGTGTCGGTGGTGGCCGGGGCTGTATTGATCAGGGTGCCGCATCCGGCCATTGAGGCCAGTGTGAGGGCGGCGATGCTTGCTCCTGCGATAAGCCTTGCGATTCTTTGCTTTGTCATCCGAACTGCCTGCCTGCCTGTTTGATGCCCGTTTTCTGACTCGCGCCAGCCGGTCTTGGCTAGACGGGCAGGCTTGTGAAAACGGGCCAGATATACAACCTGATAAGTTTAAGCCACCGTCTGGCAGGCGACAAGCGGCGACCAGCCTTGGCCAGCAGCCGCCAACCCACGGCTGGGGGTCGGCCGCGCAGCCAGCGGGCGGCGCCACAAACTGGCTGCATAAGCTAGAATACAAACAGCCTGCGCGTTACAATAGGAGTCTGATTCAAGCCCTCGAAAGGAAACCGCGTGCCTCTTTCAATCGGTATCGTTGGCTTGCCGAATGTTGGCAAGTCGACGCTTTTTACTGCGCTCACGCATAAAGGGGGCCTGGCGGCCAACTACCCGTTTGCCACGATCGAGCCTAATGTCGGCGTGGTGCCGGTGCCTGATGCGCGTCTGGGGCAGCTGGCGGCGATTGTTCATCCGGGGCGCATCGTGCCCGCGACCGTCGAGTTCGTAGACATTGCCGGGCTGGTCAAGGGCGCCAGTGAGGGAGAAGGGCTGGGCAACCAGTTTTTGGCCAACATCCGCGAGACCGACGCCATCGTCGAGGTCCTGCGCTATTTTACGGACAGCGAGGTGGTGCATGTCGAAGGCAGCGCGGACCCGCTGCGGGACAGCGAGACCGTTGCCACCGAGCTGATCTTGGCCGACCTGGGCACTCTAGAGCGCGCGCTGCCGCGACTGGCCAAAGAGGCCAAGCGCGGCAAGAGCGAGGCGGCCAAGCTGGCCGTGGCCGAGCGCCTGCAGCTTTGGCTGAACGACGGCGGCACGGCCAGGGATTTTGCGGCTGACCCCGAAGAGCGGGCGCTGCTTTACGACCTGCACCTGTTGACCGCCAAGCCGCTGCTCTATGTAGCTAATGTCGATGAGGATAAGGCCGGGTTGGAGCTTGAGCCGGTCAACGGGGTCACTCCCGTGCCCATCAGCGCCGAGGTCGAGAGCGAGATTGCCGAGATGGACCCGGCCGAGGCCGAGGAGTACCTGGCCCTGCTGGGCATTGAGCAGTCGGGGCTAGAGCGCTTGGCCCAGGCCGCCTATAGCCTGCTGGGCCTGCAAAGCTTTTTTACGGCCGGCGAGATGGAGGTCAAGGCCTGGACGGTCCCGGTCGGGGCAAAGGCCCCGCAGGCCGCTGGGGTCATCCACACCGACTTTGAGCGCGGCTTTATCAAAGCTGAGACAGCCAGCTTTGCCGACTATATCGAGTACGGCGGCGAGGCCGGGCTGCGGGCGGCCGGCAAGCTGCGCCAAGAGGGCCGCGACTATGTTGTCCAAGACGGCGACGTCATGCACTTTAAGTTCAATGTTTAAAGGCTGGTAAAGAGTTTGGCAGAGACAGAATTATACGAAAAACTAAAGGCGATCGTCGATGGCTACCATGAACTTGAGCTGAGGTTGGCCGACCCAGAAGTGATTGCCAACCAAAAGGAGTACACACGGCTGGCCAAAGAGCATTCGGCGCAGGCCGAGATGGAGCGCATGGCCGCGTCGTACGTCAGTGCGAGCGACGATCTCTTATCCGCAGAAGAGCTCTTCAGGGCTGAAAGCGACCCCGAGATGAGGGAGTTTGCCGAGGCCGAGATCGACGAGCTGAACGCGCGCCTGCGGCAGCTCGAAGAAGACATCAAGCTGATGTTAGTGCCCGGCGACCCCAATGACGACAAGAACATCATCGTCGAGATCAGGTCGGGCGCCGGGGGTGACGAGGCGGCCATCTTTGCCGGCGACCTCTACAAGATGTACCTCCATTTTGCCGACGAGAAGGGCTGGGAGGTCGAGCCGCTGGACTCTAACTCGTCCGATGCCGGCGGCTTTTCGCGCATCGAGTTCAAGGTCACCGGCGACAAGGTCTACTCGGTCATGAAGTTCGAGAGCGGCGTGCACCGCGTGCAACGCGTGCCCAAGACCGAGAGCGCCGGGCGCGTGCATACCTCGACCGCCACCGTGGCCGTGCTGCCCGAGGCCGACGAGGTGGAGGTCGAGATCAACCCCAGCGACCTGCGTGTCGATGTCTTTCGGGCGGGCGGCCCAGGCGGCCAGAGCGTGAACACGACCGACTCGGCCGTGCGCATCACCCATCTGCCCTCGGGCCTGGTCGTGCAATCGCAGGACCAAAAGTCGCAACTCCAGAACAAAGAGGCCGCCATGCAGGTCCTGCGCGCGCGCCTCTACGACCAGATGCTGGCCGAGCAGATGAGCGAGCTGGGCGACCAGCGCCGCTCGCAGATCGGCACCGGTGACCGCAGCGAGAAGATCCGCACCTACAACAGCCAGCAAGACCGCGTCACCGACCACCGTATCGGCTACAACGGCTCGTATAACGGGGTGCTTTTTGGGACAGGCGGCTCTGGCCTTGAAGAGCTGACCACGGCCCTGATCGAGGCCGACCGCGCCAAACGCCTAGAGCAGTCGGTTTCGTGAGCGCTGACCCAGCCTGGACAATCCAACGTTGTTTAGAGTGGACGCAAGAATATTTGGAGAAGTACGCGGACGTTAACCCGCGCCTTTCGGCGCAATGGCTGTTGGCCGCTGCGACCGGGCTCTCGCGCCTCGAGCTCTACCTTCAATACGAGCAGCCGCTAAGCAATGACGAGCGCGCTTGGCTGCGCCAGGCCATCAAGCGCCGGGTCGGCGGCGAGCCCTTGCAGTACATCACCGGGCAGGCGATGTTCTACCACATCGAGTTGCATGTGCGGTCGGGTGTCTTGATCCCCCGGCCCGAGACCGAGACGCTGGTCGCGCTGGTCATCGAGGCCGTCGGCCAGCCCGCCAGCCAGCCCGCCGGGGAGCCAATGAGCGAGCCCGCCGGGCAACCCGCGAGCCCGCCCGCCAGCGAGCCTGCCAGCGATCCCGCCCGCCCGCCCGCCGGGCAACCCGCGAGCCCGCCCGTCGACCAACCCGCCCGCCCGCCCCGCCGCATCCTCGATATCGGCACCGGCAGCGGGGCAATCGCCCTGGCACTGCTCTGGGAGCTGGACGAGCTCAACGTCGTGGCCACCGATATCAGCCCTTTGGCCTTGGCCGTGGCGCAAGAGAACGCCGAGGCTCTAGGCTTTAGCGACAGCCAAATCAGCTTCATCCAAGACGACCTGGCCACCTCGCTGCTTAGCGACCCCAGCAGCCTGGGCAGCTTTGACGTGGTCGTCTCTAACCCGCCCTATATACCTAGTATTGAGATGGCAAGCCTGCCCCGTGAGGTCGGCGGCTTTGAGCCGCCTGAAGCGTTGGACGGCGGTGCGGACGGGCTGCAGGTCTTTGAGCGGCTGCTAGTTCAGGCGCCTGAGCTTCTGAGGACGGGTGGCCTGCTGGCCGTCGAGCTCTACGAGACTAAGCTCGATGAAGCTAGAAAGCTAGCCCAACAGGCCGGGCTCACTGACATCTGCGTGCACAACGACCTCACCGGCCGCCCCCGCTTTCTGACCGCCCGCAGATAAAAACAAAGACCGGCCAGTGACCGGCCAACGGCCGACCAGAGACCGGTCAAGAACCAACTAGAAACCAACCCCCCCCCAAACCAAAAAACCAACCCCTCAAACCAAACCCCTCAGCAGACCGGGCAGCTCCCGCTCAGCCCGGTCAGCCCCAAGATCAAGGCCAAACAAACGACTTCGATGATCTGCTGGGCAGCGCCCAAGCAATCGCCCGTGTAACCGCCCAGGCGATGCTTGAACCAAGCCCCCAGAAAAAGGCGCAACAACAGTGCGACCGGCACACATAAAAACCACCAGGGGCGCTGCCAAAGCAAGGGGATAAACGGCAACAGCCAGGCAAAACTGACAATCAGCCCGCCAGCCGAGATCTTGTGCCCGATCGACCGCACTTTACTCGATGCATCTAAGCGGGCGTAGCTATCAAAAAAGATGATGGTCACAATGCTAGAGCGGCTGAGCACATGGATAAACACTAGGCCGACCAGCCCATACCACGGCTCTACGCCCACCAGGTAGGTCAAGACCGCGATCTTCAAGGCAAAAAGCAGAATCAGGCCAATCACCGCAAACGACCCGAGCCGCGAGTCTTTCATGATCTCGAGCGTGCGCTCGCGGCTGCTGCCGCCGCCAAACCCGTCACAGACGTCACCAAAGCCGTCTTCGTGAAAGGCCCCCGTAATCAGGACGCCGACGGCCAGGCCAATGACCACGGCCACGGCCACCGGCAGCACCTGATAGGCTAGGCCGATGACCAGCGCCACAAGGGCGCCGACAATCCAGCCGATGGCCGGAAAATAACGCGTCGAGCGGTTCACCTGCTCGTCCGAATACCCGACCCAGCGCGGACAAGGGATGCGCGTATAAAACATCACGGCCGTCAGCAGCAAACGGACCTCATAGACCAAACGGTTGTCTTTTTTCTCATCCACGTTGCCGTCCAAATCCTTGTCCACGTCCCGTCACTCGGCGGCGGCCTCGGGGTCGCCCGTGCTCACACCGGCGTCGTCAAAGCTGGCCATGTCCGTCAAAAAAGCCAGGGCGCTACAGATAATGGGATAAGCGACGGCGCAGCCCGAGCCTTCTCCCAAACGCATTTTTAAGTGCAGCAGGGGCTGGCCACCCAGGTAGGCGAGCAGGCGGGCGTGCCCGGGCTCGCCCGACTCGTGGCAGTAGATGGCGTTGTTTACGATCTCGGGCTCGATGCTCTGGGCGACCAAGAAGGCCGCGCTGGCCACAAAGCCGTCGATCATCAAAATGCGGCCGGTCTCATAGGCGCGCAGCATCGCCCCGGTCATCTGGGCGATCTCAAAGCCGCCGAACATGCGCAGGGCCTCGCTGCCGTTGGCCGGCTGGGCGTGGGCGGCCTGGGCGTCGGTTAAAATCTCGATCTTCTTGGCCAGGCCTTCGCCGACCAGCCCGGTGCCCGGGCCAGCGCAGTCGGCCATCGGCAGGCCAGTGAGCGCGCTCATCAGCAGGCTGGCCGAGCTCGTGTTGCCGATGCCCAGCTCGCCAAAGCCGATGATCGTGCAGTCGGCGGCCACGTTCTCGTCCACCACGGCGGCGCCGGCCTCAAGGCAGGCCTTGACGGCGCCGGCCGACATTGCGTCGTCGGCCAGGCAGTTGCCCGTGCCCGGCCCCATCCAATGGTCGATCATGCCTTCGGGGTGCTCGTCCGGCCAATCGATGCCCGCATCAACAAAGACCACCGCGATGCCGTTCTGCTTGCAAAAGGCGTTGATGCCTGCGCCGCCGGCCAAGATGTTCCAGGCCATCTGGGCCGAGACCTCGCGCGGGTAGGCGCTGATGGCCTCGTTGGCCAGGCCATGGTCGGCTGCAAAGACGACGATCGTCGGCGCCACCAGCTGAGGCGTCAAAGTCTTCTGAACCCGGCAAAGCTGGGCAGCCAATGTCTCAAGCTCGCCCAAGGCGCCGCGGGGTTTGGTCTTGTTGTCGATCTTATCCTGGATTTCTTGTTCTAATTGCGATGGTGTGACATCCGCACTCATAACTCCTCCATCCCTTTCAAATATTTTAGGCTAGTCTTAAAAAGACACTGATTGAGCATTTTACACCTGCTGGCATCCCGCATTCCCAACACGTAATCGAAATGGGCTAATATGGCCTCTACGGCTAGAAGCGCCCAGGCGTCGGCGCTTGCCAGCCCGCCGCCGCACCAGCACGAGGCCTGGTAAGAAGCACGAGGCGCAAGGCACAACGAGAGGCTAACAAGCAAATGGCAAAAAGCAAGAACCAAAAACTCAAGCTGCTCTATTTAATGGACATGTTGACGTCCGAGACCGACGAAGAGCACGGGCTCTCGATGCCCCAGATCATCTCGCGGCTGTCCGAGCAGGGTGTCTCGGCCGAGCGCAAGTCGGTCTACGACGATTTTGAGGCGCTCCGCCAGTACGGCTTTGACGTGGTGGCGCGCAGCGGCCGGCCGACCACCTACGCCCTGGGCGAGCGCAAGTTCGAGAACCCCGAGGTCATACTGCTGATCGATGCGGTCTTAAGCTCGCGCTTTCTGACCGACAAAAAAAGCAAAGAGCTGGCCGCCAAGCTCAGCGGCCTGGCCTCGCGGCACCTGGCGCAAAAGCTGAACAAGCAGATCTACGTGGCCGGGCGCATCAAGATGCAGAACGAGAGCGTCTTTTACAACATCGACATCATCCATCAGGCGCTGTCCCTGCGCCAGTGCCTGTCGTTTCAATATTATGATTACAACTTCCAAAAAATACGCATACCCCGACGCGATGGCGAACGCTATACGGTCTCGCCGCTCGGCCTGGCCTACGTCGACGAGTTCTACTACCTCATCACCTATAACGAGCACTACCAAAGCATCACGCCCTACCGCGTTGACCGCATGAAAAGCGTGACGGTCGAAGACGCCCCGGCCGTCAACCCGCCCGCCGAGATGGGCTTTGACATGGTCAAGCATGTCAACCGCGTCTTCAAGATGTTCGAGGGCGAGACAATCCAAGTCGCCTTGACGATTGAGGGCTGGGCAATGAACCCGATCATCGACCGCTTTGGCAAAGACGTCAAGGTCGTGGCGCTCGACGGCGGGCAGGCCAATGTCTATGTCTCAATCACCAAGACCCCCGAGTTCTTTGGTTGGCTGGCCGCCTTTGGCCAAGGCGTGCACATCAGCGAACCCGCCAGCCTCGCCCAAGAGTACAAAGACTACCTGCTGCAGATCGCCGCACTATATTAAGAGCGTTAGAGCGCCCGGGGGAGAAGAGCGCCCCCAACCTCAATACATCAAGGTCACGCCCTCGTAGCTATAAGCCTTGCACGGCATATCGCTGCGTGGCGGCTGGGCGCCCACGAGCTCGCCCGCTAAAAGCTTCTCGGTGGCTGTGATCGTCTTGCCAATCCATTCGTTTCCCAGCTCGGCCGAGCCATGGCAGGGGTGGACGGTCTCAAAGCTGTCCGCCCTGCCCTGCAGCTTTTTCAGGCTCTCTATCAGCGCCTGGGCATCGCGCCCCGGCCCAAACAAAAAGATCCAGTAATCCGAGACCGAGTCGCCGACGAAGATACGTTTATGCGCCCGGTCCAGGTAAGCCACCGACCCCGGCGTATGCCCGGGTATCAAGACGACCTCGAGGCTGCGGCCGCCAAGGTCAAAGACATCGCCCTCCCAGAGCGGGCGAATGGCGTGGCCGGTATTGCCGCGCGAATAGTAATGGCCAAACTCCGAGGGGTGCAGCATGGGCGCGTCAAACCCGTCTTGCCCGCCAGTATGGTCCGGGTCGCCATGAGTTAAGACCAAAGTGATCGGCTTGTCAGTCAGCCCATGGGCAACATCAGCCACCGCGTTACTGACCTCCATGCAGCAATCGATGATCACAGCGCGCTCGCTGCCGGCCACTAAATAGCACCTGACCATGCCCTCTTCAATTGCCCAGAGGCCTTCTCCCAGTTTTTTGACTTGCAGGCCGTCGCTTTCGGGAATCGTAAAATCTGGCGCACTCATTTCAAAACCTCCGCTTCATTGCTCAACTTGCTCTGCTTGAATGCCCCACTCGACTCGCCCAACTCGGCCTGCCCCAATCTTTTTTTAACCCGCTTGCCGTTTAGCTACTATCTGTCTGTAACACCCTCTGCATGTCCTTTGCTAAGAACTCCGAGGGGTAGCCATAATCGTCATAATCAAAAGAATAGCAAGACTCGCTGTTCAGCTCCCGCGACAAAAGAGGCTGAAAAAACTGGCCATCTACCAGGGCAACGTCTAGCCACTTGAGCATACTGATGATACTTTTCAGCCCAGCCAACGCCTTATCGCCATGCAGCTTTGAAAATTCGACAGCCCCCGCCGCCTTTAGGTATTGCCCGGTCTGCTCGTTTGAATAGCCCTCGCGCAAGAAAGCCTGCTTTATTCCATCGAGCACAAGGCCGTCGATGTCCTCCCAATCAGCGCTTTGCAGGCCAGTAAAAAGCAGGGCGTAACGGTTGCTGATGTTCATGGCAATCAAAGTGCTGCGCCCGTGGTACTTGGTCCGGTGCAGGCTCCAGCAATAGAACGGGCAGCTCATGTCAGCTGGCAAAAGCTGTTTGATCTTCAAGAATTTTTGGAGCGGCTTGCTCAACCCAAACTGCATTACGACCTCCCCGTCAATAAACTTCAGTGTACATCAACCGCCCGCCGCCATTCTATGTTTTGTCAGCCTGAATTCCAGATATTTTGTAATAGCCGGTGTAATCGGGTGCCTAGGCGGGCCTTACCCACCTGCTGTTGCCCCATTTACACGGTTTTTTCGAGTTCGTGGCACAGATCGCCCCTGAAAGACGATTCTAAATAGTTGCAAACCACTCACAAACTTTCAGCACCCAATCTACCAGCGGTTTTCTTATAGGGAGAAGACCATGCCCTTCGAACCAGTCGCAAAATCCGTCTTTCAATGGCGATCTGTGCCACGAACTCTGAAAAACCGTGTAAATGTGCGGATAAGACCCGCTCACACGCGATTGGCCTAAGTCAATGGGAACATGAGTCAATAAGTCAACGAGTCAATGGGGACGAATAATTCTGTCCCTCTCGCTATTGACTTACTCTGTTGACTTGTTTGCATGTGGGCGGGACTTTACATAGATTTGACATAAGGCGGGGAGTGGGCTTTACATTCTGGGGCTATAAGTAAAGGGCGCAAGATTCTTGCGCCTTTAATTGTGGCTAGACATGGAAACCAACGTAGGAGGAAACA
>Ga0123354_10021544_pt1 | contig 10157 bp, 5 predicted proteins | sample TergutLab28metaG_2_FD_97872 | JGI IMG/M metagenome (GOLD analysis project Ga0123354, IMG submission 97872) | Labiotermes labralis P4 segment gut microbial communities from Petit-Saut dam, French Guiana - Lab288 P4 | ecosystem: Host-associated > Arthropoda: Insects > Digestive system > Gut ...
GGGTGGGGGGGGGGGAGGGGGGGAGATGCCTGAGCGCATCGAAAATGTAATTAAGTAATTTACGGCATGCGCTATGTACTTTTAAGAACTGATATTCTTACACCTATTTGGAGACTGGAAACGCAAAACGACAACCCTTTAGAGACTACGTGAAAGTACTTGTCAATTCAATGCTACCTTAATTCCGAAAGAATATTAATTGTGTAAGGTTCCCAGGATCCGTCCGTTTATCCTTCTGGTAAGACCAGTGTGTAGATGGAGATAAATACGGAGATTGGTGCAATGATACTGACAGGCGAAAACCGAGGTGCTTTGAGAAAACCCGTACCAGTGCAACGACAAACAAAGTTACGCCTACATTTAAATAATTTCGATCCGCGCAGTAAACACATCCCGTCTCGGTTACAAAACCACCCAGATAAAATTGTATAGGGAAATAATCGATTACTTTTTCCCATAATCATACAAAACGCATATAATACTTCTTTCTTCACGGCGCGAAAGCCCCTAGGAGACCAGGGCCTCCTCACTGACACGGCCTCACGATCACACTCAGACACACCACACTAGGTAGGACTCGTATGGACGAGTGATCGGCCGGACGCATAGACCTCTACTTGACAACGCACAACACTCACAAGAGACGTATCTATGCCCCGGCGGGATTCGAACCCGCAATCCCAGCATGCGAACGGCTGCAGACCCATGCCTTAGACCGCGCTGTCACTGAGGTCGGCCATATAATACTATAACCGGTATATGGAGTTTAATTCCTTTATTAGGCGTCAAAATTATACATTTCATAGATAGGACAGATCTGTTTAAAATTAGTAATTTAGTTTAGTGCAGAAAGGAAATTGTAACGAGTCTGTATAGCAGCTTAGAGGGACAGAGACAGACAGTTTATGTCGGGTATAGTGAGCTAGCAAGCTCGCCGTTTGTCAGTGTCAAAATTAATGGATTAGGGAACTTTCTGGGACAATTGGCAATGTAAACTTCGACAACTTTTGGACATCTTAAATCTTGCTGGGGATGATAACATATTAGACACGCTTGCACATTAAGACAGAAAATCCACTAGGACGCGTGAAGGAGTTCATATGGGTTACGACACTGGAAACAACGATACATAAATTTGCGCCAATTGAGGAAAAGTAGTTAAAATTTTGACTTTTGGACCTATTAGGAAGTAGTGAAATTTAACATTTATCCAACTGGGAACAGTAAAAATATTTAAGGGGGATGAATTCGAAACTGTACGAGTTTTAAAAACCCCCAAAAAAGCGAGTAGTCACTTTTCTACACAGGATGTGATATGCTGTGTACGACATACCGAGGCTAGCAGTGTATGCATTTTCAATGGCTCATCCATACATGCAAACATCTGTAAACTCTAATAATCGTGAAATAATACAAAGAATACTAATAGTGTCCAATATTTATAAAATTGCCGTTCCGCTACTTAGAACACTTAGATTCCCTGAGATTATGACAAGCGAAACGACTGATGAGCTGGGGTGGGTTACTGAGCGGATAGAATAAAGAAATCACGAATGTTAAACCCGTTGTAAAAAAAAAAAAGTAACCACTACACTTGAATACATTCGTACTGTATGTTATCTCATACAACATTTTGTTAATAAATGATGCCGGTCGCTTCAGCCATATTCATGGTGAAAGCATGAACAGTCTGGACAATAATGTTATCTGCAGTGTCAGTCAGCTTCCAACAAAACACTTCTGTATAACGCATACGCCTAACTTCGAGAGTCGTCATCCATGTGTATGACGTAACGTGACCAGTATTAATTGAATTCGAAAAAAAATGATACAATACTGCAGCAGTTCGCGCCGAAATGAAACCGACATGTGCTTTATCTGGCGCTGCGCACGAGAGGAGACGGATATTACAATTCTAGACACGCTACACACAGACAACTGCTGTAGATTCAACGTTGATCTATTTCTCTAGCAACGCGAAAGAAAAGTCGCTGGATAAATTACAAAAGATAATGGCGCGTATTTGTGCAGTGGGGCTGAACCACGGTAGAACACTGGCTAAACTCCTCGATCAAAAGACTTAGCTGCCCGCGGTCACACGGGGAATAATTCTGATACACAGAAAACGGTGGCCGCGCGGTATAATATTTTCGATGGCTCAAAAAAAAGGTGGGGGGGGGTACACAATTTCGAATTCCGCTCGAGGCATATGTATAATCACATTTTTTTCTCGCTCAGAATCATACTGAACACAGATAGCCCAAATAAGCCCAGAGTTTTTGAAATAGAGTTTGTATTACTATGTATCGCCTGAGTTGGTGCGGTTTTGTGTATGTTGGCATCTGTAACTTTCTTACTCGAGTGACTTAAGACTGCACGTGTTGGTAACCCAGATATAACGTGTTATGACCCGTACACACGTGTGAACAAATGAATTCACAAGGGAAGGAATATATTTGGATTGCACGTGTAATACAGATTTTCCGTATACAATGTCTATTACAGACCACATGGCTACCCATAACAGTCCAGCTGCCACAGCCAAACGGAAACATAAACACGCGCTCTGAGGGTCGACAGTTTCACCCTCGAACAAAAGAATTGCCTTTGCAGAATCTGCGTGCGTGCGTGTGTACACACAGAATATTAGGACTCCTAAAAGGGAATGCGTTTACAGCATACGCTGACGTCATCATAAGCCTTCATTTTCTGAATGTAAATGGAATAGCGGCAAGCAGTATACCACAAGATGCCGGCCTTACCCAAAAGAACTGTACGTTAACCAAAGTGAAGTTCCATACTTCAGGTATTGTGTGTTATAATTCATTCGTAAGACGAAGTATTTTGTATTCACACTACGAAGAAAAACAGCTTAAAATATTTAACCTTGGAGTTTCGAAGTATTGCCATACTAGCGTTAAAACTGAGTTGACATATTTCGATAACGTTATCGTCAGTCTGACACCTTATGCCTTGAAGGGGGATTAGTTACATATTGTATACACAGTGTACCGGTGTGCCTTAATTCTGAGACAGCAGGACAAAATAAGTTATTCATCATTCTTATAATAAAACCAACTAGATGAACTAATTTCTCAAATTTATTTTTGGAATAAAACTCTACATGTTTCGGACAGTTCCTCTGTCCACCATCAGGAGTTTTTCACTGTACACACGACTATGGTATATGTCATACAGGTTTGCTGACAGCTTGCGAGCAGGATCAGGACGGAGTTCCGTCCTGATCCTGCTAGTCCGTCTAGTGACTACAGTACGGGCTGGATGATCCAGGATTCGAATTCCGAGACAGCCAACAGATTTTTCTCTTCTGTAAAACGTCAAGACCGGCTCTGGGACCCACCCACCCTTCTTAACAATAGGTACAGAGGGCTCTTTCAACAGAAGTAAAGGGGCCAGGGCACGAGGCTAACCATGCACCTCTCCATCTAGTGCCAAGGTAAGAAACGAATGGAGCTGTACATCGAGTCTCTCCACGTGCCTTCAAATCGTGTACGGAGGCAAATTTGCTTCCTTTTCTTTTAGCACGTCAGTGGTCGCTACTGCCTTTGTTAACGATATAAGTTTCTATAATTACACTGCAGATGTTGCTCAAGTGATGGTCTTGTAGCTCATCACACCGTCCACTTGAACCAATCTGTCACTCTGAATGCAGAGGCAGCATGATACTTCGAAACGTCAAAACAAACATTATACTACATTATGCCATAACCCAGAAGAATATCATTTGGCAAATAAGGGTATTTGGAATGAAAGAGGGTTTGTAATCAATAAAATCCCAAGCATTCGCGCTCTTCTGGGATATTACGTGGCGTAGGTTGGTAGTTACCGACGTTTTAGGACAACCTTTCTTGCCATCTGCAAGGGAAAACAATCGGTCCCATCCAAGTAGGGACCATTATGTTTCCCCGAAACGTCGGTAACCAAAAACCAACCTAGGCCGCCTAACATCTCAGAGAGGCGTAGATCCTAAATACACCGCGGTGGAATCCTCCAATCTCGTACAGTAAAATCCTAACATAGAAAATACACGTGTATTTCAGTACGAGCGCCATTTTCAACAGGCATGACGGAGATGAGAAGACAATATTACAATGGAGCCTAGGTACATATGTTGTAAGAACATGAACTGAAATGGCTAAGAATAACATCTAACGACTGGCTTTCTCGAGTATCTGAATAACTGCTAGTTTCTCTAGAATGACTCTGCTTCGAGAGTTAGAAATGTGGGTTACAATACGATATAGCTGCATAACCAACGACGTAGTTACTTGTCTCGCCGAAGTTCCAATTCTTATCCTTGCAGAACAAGGCTTAACACCCCCCGCCCCACTTTATTCTAGTCGCAAATCTAAACATTTCGCATCAGTCTGTCACACTTCGAATTGGCACAATTTTGGGAGGTGGTTCCGTTCGTCGCCAAAACAAATAACACTTGCACGATAAGGACTATCACTTTTGTTGGGAAATATAAATCGAGAGAATGCGAATTTAAGTCTGCATTAACAACTGAATGTGACAGCGAGACCTGCTCCTAACTTGTTTTCATGTACAAGTACTGAAAATAGAATTACAGATATTGTGAAGTTGCGTTGCTAAGTTACGCCTGCACAAAAGCTATTAAGGAACTCCAACATCATTACGTGAACAATGCAAACATGATGCCTGCTTCACGGAGCAGACAGAGCTGGTAGAGCCTGATATGGATCCTGGGAAGCTGCAGCCCGTCCAGAGCACATACTGCCTGAGATTCGAAGGACAATGTCAAGTAGGAAGGCGGGAGAGAAATCCGTGGTCTCTTGAATTCTCCTCTGACAAACCAACAGTTTATTGCAGATATTATTTCGGTCAACGTTGATTGCGATAAATAGTTTGTTCCCATAATCGAATTAAAAGCAATTAAATAATAAACTTAAATGAATGCCGATTACCATAACTAGTGTAAAATTAACAGTTTGTTCGAATAACATAAAACAAAAGAGTGAAATCATAATCTAGTACATAAAGCTGACTTGGTGCACAGTTTTCTTGGCATGTTTATTTCTTTTCTCTACATGTTTTGGGCGACTACGTGCCCATCATCAGGAGAAAAAGCTGTATCTATGCGGCACTTGGTATTTGTCAGTCTGTCACCCACATGTTTATTTCTTTTCTCTACATGTTTCGGGCGAATATGTGCCCATCATCAGGAGAAATAACTGTATCTATGCAACACTTGATATTTGTCATCCACAGGATGACTGTCTGGTATGCTATGTACTGACAAATACCAAGTGTCGCATAGACACAGTTATTTCTCCTGATGATAGGCACATAGTCGCCCGAAACATGTAGAGAAAAGAAATAAACATGCGAAGAAAACTATGCACCAAGTTGACTTTATTTACAATATTATACAAGGATGCGTAAGCAAAACATAAAATGTTGAAATCATAAATAAAGAAATGTTGATTAGAGAGGTATAACTGCAATGACGCTGTGGGAATGAAATGGAATATTTTGCATCTAAAAATATAAAAGGATAATCCGTGACCGATTCGCTTAAAAGAGGCTTATATCACAAGAACTACCACTGTATTCACCTGGAGGCAGTTAATATTCCTCGGTAACCTACTCGAGATTGAACCGCGAACCTCACAGATTCAAGTCAGGCGCGTTTCCCGTTACACCAGTTTACCCTCGAACCAGCGCAATCCAACACGCGACCAACACTTTTCCCTTCTTTTCGCAATGGATGATCGACAGGCCTCTTACACTAGAGATGCTTGAAGAGATACAACTTTACTGGAATGTGTCAACAGCCCATATAAACCAGGGGTCGCCAAACTCGCGCCCATCTGCCCTTTGCTACGTGCCCACGGTGCTATACGAAGGCATGTTTACCTACATTTTCTAATAAAAAATAAATACATTTTCCCGCTTTCTTCAGAGCTCACTGGCAGGTCCTTGTGAACACCGTAATAGTCCATCGGAGAATCTAACTCAATGAGAATAAAATCTACAAGGATATCTTCCTCCAAGAAATTAGCCACATTTGAATGTTCACATAAAAACGCAGCCAAATTCACAAGAGTACAGCAAATCCCGAAGCATATAGACTTAGGTCTGTTGCTATCATCAAACTTTTCCTTACTACTGAAAGACACTAATATCTCCCAGTGCAAATGTCTACACAAGTCAAGTAAGCAGACGAGATATTGTTTGTAAGCCTGTTCTGCAGCCAGAAGACTGTTTATTTCATTAATTGGTACAGTTGGCGTCTGTGTGTCCTTACGGACGCTTTTATTGCCAAGAAGATGCATAATAGCTAAAGAAACATGTTCCAAGCTCGGCCACAACAAAGTGCTGCAGGCCACATGTTGCGAGAGGGAGGCAGCGACCACACTGCTCGGTATTTCTTGTGTTAGAACTGACTACGAAGCCATCCATTCGCAGAAGGCATGAGGATTACGATAACCTCAAGAAACAAATTCGTTAGTTCAGTCAGCTATTGGTTAAAGGAGCAACATACCATTACAGCCTGAAGAAGGCATTCTCGATTAGACGCAAGGACGAGGCAGGCAATCAGCTTTATCATTCCGAAACCGACATACACTGGGATTTTTAAGTGTGCCCACAGATAAAAATCTAAAGGAGTGAGGTAAGGTAAACCTAAGGGCCGCATCTCGAAAACTGTTTGCGGAAATACACCGATATGAACGTTTTTCCTTTTGTTGGTGTGGGGGAACCCAACCCTGAAGTTTGTCAAAGCATTCTAGATACATCCTGAACAGCGTGTGGACATAACTTCAGAATAGTTAGTGCGTTGTACTTCACTGGTACTGCCAGCTTGCCCGTTAGCATGCCAAGACTTTCATAACATAAACAAATTGTGCAACATTTGATACATCAGTAAGTAAATGCCCTTTACTGCTTCCTTTGGTCTGAGTATACATGGAAGAGGACAGACGGAAATATTCATACATTTCAAATCACTGTTGAGGTCCCTGTCTAACTTGGTCTACATTCGTCCAAATAATAATTCCCTATTGGAATAACGATCGTGAACGCATAAGGCATACACAAACAAATTAAGTATTTGCCTTCGACGTACAAAATAGGTCAAAAAGACATCGTGCAGTAATTGATGAGCTTCATGCTCACCCCATTTGGGGGTAGATAGGGACACCCTTTCTCTTCGACGCTTATAAACAGACATACTGCAGCAGTCTCCCATCATCGACGTCCGTACGTGACCTCTTGACACTGTGATAAAAGCTCTGAGCACAATGCGTTCCGGTATAATATCCAGCAGCATTTGTCTTTCTCCCGTCCTTTTTATCTCTCTCTACGTACGCACCTACTTCTCTATCCATCCTTCCATCCGACCAACTGCCAACGTTATGTCTATGGGTATACACCCACTTTCTCCTTATATTCACTTTAATCTTCTCTTCTATATAGCGCCCTTGCTTTCTGTGGTAGTCTTCCTTCTCTACCTCCGTTCTCTCTTCATTCTTACCTTCCTGTCTTTTACCAGTTCCTCTTTCCACCGTAGATTATGCAAATGTCTGTTACAAACTCTAGTCGAAAAGTAAAGAAACGCGTTGTGACCTATCTGAAGTACTATGCCAACTGTGCTAACAAGGGAAACACTGTCTTATCCAGGGAAGCGACGAACCCTTATGTTTGAAACTTGGCGCTTTATACTGTTCATTTCGTGCATTATCGGTACCTCGTTTAAAACCAAAAAATACACAGAATCGTTCCTTAGATATTTATATTACATTATCGCAATGAATATTCTTACACGTATCCGTCCGCAAAAGTGCATCATCACGGAATCAATCCAAAGTAGTACAGCATAAAACCAAATTCGTCACTTTTGTACACAGCTGACGTGGTGTAAAAGAGTCAGATTGTTAGAAGGTCACATTTTTTTTTGTAAAGTTGTTGTATAAATGTGATTGATCTTAATACACAGTATCTTGGAAGCAGCCAAAGCACTGTGCTGAAATCAAATGCTTTTTTTATCCAACTAACGCACTCAGTTATATAAAATCGTTGCATTTTTTAAAATAAACTTATAACAGCCACTCCAACATGTTTCGGTTCACGTAGGAACCATCATCACGGAGCCACAACCAGTGCTTAGCTAAATTACAAATCTTGTTCAACTGTGCGTGTCGGTACTGACGTTGTCAGTGTTATGGCGGCATATTCTGACCTGCCGTGCGCGCGTGTGGTTCACTGTGCAAAGAAGTACTGTCACTCCACAGGAAAATGTCTACATTCTAACCATCTGACTCTTTTACACTACATCAGCTGTGTACAATAGTGACTAATTTGGTTTCATGCTGTGTTACTTTGTTAGATTACCTGATGATGGACCCTTGCGGACCGCAGCATGTAGGAATGTTAAGTGTGATATTGTAATATGAACATCCGAGGGACAAATTTGAGCATTTTGTTGGTTTAGTGTCGTGAATTTGCTCGACACTCTGTAAGCTGGTAGTTACGTGCCTGGAACACGTTCTGAACTTACTGGTTGCTAGCGCTTTTCGACCGAAACCACTGGCCTCTGACATGCAAGGTTCTATACGCAGAAAAGCAGAATGAGGACAAATCCCTGGACTAGCAGAGACCACACCAGAAAGGACTAAATGTGCATGCTGGCTTGTTTGCTTGCGCTCCCCTTGCTTCCTGCCAGACTAGGGCACACCTTCCCCGGGAGCCGCGTATGCAACAGCGGATCACAGGACGGCGAGCACGTGTGTCGTCAGACTACCGAAGTACTCCAGTCCTAGCATCCGGACAACAAATCAGTCGGACTGACGTGTCGGGAAGTTAATACTGTTGGGTCACTCCAAGATAAAGCCTCTCTTTGTAAAGAAACTTTCTGCCTTTAAGCAACAGGAAACTCCAATGATGTGTTGACACGAAACCGCAGACATCACAAACATCCCAATCAGATTTATTTTAATAATATTCTTCCTTCTATTCCTGCGTCTTCGAAGTGTTGTGTTATCTGCAGATCGTTTTATAAGAATCCTCTATTGTTCCCACCGAGCTGTACTTTGCGCCCTCTTAAACTTCCATTATATAATCACAATATTAGACAAAGAGTACAAATTATACAGTATTCCATTAGATGGGATAACCGTATTTTCACGCTTTAGGTTTCTGTGACCGTGCATAGTCGAACAGTAACCTTCACAGGGCTCGCACCCTACAACGCAGCGCCCCACAACCGCTACCAACCACATCCAGCAGAACCAGCGCAGCACACCACGTCCAGTAACACACGTCTTGTTCTCCTGAAGATGGGCATAATGATGCCCGAAACATGCTGAGAAAGTATTGATAATAAACATCTAACTGTTGCATCTTGTTGGTTTTCTCTCTCACTTCACAATTTTCTCTCTCACTTCACGTATTTTCACATTTAGAAGTTAAAATAGCCAATCCCTGTTTAACAAACAAGGCTCCAGATTAAAGGCTAGTTATAAGCAGGTCTCCAGTTTGGATTCAGAACTATTTCAATTCACAGTCCCTTCTCCAGAAATCCAATTTAAATTATCCTCCCGTCGTCTTGGCCTTATAAGAGGCTGTTTGTCACCAAGTTTCATTAGCCTACTAACTTACGTCGACAATCACAACTACCGCTGTTACACCTACTTCATTCTCCACTAAGCTTCATCCCTCTCAGGTCCAAACAATCTCATACGCACTGAAATCTTTCTCGCCGTCCCTAACTAGAAAAGCTGGCTGCGCTGTTTTACCAAATCCAACTTTAATATGCTTCAGAGTGTACATAAACAAAAGAACATCATCCAGAGGGAAGTACCTTCAAAAACTGGAGTTAAGTCGCTCTTCGAATTGGAGCCACATGTAGCATCACACGCCTTCCTGTGTAGAGTGTTCCATGCTATATTTAGGGCCGTTTAAAACTTGGAGAACCCCACCCAGGGTAAGCCTACGTTTAGCCCGTGGAGACACTTGACGACATCAAAAATGCAAATGCGGCATACGTCACCTCCTTTGGCTCCTCCTCTCCCCCCTCCCCCCCCCCCCCCCCCCCTCCACTCCCTCTCCACCCTTTCCATTCCACCACCAAACCCCCTTTTTTTTTCTTAATTAACATACTAAAAAAAAAATAA
>Ga0123354_10021545_pt1 | contig 10156 bp, 10 predicted proteins | sample TergutLab28metaG_2_FD_97872 | JGI IMG/M metagenome (GOLD analysis project Ga0123354, IMG submission 97872) | Labiotermes labralis P4 segment gut microbial communities from Petit-Saut dam, French Guiana - Lab288 P4 | ecosystem: Host-associated > Arthropoda: Insects > Digestive system > Gut ...
ACATTTAGAATGGTGCTTTATGTAGATGGAGATGCGAAGAACGTATATAAGAAGCCAGTGGAAGAAAAACCTGCAATGTTGGCAACGTTTAATAACACATCACACTATTTATGGACATCAGATGCTAGCTACGGTACGATATATGTAGGACCATATTTTGATCAACTTAGTCAAATGTTTCCAGGTATTCGTGATAGTGATAAAACTAGTACTTGTATTGCACTTTTACGTAACCAACAACCTTCATTAATAATGGAACATTATTTTTACTGGGGTGGAGCAAGTGATCCAACAGACGATCTTTATTCAGGTTCCAGAACAATAACAATTGATGGTAATTCAGTAACATTTACATCTGGTAATGCATCTAAGACAGTATTAGTAATAGGTAATAGCCCACATGATGCAGGTGAAACGATTTGTCCTTATAAAGATCAAAGCAGTAGCTGGTTGGGAGAGATTCTATTTGGAGTAGGAGTAGTGGTTGCAGCAGTAGTTTCATACTTTTGTCCACCTGCAGGAGCGGGATTATATGCAACACTAGCGGCAGCATTTGGAGGAGGAGTTATAGGGGCAGCAATAGCAGCATCAGTAATAACAGCAGCGGCAATGCTAGCAAGTCAACTTGTATCCAACGCAATAGGTGGAGAATTAGGTCAAATACTTGGAGCAGTAGTTGGAATAGTTGTAACCTTACGGTGCGGGCTTGCGGTACAGTAATCTCGAATACAGGTAATTTTATTCAAACTGCAATTACAAATGGAATTGGTGCAATTACAGGACTAACTGGTGCTGCGGTAAATGTGGCAGGGCAAATAGTATATCAATCTCTTCTTACAACTGTAGCAATTGTTGCGGGTAACGCAATAGGAGGAAATGTTGGAATGCTAGTTGGAACTGCAATTTCAATACTTGGAACTGCAAAACCTGGTAGCAATTTTACAAATTTTGATGGAGGTTTCTCTGGATTCCTGCATAGCGATTTGGGTAGATTGGTTGTAGGAGCAGCTATTACAATTGGTGCTGCTGAAGCTAGCAAGATTATTGGTGGATTAGCTGGAATGGCAGCAGGATATTTGATACCAAAAGCAGTTGATGTCCTTGTATCCTTGTATGATACCAATTCACAAATGGATCCGAAGGGCAAAGAGTCTGGAGTAGTACAAAATAAAGATTCAAATGGAATTGTAACAAGTGTAACAATAAATTGTACTAGTGGATCTTCGGTAACAATGTCCCCAGACGATTATGCTAAATATTCATCTGGACAAGCAGATTTCTTAGACTTAGTTAATAATAAAGGCTATTACGATGAAGGAAATATTTCAACAGGAACAACAACAAGATACTATGATGGTGGAATTTCGGTAAACATGCCTTCAAGTACGTATAATCAAATTCAAACGAATAGTCAAGCTTTGGCAGGTTATAAAGTAAATATCGTACAAGAAACTGATGGAAGTTATGGCTTTCAAGTTGGAGACCCAACTGATCCATCAATACCTAAGATTGGTGACGATGTACTACAAAAATTTGATAGTGACATAGCTAATCTTAAAAATCAAATAGACATGGAAGGAATTAGTTCAAATATTGCAGAGGTATCAGATTATACAAGCCTTCCACCTGAAAACAATATAAACGGATGGGAAAGTAACGGAGATTCATATTGGGGCGGACAAGATGGAAACTTATATATTACTCCAGGCAGTAATGTATTAGGTATAGTAGATCCATTCTCTGGATTTATTCTTAACCAAACTATTGGAACAGACTATGCTACATACGCTGGATCACTTATTGCAAGTGCAGATCAAAGTACATTAGTTGCAAATATAGGAGATAAATTCCAGTACATAACTGGTGGAGACGGAAAAGGTTCAACTTATCAAATTACGACAACGCCTACAAGCACTACTCCAAGTTCAAGCGTCACTGCACAAGATTTAATTGATAAAGGAACTCAAATAGCTGCAAACTTTGCTCAAACATATATAAACCGTGGTATAAGTATAACCCAAGGACTTTGGGATTTCACCAAAGCTTCCTTAGGATATGTAGACCCAAATAGTGGAAGCACATTGCTTGCAGACGGAGTAATACCTTATACAAGTTCTAATGGAATTGCTAGCATGCTGTTCCCAGATGGAAGCAATCTAGATTCATTGCAATATAATCAATTTGCAGCTCAAAATATGCTAGGTATTGATTATTCGCTAGGTCAGGATGTTTCAAGCTTATTCATCGATACAAATATAAGCCCAAGCGATATTAATCCTAAATTTGGTACACTTAATGGATCAATTTTCACAACTGCACTTGGTCCAGAATTCGATATAACATCAGACAATTCACTTACTACAAGTTACGATGGAGGAAACACAACAGTCACTGTTGGAAACATTGGAAGGAATCCAATTACTGGGGATGTATGGACAACTGTTGGAGCAACCTCTACAGATATGAAAACTGGGGAAAGCAATACATTAGTGCCTTCAGGAACTGGAACAGTAACTATAGAGCCGGGAGTAATTGAAACAACATCAGACAAGGGTCTATGGCAGTCTACTGGTACAAATGACTCTGGCAACTATACATGGACAAATTTAGTAAATGGCAACAGGCTTGAGGCTAATGATTATGGATATTATAGAGAAACAGATTCTAATGGAACATTGATTAAGAGTGGCAATTTAGGTACAGATGGAACTACGCCTATATCAGGTCAATCAGATTATCAAATAGTTAAAACTGCTAGTAATCAACTAGTTCAAATTGGTAATCCATCAAGTGACCAAGAACAGATATCAATAGGGGCAGGAACAGGAACAGCCATCTCTACTGGTAGAGTCGTAGTTACTAGACCTATACCTGGTACAACGACTACTACAAGCACACAACAATTAAATTATAATGGTTCATCATCAGTAGGCAAAGTAACAAAAGATAGTTCAAGTTTTGTGCAAATTGGTCATAACACCTATTAATAAATTAGAATAAACTCAAACTTAAAAAACAGCGAAACTTGTTTTCAACAAGCATTCGCTGTTTTTATAAGCATTTCCATAAATTTTCAAAGCATATATAAAGGTTAAAAAATATTAAAATTTTCTTAAAATATCATGATGCCCAACATCAAGTAAAATGATTATAGTATTACCTTCATAGTGCCAAATAATTCTTATATCCATGTTTATACTACACTCATAAAGTCTTTCTGTTCCTTGAATTCGCTTAGTACGAAGTGAGGGATGCAAAGGATTTTCAGCGAGTATCTTCAGTTTTTTTATAACTTGTTTCTTTTCTGTTTGAGATAATTTTTTATAATTTTTTTCAAAACGACTGGTAAAAGTAAACTCATACACCATTAATTTTCCTCCAATTTTTTAATGAGATCATCTATATTTTTAAAAATTGGTTGATTTTTTTTGGAGATTTTTTCTTTTGCTTCGGTTATTTCGATTTGAAGTTTTTCTAAATACTTTTTTGGATATACAACTACAGGCATAATACAAATAATACCATCTTTTTCACTAATTTCTAATTTGTCGCCCTCATTTAAACCTAGTTTAGAAATAATATTTTTTGGTATTGTAATTTGAGATTTTTGTCTTAATTCTGATATCATTATTTATTCACTCTCCTTAAATTAATATTAGTAGGAAAATCTTATTTTCCTACTAATATTATATGCTATTTTCTTTAAAAAAACAATACTTTTGTAATATTTCTCGGGGGAATTTCTGAATATTTTGAAAATACTAATTTTCAAAGCATGCTATTCTGAAACATCCAGTCCTACTATCAACAGTTTGAGTTGATTTAAATCTAATGACGTTATTTGTCCATCATAATTCATATCTACCGCTTCTAAATATGGTGATTTTAGTGCCTTTACACTTGTATAATTTAGATAAAATTTAGATAAATCCATCGCAGTTAATACTCCATCTCCACTTGCATCCCCTTGTACTGCTATTTTATATGAAAAATCCTTCCCTACCTTTAATACCATTCCTGTTGCCATCCTTTTGCTATCTGCCACCTTGGTATTTCCACTATACACTATCGCAGGTGAATTTATATTATTCGTAATATTTGCCAAAAACTGTGACAATATGGTGCCTGCAGTTATTCTTATTATTATACCATCTCTAATTTCATATTTTGTTGTTGTTATAGCCTCTGATGAACTTATTGCTGTTATATTTTGTGTCGCCGCAAATACAGATACTGCTGGGGCAAACACTAACAATACAGACATCAACACAACCAACGCTACTATAACCTTCATCCTTATTTTAATTTTCATCTTTCGTTACCTCCATTTTTTATTAGTATGTTTATTATAATATTTTTTATTTACAATTGCAAATGATATTTTCATATTTTGTTTTCACTAAAAAATTTACTTTTCCTTATTAAATTTCTAAAAAGCTTCTTCACAATATGCCAAATATTCTTATTATTTTCGCCATCCACTAGCCACTCATCTTGTTTACCTATACTCATTAGTTGTTCAGCCCCGTCCCCAACGCTTATATAAGACAAATTGCTAAACTCTTGTATGTTGCCTAAATCTTCCAATTTAACTTCGCTATTCCTTATAACTAATTTTTCCAATTCCTGCTTATCTGATATACGAACTATAAGTGTGGCAAGCTCTGGAATTTTAGAATCTTCAACAATAATCCAATGCACTTGTTCAAAAATCTTTAAAGCCACATCTTTGAACCTCTCATCATTAGGCAATTCAACATTTTTAAAAGAAATTCTAACAATGTTAGAATAATGAGCCAATTCTTTTAGGTCATGTATAAATGCTCTAAATTCATTACCTTCCAATTTGTATCTTTCATTTTCCACAAGTTTTTGCCCATCAATGTTTAGATGAAACCCACTTGAAACACGCTGTTTGGTTGGCAATCTATCAATCCCAAGAGATTCTTTTAAAATCTTACTATGCAATAACACTATGCCACCATTAACATATTGCTCATATTTGTCAATTCCAGTTATTTCTTTTTTATAGGTATCATCTTTTACCCTTATCTTCTTTGCTTTTATTTCTCTAATTTCATTTATGTTTTGGGCTAATTTAATTTTATCTTCTTCTTTTCTAAGTAAAATATCTACATTTTCTGGCTCTATATATTCATAAAAATCTTTTATTAAACTTGTTCTATCTGCAGCTATTCTCATTTTGTTTTCAGGCTTGTTATATTCAAATTTTGTTATACCTAACTTTGCACGCAAAAATATATTCTCTTTTGTCTCTTTCCCACTAATTCCTTGCATTAAATGCTCTAAATTCCCAATTTCACAATTTTCAATCTTTATTTTTTTTGTATTTTTTCCAACTTCTTTAAGCATTTCAGGCAGTTCTTGGTTTGATGAAATATGAATATTTTTTAAAGAAAACTCTTCTATTCCATAGGTTTTTGCAATATTATATATGTCTTGTGATATTCCAATAGATTCTTCTAAACTTAAATTTCTTACATTAATTGCATTTAATAATTTCCCATCTAAATCAATTTTTATTCCCTCTGAAATACTATTCATTTCAAATGGAGCCATGTATTCTTCCATAATTTTACTTTTATACTTACCAAATTCTTCATTCGTTTCCATTCCTACCACCTTAAAGTATATAGTAACATAACACGATATTAATATCAATATTTATTAGCAAAATTTTCAAAAAAATAGCCTCCGTAGTATAGTATGTCTTTTAAAAAGATGAACGACAACCCTTTGAGGCCCATGGACCTCAAAAGTATTTGCGAAGCAAAACTTTTAGGAGAGAACAACCGGAAGACAAATTTATTCATCTAACATCAATTTTTTGGCATTCTTTTTTAAATTTTTTAATTGCTCTTTCTCTATTTCACTTACACTTTTTTCAGGAGTTGGCATATCTTCTGGCATTGTTCCTCCTGCTTCTTTCATAGCTTTCCTTACAATTTTCCCCACATTGTGATGAGTTTCAGTTGCTTTTTCTGCTGTATTTATTTTTTCTTTTTCTTTTAAGTTTTTCCTTTTGTGTATATCTTCAACTGTTAAACCCCCATACAATCCCATATATCCTGCATTCTGAAAAGTAGCATATTCCTCATTCGTTATTACTCCACTATTATGTGCAACTTCAACAAGCATTTGATTCCATTGTTTAATATCTCCACGAATTACAAGCCTTTTATTATCTTCATCTAATTGATTAAAATAGTCTGCAACTTCTTGCCTTCTAGTTTGAATTGCAAAATAAGTTTGTCCAAGTGCTATAATTTCTTTTCTTGGATTACCATTTTGAACAATTAAATAACATGCATATCTTGAAAGTTCAAAATCTACTATTTCCTTCTGTGTTGCCCCAGCTTCAACGATTTTCCTGACGTCGGGAAAATCGTCATCTATGTTAAAACCACTATTTTTACATGCAAGTTTTGCTTTATCTATTACTTTTGAAAAATGTTCCCATTTTTTATATTGCAAAACAACTTGTAGTTTTCTTGCACTCCAAAATTCAGTTCCATCTTCTCGTATTTGTTTAATACTTTCAAATGTTTTATATTCTTCAGCATTTAAATCAGACATACAATTTCTCCTCTTCTATATTGACTGATATATGCAAAATCTGCACATACCACTTTTTATCCAATTCACAACGATTTCTTCTGTTTCACCCGTGAATACAACATCTAACTTCATTTGTATAATTATATCATCTTTTACTTTAATGTTCAATTGATATTTCTGTTAAATAGTAACTTTTCTTCTTGTTTTAAATAATAACCAAATTTATTGCTAGACTTTTAATTAAATTTATTGTATAATCCGATTATAGAAGAATGGAGCATATTTATTATGAATGAAGAATTCGATTTTTACAGTAAAACTAGTTTAAAATCATATAATTTAAATGAAACCATGCGTTATCAACTAGGCAGACTTGATTCCCTTGATGTTTTCACAAGAAAACATTGCGAAAACGTCGCTTCTTTAACTAGTAGACTTTGTGAACATTTAGGATTAAACCCTAATTTTACAGTTTACGCCATAATCTGTGCATACTTACATGATATAGGCAAAATGTTTATTCCTCCAGCAATTTTACAAAAAAATGATAAGCTTACTGCCGAGGAATATGAAATCATGAAAACCCACGCAATAAAGGGCTACAACATGTGTATGGCTGATTCACAGCTTACACCATATGCCAACGGTCCATTATACCATCATGAAGCCTTAAACGGAACTGGCTACCCTCACGGAGTAACCATTGACGATATCCCTCTAGAGGGGCAGATTATACGAGTTGCAGATGAATATGATGCAATTGTTAACAAACGTCAATATAAATCCCATGTCGGCATTTCCGACACTTTAAAAATTATCATAGAAAATTCCAATCCTGTTTCACCAAGCCCCAATGAAAATCTAGATAGAAAAATGATTAAAATTCGCAAAACTTATGGAAAAATAAATAAAAGAATTGTAAAAAAACTATTAGAAATTGTTATATTCGATATCGAAGTAGAAATTAACTCAGTAAAAGAATATCTTAATTTCCTTAAAAGTGAGATTAACCGTTTACAAACCATTTATGATTTTCATAATAAAGCACTTAATGCTAATAAAGAATCTGACAAAAGTTATTATGTGTCAGGATGTAATGAACTATTTAGTCAAGGAGAAGATTTTACAAACTACCAAAACATATTAGCAGATTATCAAAATACATTCAATATAAGAACCAATAAAATTAATGATTTATACACAGAAATTAATATTGTTAAAGGGTTAAGAGTTTAAAAATATAAAATAAAATATGAGTATGCAAAGTAGCTTGTGGTGGTTAGTATCTATTTTTAAAAGGCGAACGACAGCCCTTTGAGGCATACGGATTACCCCTTGACTTGGAGGAGCCTTTTAAAAATAGATACTAACCACCACAAGCGGACTATTGAAGTAGCTTTATTCAAATTATAAAGATGTCACCAATTTATTGTGACATCTTTACCTATTCCAGTCCAAAGCTAATGCCTAAAGCATTATTTATTTGCTCCATTACTGTTTCATCTCCTATATGCCCTATTCTTTCTTTTAATCTACTTTTGTCTATTGTTCTAACTTGCTCAGCTAGCACTACAGATTTTGCTTTTAATCCAGCACTATCTTCTCCAATTTCTATATGTGTTGGTAATTTCGTTTTTCCCGTTTGAGAAGTAATCGCTGCTGCTATTACTGTTGGACTGTACTTATTTCCTGTATCATTTTGTATTATCAAAACGGGTCTTATACCGCCTTGTTCAGAGCCAATTACAGGGCTTAAGTCTGCATAGAACATATCTCCTCTTTTTATAATCATACAATTCTCACTCCTAATATTCTCACATATTTTGATATATCTTAAACATACTAGCTCTCTATAATATAATATGTAAATTAACTTTGTTTGTTTACCTTGTTTTATGTTTAGATATATTTTCATTAAATATATTATTAACAAAAAAGATGAAAATTATAATTAATTTTTTGAAAAAATTGCAATTTTACATAAAGTATAGTATAATATGAAAAATGGCGTTGTGCTATATTATTTTAATTCAATGGAGGATTCTATGACACTTTTCGATGATGACGGTATTCAACACTATCACGAATTTATAGATACGGTGCAAGAAGATGAGAAATTGCTTCTCAAATTTCACTGTGACCGGTATGACCGTAGTTTTACTGTAACTACTGACCAAACATATACTATTTCGCTTGAAGCCCCTGACAATGGACGAACGTATTTAATAATATCGTACTGTCCACTTTGCAACAAAAAAATACAAACTCAGGCGGGGGAGATGAGGTCTTCATTATCCCGCCAAACTCTTCAAAGTATCATCGACAAGGGACGATTCGTCTAAGGTAGATTCATCTATTAACAAAAAGAGCGTCGAAATTGACGCTCTTTTTGCTTTTGCTACTTATTGTGATAAAATTTTCACCAACTCCATCTTACTGTTTGCCATATTAATTTTCTCCCTTATTCTAGCTGAATTATCCATATTCTTCACATAGTAACAAATATGTTTTCGTATTTCCTTTACTGCTCTATTTTCCCCTTTATACTTTATCATCAAATCCAAGTGTTTCATTATCATTGAAACTTTTTCTTCTTTTGAAATCTCCCTTGACACATAATTACCTTGGTCTTGTAAATAATTAATAATATCAGAAATAATCCATGGATTCCCTAAGCTGGCCCTACCTATCATTATTCCATCAACACCAGTATATTCAAACATTTTTAAAGCATCTTCCTTTGTTTTTATATCCCCATTTCCAATTACTGGAATTTTTACGCTTTCCTTTACTTGTTTAATAATATCTAAATCCACATTGCCTGAATAAAATTGACTCCTTGTTCTTCCGTGAATTGTAAGCATTTTTACTCCTGCTTTTTCTGCAATCTTTGCCAAATCGCAAGCAACTACATTGGAATTATCCCATCCTTTTCTAAATTTAACTGAAACAGGAACTTTAGCCACACTCACAGCCGCTTCTATTACTTCCTTAGCCAACGACAAATTTAATAAAAGCTTGCTACCGTCTCCATTCTTCACAATTTTAGGAACAGGACATCCCATGTTTATATCAATAATATCTGCAACTGAGTTTAAATGTTCAACTGCCACTCTTATTGATTCTGGCTCACTTCCGAAAATCTGCACAGAAATTGGCCTTTTCTCATCTTCTAAGTTAAACAACCCTTTTGTCTTTTCATCATCATAATACAAACCTTTTGCACTAATCATCTCTGTAACAACGAGCCCTGGATTAAATTCTTTAATTATCATTCTAAATGCTTTATCCGTTATTCCTGCCATTGGTGCTATAATTATGTTGTTTTCTAACTCCACATTACCTATCATTAATTTTTTTAAATACATATCTTCTCACCCTAAGTATTTTATCAAATTTTACTAATGTTTTCAATATTGATTAATATTTTTTCAGGGTCATTTCATCAATTATGACAAAATTGTAATATTTCATAAAATAACAGAACTGTAGGGGCGAGCATTGCTCGTCCGATTATATATAATATCGATCTTGTTCCCAATTAATAACATTGTCAATTATATATTGCTTTATAAGA
>Ga0123354_10021550_pt1 | contig 10155 bp, 4 predicted proteins | sample TergutLab28metaG_2_FD_97872 | JGI IMG/M metagenome (GOLD analysis project Ga0123354, IMG submission 97872) | Labiotermes labralis P4 segment gut microbial communities from Petit-Saut dam, French Guiana - Lab288 P4 | ecosystem: Host-associated > Arthropoda: Insects > Digestive system > Gut ...
AGAGGATACAGGGCAAGGATAGTCACGGAGCAGGCATTTAGTCTATAATCTGAGAGGATACAGGGCAAGGATAGATGCGGAGCAGCCATTTAGTCTATAATCTGAGAGGATACAGGGCAAGGACAGTCAAGGAGTGGGCACGTAGTCTATACTCTAATCTACGTAACTCTCACAAGTAAGTTGTTGCGAATATTTCGGATGAATCTGGTGTCTCGGTCTTCGGTATATTTCATTTCTACCATGAAGAAGGAGGCAGCAGAATCTTTCTGATAACCACCTAATAAAATACACAGCTTTGTAACCCATAAACCCCAATCTAATTCTTCACCTTGGTGGAAGTTTCAAGGCCCATACCTCCTACAAGAGAGAAAGGCCTCGATTAGAATGACAGCCCGGTCAGTCTTGTTTAAGGAAAAAATGAATATTTATTGCGACAGCTATATGAAGTACGTAAGAACAATGTGTGGGCAGACTGCAAAACTTTTAATATTGGAGCAGACGTTATAATTACTGGGTTTCGAAAGGTCAGCAGTGAATACCAGCATAACACTTCTCTTCACTTGCTCGCTGTGAATCAATGAGACTATTCCGGGAAGTCTGGTATTTAATATTCATAAATGAACTCTGGTTCTCTGTTATCGAAACAGAGTTTGTCCAGGTCTTATCGTGATTGATCGTTGTGACAGAAATCTGGGATAGCGCAATGAACTGCGCATTGTACGGCCTCGTAGTATTTCGTATCGTTGTAACTGAGTATTTGTGTCTGATTTCACAATACAAAGTTCTGTTTGGCATGAAGTAGCGACGTCTGCAGTAATATGAGAATTGGCAAGGGTTTGGGAGCAGTGTTTAAAGCTGTGTCCTACATTTGGCTTATTGGGGAATCGATCTGGCACTTCACTAAGTGGCGCAGAGCACAGTCGTCATATATATATATATATATATTTATTTATTTATATTTATACACACACACACACACACACATACATACATACACACACACACGAAAACAATTTTGGCCTGGTAAACCAGCTACCTAGTTCCTTGTGGCCGTACGGTCTAATGCGTAGGTCTGGGGCTGCTGGTTTGCTGGAATCGCGAGTTCGAATTCCACTAAAGGCTTGGATGTTCGTCTTTTGTGTTTGTTGTGTGTTGTGTCGGTAGCGGTCTCCGCGACGGGCTAATTACACAATTAGAGGAGTCCTACTGGGCGTGCATGTCTAATTGTGTGTGATTTAGAAACTTCCACGATGGGGCGGCTTTAGCCAGATTTGAGCTGCTGTGACACAGTAAGTTTAAAACTTCTACAAACATTTCCCTTAAAGATACAGCGATGGAAACCATTCAGTGTAAAAGACTTTGGTAGGAGATAGATTATAAGGGCAAAAATCTAGTGTTTCCATATTCCGATGTCGAGAAGAAAAAGGAAATAATATGTATGTACAAAAAATAGCAGTTCATTGATCTTTGTAACCAGGTATCCAAATTAGATGGCCGGAACGGTACAGTCGGTGTATCGACTAAGGTACGTGCTGGACGTCCGAGATGGCCAAGATTGTTCATTCGGTATAGTGACTAGCGTACAGGCTGACGTTTGGGAAATTATGGTTCCATCCCATCACGGGTAAGAGATTTATTTTTACCCCAAAGCTTCAAGACCGGCTCTGGATTTCTTCCAACATCCTATTGAACCGATACCGGGTGCTTAACTTTATCTAGCGTCTAACTCAAGAGCGCCTTTTGTTTCATCTCCACTTCCCTACCTACCATTTTGTGCCTAGCGTCAACTTTACCTTTGTCTCTTCCAATGAGATATGTATATATATATATATATATATATATATATATATATATATATGAGAACAAACATTGGACGACTGCCTTGTACTAAGATAATGCGCTTCATTCCACTCTTACCCGCACCTATTTCTTCTCTAGCGTATTTTGAAGTACACACATAAACATCGACAAAAGAACACTTTAAAGGCGTTTGCCCGTATCTCAATTGACAACGTCGCGTGACGTCATGTACAGGATGGGGCAAAGTTCATTCATCATTTGGATTTACTTACTACTCGTACTGTGGTGACCCCGGAGAGGGGATTGAACTAATTTTGCCATTATTTCAGCTAGGGACGCCATTCATTAAACATGGCTCAGTGGCTGGCTGTACACCACGTTTTCGCCTTTTTAAAAAAATGACGGCCCTGTGACAGCAAAGTAACAAATATTCAGACGACGTTTCAACGGTGGGAGACATGGAAAAGTTCTTGGCCGCAACACCTTCAAGAAATGGGTGCAGAAGATGGAGCAATACACTTACTGCTTGGCGAAACCATTTTGAAAATATACAACACACTAGTTTTACCTAAATTTTTATATGGGTCAGAAAATTGGACTCTAACAGCCTTACAAAGACGAAGAATTGAAGCGGCAGAAATGAAGTTACTGAGACCTCTGGCAGGCTACACCCTTTATGACCACATAACAAACGACTACATACGCTGCGAACTACGGATTACAGGCATACTGGACAAGATAGATGAATAAAGACAGAACTGGCTTCTACACTTGTAAAGAATGCCACAAAACCGAATCCCTTTGAAATCACACCACTACAGACCACAAGGAAGGAGAAAAATTGGAAGACCGAAGAAGCGTTGGCGCGAGCAGTTGTAACTCTGGAAACGGAACGGAACATAGGGGCCAATCCTTGATGTTTATGATGATGATGATGATGATGATGCCTGGCAGTCGATGAACACCTTGACAGCTGTGTTTGAACATCACATAATCTCCCAGTCTTTTTGCCCGATCTGTCAGTTTGTGGTTTCTTTTTGTGGGGCTACTTGGATATGAAAGTGTTTCTAATGTGTTCGGCAGATTTACATAACCACAAACAGAGAATTTCTGATGAAATCATTTCTATCCAACCAGCCTTGTTACTTCGCTTAGTGGGAAGTTTTTTTTGAACCGGGTGCATCAGTACATCAATCTTGATGGAGGACATGTGGTGGGTGTTACTTTTAATTAGTTACTTATCATTTTCCTAAAGCACAGGTTGTAGCTTCCTGGTCATGGTTTATGTAAACCGGAACATGTTGGAGCAACGTTTGTAATTTTAAATGTTTTAATAATTATTTAATATAATCTGTGTGCATTAGTTGTAAAAATATAGAATTTGATATTTTATGCAGTATTTAACAACAGCTTTGACATTAACAATAATCTGTAGTTTGCTGACACGTATAAGATTATATAGGGTAATAATTAGACTATTTTACTCGATATTTTTAAAGTCGTACTTTATACAGCGTCCGGTGGTATGACGACTGAAACATAATAAGAATATGGAAGTTTCATGAAAGCCTAGAGATCATGTCAAAAGTCACTCAGGCTGGTCAGTCTCCGGAATGGGGATGCAAGCCATTGCCTTCAGGAAAATACAAAGCCGAATTAAAGTCAATCTTACATGAATATGATGTATGAAAGGTCACGGAAGAATTGTTATCATCCTTATTATCATTATCATCATAATCTTCTCACAATTGTCATCATTAACTACGATTACAAATTTTTGCCGTAAAACTAAACGAAAACCGAACACAATGTTAAATTCACACCCTGCATACCCCGACTGTGTGCCTCCCATAAATCCAACCCCCCGCCGGTACCTCAGGGTGACATGGAGTTCCGTACCCTGGGTCACGTGGGAGGCGGTAACAGGTGTGGAGTGGACAACCTCAAGAGGATTACCACGACACACGCTGGCTAACGGAACTCTGGTTTACCGAAGCCAAGAAGGAAGGTATCGTGCTGAAGGCTGCGTAGCACTAGGCTAGCGATAGCAGCGTCGTAAACAATTGCCTGAGGGAACCAGGCCGCACCCAGTTGTATGTAGAATTTCCGTTCTCGTGGGGCTCCGTGTTCGTTGACCATAATTTTTCCCCCTCTTTCGAGGGAAAGCTCCTTAACTGGGAAACCTGAAGGATGTGTAAAGGAAGGTTCTGGAAACGGGCGTCTTTCTCCATATGGGCCCTGTTGGGGGACCAATGAAGGGAGGCTGCTCTACCGAGGAATTTCATAAGAAGGTGATATTTTGTTTCGTCGGGATACCTTGTTTATTGGGATATGTAAAAGAAGGCTATTGAAACAGGCAACTCCCTTCACAGGGGCTCCGTTGGAGAACCTGGACGGGGGCCTCTTTACTTGGGACTCTGAAAGTTTAATAGGATGGCTCTGGTGACGGGCATCACTGTACATAGGGGCCCCGTTGGGGAACTTGGAGGGGGGTTCATTTACTGGCGACTTTGAGAAACAGTACAAGAGTGCTTTGTAAAGGGAGCGTCTCTCTCTCTCTATGGGAGCTATGTGGGGAACCTGAAGGGAGGGATCCTTGAGTGGGAAATATGACAGCTATGTAAGGCATGTCACGGAAGACTCTGGAAATGGAGCATCTCTCCCCTTATGGAGGCTCCGTGAGGGAACCTGGAGGGAGAGCTCTTATAATGAGACCTCTGGAGAGACATGTAACAAAAGGCTTTGGAAAACCTCAGGCACTTAGCAAGATAGGGCTCAGCCAATATGTTTATAGGGCTAGGGTACCGTCATCTAACAGGATACAGTCCACAGTTTTTAGCGGCCTCCTGACTGGACATAACACCCTGAGAAGAAACCTCTACATAATGGGGTTGCTGGACAGTCCCTCATATGGAAGGTGTGGGGCGGAGGAGGAAACCTCAGCTCACGTTTTGCCTGAGTGAAGCCTTGGCGATACTCAGACGCACCTATTTGGTTTCCTTTTTCTTGGGCCCTGAGGATGTTAGAAGTCTACGTCTAAGGGCAATCTGGAATTTTATTAAAGGAACAGGGTTCCAATGAATCGGACAGCAGTTTAAAGGGCATAAAGGGCCTGTCAAAAAGGCTTTGGTGCATCGGGATCAAAAGGGCTCGAACGTATTTACTATTCTATCCTACTGTATTCTATTCTATTATACACCAGCTATCTCATCACTAATGTTTTATCGGTGATTACCTGCATGTTTGCCACCTTCGGACGTAACCCGGACGGAGACTTCCCTTCCACAGCCACATCTCACAAGGATCACACAGGTTCTGTCAACATACTGAAGTTAGCAGCGTTAAGAGAGCTGAGTTGTAGTCATTGCAGCTGTGAGTGGGGAACGGGGCTGTTAGTAATACAATGACATATAATTTACTGAAGTAACTTATATATTAACATGATATATATTAACATTACTTTCTCTGATCATTGTGTGTGCTCTTGGAATTTTCAAGAATCTACAAAAACAGAAAGAAAAACAAACCACATATTCCATAAATAACATTTCTAATACGAAAGGTGGAATAAACTCTTCTTGTTACGAAAAGAAGTTAAATAAATTCTGCATGCATTTTAATTTTGAATACTTGGAACACTACTAAGTTGTTGTATTCCCAAAACAAATAATAAACACTAACTCAGCAGGGATAAAACTACTTGGATATCCACATAAAGTTGCTTGACGAGGTAGTCTTTACAGCACAAAAAGACCCTTCTCACGTCTTACAGTGGTGTTACTGACGGCGATCCTACTCTAATTCTATTGTTCCCTCAACGATAACTTCAAAGTTTGTGGTGTTACATAATACCGTCGTGTCAGTGTCCATTTCACGAGTTCAGTGAGGTGGTGCCGATGTTGACGGCCTGTGTGTTGTCTCCGCTCTGGATGGAGAAGTGTCGGTACGAGATGTATTCTTGAGGAAGCGGCTGATCGCGCTTGCTCGAAGCGCGCTGTTTCTTCAGCTTGAGGTAGCCCAACACGGACACTAGCACAATAAACACTACAAACCCCATGCAGCTGCCAACGATGAGCCCCAGGCGCCGCGTGAGAATGGAACCGCCCTCGGGAGGACTCTCACCCACAGTGGGCGCCTCTAGTGTGCGCACGTCTGTACATCTTGTTGAGGGCGAGTCGCTCAGCACTGGATGGGTGGTATTACCACCCATCGCCCAGTTTCCGAGTCCCATCACGCAGATGAGATAAAGAGTGTCTGGCGACAACTTTCCCAGCTTCACGGTGCGTGCTCCCCGCTCCAGCAGCTTTCCTCTTACCTGCAGAGGCAAACTCAACAACTGAAGACAGAAACAGAATTCCGATGGCAAATTATATCGCACTAATACACACACACACACACACACACACACACACATATATATATATATATATATATATATATATATATATATATAAGCCATGCCAAATGTATAGTCTATAATGTTTCACGTAAGGAAATAGTCAAAACAAATAAGATCTCAATTTCAAAATAGCAAAACATTTTTGTATTTCTCTTTTACAGCGTTTATTGCATTTGTTAGCCTGATGATGCATGACAGTTCGCAACACGTCGCTTCATTAAACACTTAACAAACTAGCTGTGTCCTTAACAATACATTCTACTGTTTTTACACGGTATAAGCTGATTTTCCTAATGGTGGTCTAGGGCCCAAAACATGCCGGAAGATAAACGGCAAGCAACATATTGTGGCCTGTGGTAAATACATTTTCAATTATCAGTGTACATGGTAGCCAAAAGTCTCTCTGATCCCCAACCTGTTTCTACCACACAGCGCACTGTAACACAGAGGGTACATATTCCCCTTGGGGACAACCACAGAAACATTAATTTTTTCTATGTTTTGATAATTCGGCAATATGTCTAAAAGACCTGTAGGTCATATATGGTAGGGTAATATTGATATAGCCAAAGGGCCTGGAGACTGGAGTTTAGTTATTCACAGAGCCCATCTACTAGCAGTACAAGCAGAACGCCACAAATAACATAAAATGTAGCGACCCACGCATAGGGCACGCTACGTTTGTAACCATTTCAAATATCAGTGGTCATACCGTGTTCCACACTCTTAACATAAGGAGGCGCTGCATTTTTACATACAGATTGCAATTAAATGTTTCACCTATTTATAAAAATAAACAGCTATTAATTTCATGAACAAAACGAAACACAAATACCTTTATGTAGTGACAACAGGCTATATTTACAAAGTACATGCTATGCTTTAAATATTATTTAGGTGCACATCGGACTTACGAGTGTTAGCTAGACAAAAACATGATTTTCAGCTGTAGAAAACTAAAGGTAAAAGGTACAACAATCCCTATACAAGCCTGGAAAGGTCCCTAGGGGTCCAGGAGGTTGAGGCTCCCAGAATTTCTAGATAACTGGTATAAGAAAATGACAAGGTTGTCAGTTCTAAGTACTGGCCAACTTTATCCCTACGAGATACACCTGGTACTCATTTCTGTTATGGGATGAGTAGGCCCTAGGGCCATAGTGCTGCCGGAAGGATTAAGTCAAAGAAGAATCCCAATGACCTCACTGGAAAGCGAACAAGTTACATGCCGTAGAAAAGTGCCAGTATAATTTGTAAGCGGGTGTGCAGAGTGGCCGAACAACCGTCACTGCACAGCTGCATACGGAAATAGTAACTTTAATGCCACTATGAATAAATCACTCTTCTACTTTGAAGGAATATCCAGCGACGTAGTTACAGGTACAGGCAGGCTTACGGTGAGTAATGGAACTTTAGTTTATTCCATTCACAAGAATACAAGAAATCAAATAACAGTAACACTATGGGATCCTCTTGAAACGTCCACATCTGTCCAACCCTCCAATTGAAAATCTGAGTCCCCTTCCCTCAAAGCCTAGGTACATCGGGGCTGAGAGGCCCCGAACCCAATGTTAATCAGTCAACCCCTTCCCTCTGCTGTCAATTCTCCAAACCATATCATTTCATACCCATTTACACGGCACGAAAATATTTGAAAACTGGACACAACTATGGAAGGAAGGTCGAAAAGGCAGGTTAGATTGCGGGTGCAAATGTTTTCCAGACAGGAAAATAAATTTGGAAAAGCTATGAAATACGGGCAATAAACGGAGAAAAAACTCTCACACAGTCGATCCCTAAATATTAGAACATATTTCTGGGAATGACTACAAGCACAAGCAAAAAATGATTATTCAAAATATAAGCAAGATTTTATTCATGCATACATACATACATACATACATACATACCGCGTCATTCCTGTCTAAGGCGTGGTAGGCAACACGGAAGCCGTGCAGGCCGGAATGGTTGCGGCTCTGCCAGGACACGATTACACTGAAAGGCTGAATGTCCTGAATAGCCAACTTGAGGACTAGAGGAGTGGAACAGAAACGAGGTGGCTCCAGGTCGAGGAACAGCAAGCCACGGAGTTCAGGGGGCTGTTCGCAGCGCAGTCCCCTGGTGGTAACGCCTACCAGCTTTTGGTGGTCTTGCAGCCACTCCCATAATTCCTGTGAGTCACAGCCACAGTGCAGTGGGTTCTCTTCTGTGCGCAGACTGCGGATCTGTGTCTCCAATGGACGGAATGCGCTCAGCGGCAGCTTCTCCAGATAGTTCCTGCTCAGGTCTAACAACCGCAGCTTTTTCAGAGGCCGGAATGCGTCACTGGCTACTGTAGAGATCCAGTTTCCGTACAGATGCAGCTCGGCCAAATTTTCAAGGTAGCGAAACGTCCACTTACCAACGCGTGACACTTGGTTATACGACAAGTCCAGAATCTGGAGCGACTTCAGATCCTGCGGAAACTCCTCCAGCTCTTTGAGTCGATTATGTGTTACGTTTAGGAGCCTCAAGTGACTCAGACCTTGTAACCTCTCCTGAGGGAGCAGCTCCAGTTCATTTACTCCGAGGTCCAATGTCAGAAGACTGGGTAAGCTCCTAAAGGCGCCTGGAGAAATTCGGGAGATCCGATTCTGGTCCAAGAACAAGTGCAGGAGCGCTGGGAAGGCTTCGAAGTCCTTGCTGGTTACAATTGTAAGGTTTGTGCCACTGATGTGAATTTCTTGCAGGCTCGGATACAGCCGGACGGATGAGAGGTCATGTATGCGTGACATGGGATTGCCAGTAAGATTGAGCCACCCAAGTCCAGGCAAATTCAAAGCTGCTGTCGGGATTTGTCGGAACTTATTCTGGGCGAGGTCAAGGCGGCGAAGAGAAGGAGACAGATGGAAGAAATTGGCGGGCAAGGCGGCCAGTGAGTTAGCGCTGAGGTCTACACTTGACAGCTGTGACAGATTGGCAGAAGCAAAGCCGGTAAGTGACGAAATGGAGTTGCCGCTAAGATCCAGTTCGCGGAGGCGAGTCAGGCCACCAAGCTTCGACATGTCCACGGTCGCCAGCATATTGCCTGACAGGGAGAGTACCTCCAGGGAACTGAGGTTACCAATGGAGGAATACGGTACTTCGACGAACAAGTTGACAGCCAGGCGCAGTTCCTTGAGACCCTTCAAGGATTCGAACACATCGCGGCTTAGCTGCTTCAGCTGGTTGTTACACAGATCAAGGTGTACAAGGTCCTTGTTTGAGCTGAGCAGCGCGCGCGGCAACTTGCTGATATGTGCGCTGTTGAGCGCCAGAAACTGAAGAGAAGGCAGGCCTTCCAGTGCGTTGCCCTGTACCGCACTTAGGTTGTTGCCTGATACACGCAGAAGTCGCAGTCCGGGAATATCTAGCTGCCGTAGCGAACCGGCACTCAGGATGTTGTATTCGAGGTTCAGCTCATTTAGGTTGTTCAACCCTCTAAATGCGCCGCTGTCAATGCGTGATACTGAACAGTTCCGAAGATTCAGCAGTCTGATGGGTAGCCCCTCCTGGCGACATACGACACAACATTGGCATTTCGAATCGAACTGGAATGGCAAACCTTATCCAGCCATCGTTCCGAATACTAAATAAATGTATCTTTTCAGAGCCACAGTATTTGACAGGAAACACAAATTAATAAACAACGAAAGACAATATCAAAGTACGTTTGCCATAGCAAGTACGAGGGCTATCCAGAAAGTAACTTACGTTTTGGCGTGGCGTGGCGATGGGCGGGGCTAGCGCCGCCATTTTGGTGCCAGAGCGTCCCCTCACTCAGTACACATCCAGCTGTGGTAGCGTGCGGTTTGTGGTGCTTCTGCTTTGTTAACAGTGAATTTTTAAAATGTGTGCTGCAATAGAAAATCCCGCGAGTTGCGAGGTGCGTTCGGTGATTAGGTTTTTGTTGGTGGAAAACCACAAACCAATTGAAATTC
>Ga0123354_10021551_pt1 | contig 10155 bp, 2 predicted proteins | sample TergutLab28metaG_2_FD_97872 | JGI IMG/M metagenome (GOLD analysis project Ga0123354, IMG submission 97872) | Labiotermes labralis P4 segment gut microbial communities from Petit-Saut dam, French Guiana - Lab288 P4 | ecosystem: Host-associated > Arthropoda: Insects > Digestive system > Gut ...
AATTTCTCAAATTTATTTTTGGAATAAAACCCTACATGTTTCGGACAGCTTCCCTGTACATCATCAGGAGTTTTTCACTGTACACAGAGCAATGGTATATGTCATACAGGTTTGCTGACAGCTTGCGAGCAGTATCAGGACGGAACCGGTTCCGTCCTGATACTGCTCGCAAGCTGTCAGCAAACCTGTATGACATATACCATTGCTGTGTGTACAGTGAAGAACTCCTGATGATGGACAGAGGGACTGTCCGAAACATGCATAAGAGTTTTATTCCAAAAATAAATTTGATAAATTAGTGCATCTAGTTGGTTTTATTATAAGAAGCTCAGATGTAAAATTATACCGAATGCCGTGTACACATGAATCACACGTCAACTTGTATCTTCCACTGTAACAGATATTTTGTAAAGTTGTTTACTTCTTTGTTTACAATGTTCCACATAGCATAATTCTGCCTTCCATTATCATACAATGGTCGCCGACTTTACAATTAAGTGTCTTAAAAAGTAGTGATAATTAATAGCGAAAAGAGGGTTAATAATGCACATAATTTTGCTTTCACTCCCCCGTACGTTTTCGCAGTATACTGCTTGATTAAGCAGGGGGGGGAAATGTATCCATATCATGCTTTTTCCTCAGTTGTAAGGTAAATGCCAGGGTATAATTCGCAAAGACGGGGTACGGCCCGCACTCTTCCCATTAGGCGATAATTTTTACGCAGTTGGTTCATCGTTAATCTTAGTTTGACCACTCTGGATTCGAATCCCAGAAAGCCTTCCAACCAAAGTTGTTAACTGTGTTGTTCTATGTATTGTTTTTGTGTAAATGTGTACTGTACTACTGCCACCGGGTGTCAACCCAACTGCAGTTAACAAATATGTCAATCCTTATTGTTGCTCCGTGCATATCGTCGAATTATTTAATTAGTGTACCAACTGATGCACATACATAAAAATTCCACATTAAAACATTAAAATTACTCCGACATATTTCGATCCTAAGATCATCATCAGGGAGCTACACTTTCCTCGCTAAAATCACTATTAAAATTAGTCACGAAATTAATCAGAGACTAATTTTAATAGTGACTATAGCGAGGAAAGTGTAGCTCCCTGATGATGATCTTAGGATCGAAACACGTCGGAGCAATTTTAATGTTTTAATGTGGAATTTTTATGTATGTGCATCAGTTGGTATACTAATTAAATATATCAGTATCAATATCTTAACACAATTCACTTGAAAGGAAATTTATGATATTCCACTCGTTTTACGATATTATCTTACGAACACAGGCCTACCACCGCCGAATGTGGAAGTGTGACTGAACCTGTTCAGCGAAGATGATCTTGCGGCTGCCAAACCAAACTTCACACGTCCCTTATTTTCACCTGGAGCTATTTATTCACTGTACTAAGCTCCTGCTTGGAACGGACAAACTTTTATAATACAACAAAGGAAAACAAAATAAAGCCATGTAGCACAAAGCCAGTCCAATTCAAAACATGCAATCTCCAATGCTGCGCGGCGTATGCTGTCAGAAGATTACGTGCTTTAATAAGTACTTGTGCACAATCCTGTCAACACAGACCGAAAAAGTGCCAAGCTGAAACTCTTATATAAAATTAATCGAAAAGGATAATGGATTCATTGAATTAAATTTTAAAAACGAAACACGTTGATTTTTGGATGATTTCGTCAACAGTGAGTCGTGTGCATCATCAGACAATACTCCCTTGGGGCAGCCGTTGCTTAAAAACACGGAAAACGAACAGCCACGGCTGTCAATCAACAAAGGAACAAAGGACAACTTCCTCGAAACATAAAAAAAAAAAAAATAGAATACTGTAACAAAACAAAACGTTTTATCATTCAAATAAAGCAAATATTGCCGCTAAAAGCCATTTTCAATTTAGTATTTTAATGGACTGTATTAGAATCAAAGAAAAATTCTCCCGAGCGTTCTAAATCTGAACGAACACAAAATAAACCAAGTTTTATCAAGATTATGTAATGGAGAGAAAATTATTTCTACGGCAGTCAGCAGCTACAAAAAAAAATTCAGTAGAAAAATTTACTGACATGCAGACACTGCTTCGACCTACACTAAACATAACTACTTTTCGTGGTAGTTATTAGGTAAAATAAAAAGGTAAATCAGTCCCATTACAGGCCCGAGGTGGCCAGTGGGTTCCAGGAAGTTAAGGTTCCCAGATTACGTGACTATGGCCCAGGAAGGTGGTAAGGTTGTCAGCCTTACGCACCGGCCTCTTTTACCCCCAGGAAATACTCCTGGTACTCATTTCTGTTGGAGGCTGAGTCGACCCCAGGGGCCATAGTGCGATCGGACGGATTATGTCAATGAAAAATTCCAATGACACCATCTGGAATCGAACCAGCGACCTGCCGATTTGTAGCACAGCACCTTAACCACTGTGATATCGTGGTCTCCAGTTACTAGTTACCGGCTTCAAACTTTAAAAAATGTGGCAGTTAATGGCACAAAACCTTTTCATACAGGTGCTGTACGTGGAACGTCCAGTAAAAATAGTCTCTGGCCTGGTTTTAAAACGTAACGATAATTATCGGCGAGACGGGATAGAGTAGTCGGTATAGTGACTAGGATACGGGCTCGACAACTGACAAATCGAGGTTCGATTCTCGGTGGACGCAAGAGACTTATCTCTCCTCTAAACCGACCGGAGCGTGCATATGGCAATTCGATCCCAAAATGCGGAGGCAAAGAATGAGTGGAGCTACACCTCCAACCCCTAAGCCTTCATGGTATGCACAGAAACACTTCATCATTGTACAATAAAAAAAGTATCCAAAAGCAATATACGCAAATGTAACTGCTGCCGACACAGTGAAATCTGATACGGTTACTTAAGTAATACGTTACACAGACTAAGCGAACAGATGTGTTAAATCCAGTAAACATCGTGCACTAATTTCTTGGGAAAGAAAAGGGAAACCATAACTGAATGCAAAAGTGCTAAATGTGAAGCACGTAGCGCGGATTGCTCAATCACAGGCAAGGGGTAGGACGACCGAGTTTCGATTCTGAGCTAGGACACGGATTTTTCTCTTCGCTACCATGACCTGATAGGCGCCAGTCCATCCACCCTACCGTTTAATGGACAGCGGGAGCTCTTTTCGCGGCGAAACGCTCGAACGTGCCACACACACACACACACACACACACACACATATTCATCTAGTGTCTCTGTTAAAAAGTGTTTTCCTTCATTCGCTCACATTGAGTGATGCCTCATTTAGAGGATAACGACAACTTTACCATTGACTAAATCGAAAAGCTCCACAAAATATAAATTCACTCAAAATACAAAACAATGTAAGTAATAAAGCAAATGACATACAGAATACGCAGTTAGTATAGCGGCTAGACGGTTCGCATCCTGGCACAGACAAGAGATTTTACTCTTCTCCAAAATGTCCACACCGGCTCTGAAGTCCAAACAGCCTCCTATTCAATGGGTACCGGGTTCTTTCCTAGGGGGTGGGGTGGAGGGGACCGACCGGGGCGTGAAGTTTCCCAGTCACTTCCATCAAGTGTCGACATGAAGAACACGTGGAGCTATTCGTCTACTCCCCCTGTAGTTCTTCGTGGTGTGGAAAGGGACAATTTTTCTTTTACATACAATTGAAAATAGCACGTGGGAGATAATGTATAAATGGACAGGCAATTAAAATGTTTTCCAGGACTCAAATTCTCATTTCCGCCGTCAGTTTTAAATGAGTACTGAAGGCACAGCTGTACTGATAAATTCTGCAACTATCGTGTGGCAAAAAAAAATTACAACTACAGGTTACACGAGCAGAAGAGGCAAAATGCACTTTTCTGTCTACATTCGTTTCAAGCCAGTCATCAACCGCAACCGAAAACATTTGTTCAGTCGACCCAGACAGGGATGACAGCTAATGTTCAACCTTCAATAATGAAAACTATATGTAACAGTATTCAGCAACAATACTTTACGACAACAGTAGGTAACAAACAATACTCTTAAAAACTTCTTGAGTATATAAACTTCACAAAAACTGGGAACGGATCTCTTTAAGCTTAGAACTGACGAACGTGGTATTTTAAAATGTGGGTCGTGCATTATAGAAAAGAGTGCGTCTGAGGTAAAATACAAACAACTGGTTAATGCCAGAAATCTAATCCCGATTTACCAGCAATCCTAACAATGGTAATTCAGTAGGGCCCATCTCAAGTTTACAAAGTAGTTCTATTAACTTATGAATAGTAAAAAAAAAAAAAAACGCATGCTTAAACAGCCTGAATCTTTTAATTCTGCTTTTCAAGGAAAGGACTACAACTCAGTTCCGGCTTTGGTTTCACGTTTTAGAGGTTCACCGCTCCTGGATTCAATAGGCTCGTGCCGTAATGACAGTCTCATGGAAGTACAGAAGAATGCACCAGATTCAAAGGGATAAAAAATAATATCAAATAAGACATCTATACTCCACACAAACGCCAATATCTAGACAACACTACACAAGATTACCAAAATCCATTTTAAATTATTTTTTTAACGGGAACGAAAAGGTATCAGTGGCGTTGTTCGATTTTTGTGCTGTGACATAATGCCTGAAGGTAACACCTTCGACCATCCTGACCTCCTCCCGCCTGGTGAGGGTAAGAGGAAAAATTCTTCAATCTTAGATGGAAGCGTCCAGTAGGGTAGGACGATTGGCAAGTTAAAGAGAACGGCCGACAGAGAACACCTAGTGCTTAACATGGGCCATTATCCACGCTGAAACCTGTTAGTCCTACATCCGAAATAAATTACTTTGTCAGAAATAAGAGCAGGGTGGAGAGAAGCAGAAAAATTCTCACTCAATCATGTGTTTCCCAAAAGTGACACTTCCTCTATGGAGCGCCTTATACCTACATCACCACGTGTCTCCGATGACCGTTTCTGAACCGTGGGTCCCTGTGTCATTCTTTCAGAGTCCCGAAGTAGAGTAAATTAAATTCGTAGTGCAAATAAAGCCAACTGGATGACTGTCTGATATGCACCGTGCACACCAGTCATCCACACAGAATAACAAGTATCAAGTGTCACATAAACACAGTCGTTTCTCCTGATTATGGGCACATAGTCGCCCGAAACATGTAGAGATTGACAAATATACTAAGAACAAATTGTGCGCCAAGTTGGCTTTATTTACAAGATTAACAGGGATACACGGCCAACAAAACATAAACTAAAATCAATACAATACAATACACCGTTCGTTTCCTATAAAGCGTTTCCCAGTGTTAGTTTTATTGCCATTACTGTTAGGACAATCAACTTTATAACACATTTTTACACTGATCAATAAAGGCTTTTACAGTCTGTCTATTAGATGAAATTTTTCCACATTTAAATATTATCGCCGAGCTGTGCCTAGGGGGTCATCGAATTCAGGTAATTTTGGAAAGGAGATCTGCAGAATTAGTGAAACTTTGTGAGAAGCCTGCTGTAACAGCAACGTTGAGACACGCTACCCCAAATATTAGTGTCAAAAATACAGGCTACCAGCGCATAACGGAAGTAATGAATCTTTTGTAACGTCTGCACTAGACACACACACACACGACGCCAAGAAGCAGCAATTTGCATGTAACAGCTCATAGTTAGGGTAGAACGATTTTAATTGGCCTTGTTAGGGAGACACATTACATGCCCATGCAAAACGCCTTTGACTATGATAATGACGAGAAAAGTTGCCCATGACAAAGACTGTTTATGTCAGACATGTAATACGCTGTAATTTGCATGATATGAAGGGACAAAAATGAAATGAGTTTCAGGTCACACGTCACAGCAATGTCTCGCAATAAAATAAGAGTAATAAATACAAAATACGGAGAATTTGTCTTAATACAGAACGAGACTGATGGCCTGAAGGTTTATACCTAAAAGGCGGTAAATAGGACTTTGACAAAAAGCGGACTGGTAGCCCGAGTATGGCGTGGTCTCGTATTCGACTCGCTGTAATTTAGCACCCGACGAGGCCAAACACGCTTTGACTCGTTCCGTCCTTCCGTCCCGATTCCAGACAATCACTTAATCGGCACCTGTTTGCTTGGTTCCTCAGGGCTCTAGACTCTTGGAATTGAATTAAATTAGGGTGCTGCGCCCTGTAATTCGTTGCGGCGCGAGGTGGCGGACCCTCCTCTGCCCGCGAGCCTTAGCACGCGAACTTAAATCTTTCTCCCTCTCTACCGCTACACGCAACAGGCAGTATCACAGTAGTAAATGCATGCCGATATTAACTGCACATTGGGATGATACGAGTGCAACAGAAAATTGCTATACAATACATACAGAAGGTGTCATACGGATAACCAGATGCGTCCAACGTTGTGAGGTAAGGTGAGAGAACATTTAGAGTTGGTACAAAAAATAAAATCCAAACCAAGAAATTAGTCGAGGTTCTAAGGAACCGTTGAAACGAGCTTATCGTCTATATATATATTCGGACACAAAGAAAGTCCCTTGCTTGGAGGACAGTCTTTGAAACAGATGGCGTTGCAAGTAACCTACAGTGAATGGGAAATATGTATATGATAGTACCCTTTAGTTAATAACGGTACTTACAGCTGAATAAATGAACAATGTTTAAGACTGTGAGGGCCAAAAGGTAATTGTAAATTCAGTCTGCGCTTCAAAATTGAAGGGACAGTTACGGTCTACACAAATTTCAAAGAATATTGGGTGTCAGACATCAAATACACCAATAACGTTACAACACCTCATTACTGTCATTCATCCAACACATTAATATCGTCACAATTACGTGTATCACGTAATCAATCATCCGACCGTACACGAGTAACAGTGTCAGATACAGCATCATACTCAAACCAACCAGTACCAAACGAATGTCGTTTCACTATATCATATTAACACCAATCATCCAGTAGCACACAAAAAACGTTAAAAAGGTATCGCATCATTATCAACAATCGAATGGTACGCTAATATCATTACAATATACTGCATCGTAGTCACCCAAAAGCACATTAACGACATTATAACATAACGTGTCATCATCAATATTTCAACAGTATGCTAATATCACTGAACGACATCGCATCAGACTCACCTAAGAACGCACTAAAATCGTTATGTATTACTATCAAAGAACCAGCATTTCACTGTTATTAAAAGGTATTGCATCAAAATCATCCAAAGTACACCAATAACGTTGTACGATATCGCATTATAACAGAACTTCCAACAGCACAACAATATCACTACACGATAATATCTTCATTCATCCAATACACCGATACAGTTAAAAGACATCGAATAATCATCAATCATCCAACACATTAATATCATAAATCATCATCAGCTAACACACAGCTTCTGAAGTAGATTGTTAAATTGCTTGGTGTTACAAGTATTCACTGGAAGTAAAAAATGTAATGGAACCGTTTAGTTACTACCGGTATTTACAAAGACATAAAGGTTGTGATATCGCATCGTCATCGTCATCGTCATCCTATCACAAAGTCAGGCCACACCGTCGGCCCTTTAGCCTGACCATCTACGTCGTCTTTCAGTCTTTTAAGAGGACGTCCAGCTAGTCAATAGTCAGTCAGTCGTCTTCCTGTTGGGGGTTTTTAGAATTCACTTTTGACAGTCTGCACGGTCCCAACGGGCCGAAGCCAAATGTGTACACACTAGAATAAAGCTTGTTGAAATCACAGTAGTCAGAAGTTGGTCAATCCCATTTATTGCTAATAATATCGACAGACAATCTTGCCAATGATCCACTCCCGAGGGATAGTATAAAATCACAGTTTCACCAAACATGCACGCTATAAACCTAAAACGTTCTTGCAAAGCAGTTTGACAGAATGCGCTGTGCTACCACCTAGAGGAAATGTATGAATATATTCCGACCGGCAGAGGAGAAGTAGGTCGACCAACACTCATGAAGATGGAACATTCCTGGAAAGGCTGAAGATCGTCACGACTGCCAAGAGATAACGTTTAAAAACAAGTCGGGGAAAACACAATACAGGTAGACCACGTAGGAGATGGCTACTAATTAAGCCGGAAAAGACATGAACTTAAGCTGTGAACAACAGAAGTAAATAAGAAGAAAAAGGAAAAAAAAAAGAAGACACGCACATAAAATGCGAGCAAGTGGTAAAAGTTTTCAATCCATAATAATTGGGTCAGGGGTGGACAAATCCCAGTCGCAAGAACGCCTGAGAGACTAATTTTGTAAGGCGGTGCGTAATATTTGTGCATCCTCAGTACGGTACAGAACTTGAGTCATGTTAACCTTCTGGCACCTACAATTTGGTGATGGCTTCCATATTTTTTTAAAAGTTGGTGACACCTCAATTAGTCCTAATACTTGATAGCAAAAAAAAAAAACAGAGAATAATTGTATTTTCGTAAAAATCTCCCAAAAATCTTATACAAAAATAATACAGAACTTGTAGCACTTCCGGCCACATTTTATCCGGAGTGATCACATCGAAAACATGTCTGCATAGAGCACGCATTATGGTATCATATACGACATTTTACGGATAATGTGGTCTCTCATTTCCAACTACAGAAAAACTCGTTTATTAGAATACTTGAACGTGCGTTACCCTTTAAGCGAGAATACGGGAACATAGATTCTCTTTTATGTAAGTGCTTCGCCGTAAGATCTATTGTTCTCCACTAAACTGAACAACAATTGTACTTCGCCTTGCACATTGGTGTAACAGGTCTGTAAACTCCTTTAAACTACACACAACAACACCCACACAAAAATCTGCTGGTGTAGAAAAGCTTGAGTTAAGCTACAACAGACTTGGTGATTTGGAAAAACACTCCTTTGTTGGGAAAGTGCGATAAAAGTACAACTGTCATCCGCTCGTGCGAAAAATAGTACCGCTTGTGGATTTGTGGGTATCCAAAAGGAGTTACATTTCTCAACGAACATGCGGGCATTTGTACATCGACAATATTAATACAGTTTCCTTTATACTGTCGGTAAAAACCGCACATTATACCAAGAAATATGTCGTGTATATGTAAAACAGGTCCTTTAAGGAGTTTTGTAATTAATGATCGTAATTAGTGGTCAGGCAAGGAAGCAAGTGTTCTTTTTTTTTTCGGGGAGAACGACATGTGGAGGGCCCAAGACTTGCGTGACTGTCGTAACCCACCGTGACAACAGATGCATATCGGTTCCATGGACAGTGTATGCCACTAATTCTCAGGAACTAATCTGCAATCAAGTAAACCCTTCCATACGTTCATAAGACCTGGCATCAACGTAAAAAAACACTAAGGCATATGATTACTATACTCGATGATAACAGTCTTTAAGTGGAACACTACACCAAACTCTTATAATTCATGACAAAGCTTTAGTGTTTCAAAATATTACAAATTGTATGCCTTAACCTGAACTCCAATTGGAAGTCCCATTTTTAAAGAAAGGAACATGACTTTGATTTTTTCTTTCTACTATGTTTAACACCTTGCCTATCTACACCGTTTAATTTAGTCAAATAATTTTTCAATTCTACTAGATGTCTTCCTTGCGGCTACTTGAGTAACAGGGGTTCCTTTCCACTCCCTAGTAATAATAATGGCCTTTTACATTGAGAATGAGATGTCCCACAGGCAACGGTAGGGGACAATTCACGACAGTGAAAGCTAATAACTCTGAAAAGAGCAAAACTGTTTGTAATAATAGTTATATAAGTTAGACCGGGCCTGCAGAAGAAGAAAATAGTTTTGGAACAAGAGGTAAAAGGCAGATATACCCCGAATCCTCACATCAGTCGAAAATACAGGGTGTATTTAATATGCCTGGACAAATTTCAAGCGTGAGTTCTTCATAGAGAAAAAAAAATTCATATACAAGTATGTTCGGAAACGAGTTGTTTTTAAGTTTAATGGAAACATTACGTTACAAAGTAAACACTTAAACATGTAATATACAGGGTGATTAAAAAAGATGGACTCAACTGAACAGTAAACGGCACCTCAACACACGCCAGACAGTTGGTTGCGGTATTCCAAGTTCTCTGCTCGCTCTACGGGTTGACTTGCGTGGGCTACGCTCAAAACTCTCTTGAATTCGTCTCACGTTCTCCTCTGATACACG
>Ga0123354_10021552_pt1 | contig 10155 bp, 6 predicted proteins | sample TergutLab28metaG_2_FD_97872 | JGI IMG/M metagenome (GOLD analysis project Ga0123354, IMG submission 97872) | Labiotermes labralis P4 segment gut microbial communities from Petit-Saut dam, French Guiana - Lab288 P4 | ecosystem: Host-associated > Arthropoda: Insects > Digestive system > Gut ...
AAAATTTGTTTTTGGTGCAAAAACCCTTTCCCCTTCCCCCCAAAAAATTTTACCCCCCCCCCCCCCCCACCTCATGTTGTGGGCAACACATCTTTAATCATACCTCTGTTTCTTTCTTCATTTCATAATGCTTCACCAAATGCACCGGTTATACAGTGCCAAAATAATGTTAGTTTGTTTGCCAGGCTGTCCCTCCTATTGTTTCTTTCTTTTTTCTTGTCTTGTTTATGTGAAGATACTGTCAGTAACTCAAACAATGCAGTGCCAAAAACTGGATTCTAATGAACTGCCAACTGCAAAGGGTAAGAATGGAAGTGCCCATAACTTAATACAAAGTACTCTTGTAGCATCTGCCTGGAAGGAGAAAAGATAAATACAAAAATCCTAGTGTACTGCAGACACATCGACAGTGAGAACATTTGAATGAGATTACTCGCTGGTTGATTGAAACTGTTTAAGTCACCATGCCCAAATCTGAAGTACCCTTCCTGCATCTGCCTTGAAGAATGGGGAGGGGAGATATGTAGGAATATTTATAAAGGGGTAAGGAAGTGACATTACTTGGCAACCAATTTAACTGATTCTGCTCTATGGCCACACCCCATTTCGTAAATGTAACTGAATCGATTAGTTGGAGAAGGGAACACATCCAGTAGATTTCAATATGCTGCCGTATTTCAAGAACAGTGACTGGCGGTTTTCAGTAGCATAATACCGTACGCAGTGCAATCTAGTGACACTATCTTGAACCTGCTATGCTTTAATCCGTGATCGCCACTGAGGGTTACTTCTGTAGAGATATATCGATATTCTTCTTTTCGTACATACTTTGGCGCAAAAGAATGAAAGTCTGGCAGAATGTTTCTCGAAGCCAGATTACATCCAAGATACGTACGACGTGCCTAATGTTCGCATTATTATCTTTAATGTGTATTTCTACCGGTATTTTTTCATACTGTAAATGTATCTTGTATGGCATCCAGAGTCTTAAAAACCGAGCTAATATGATGTCTTGTAAATGCAAGGGCCATTACAGGAGGAGTTATCTTCCAACGCAGCAGAAGCCTAACCCTTCTATGTAGCAAGAGGATTGTCTGAAGGTGTGTATTTAGATCTAAAAATAGTGGTTAACTGCTCAGAATTACAATGACATGTAAATGATGTTTTCCCCCTCCCCAGCTCACAGTGCTGTAACTTAACACCACCACAAGTAAATTCGTAATATTCTCGTAGTGCATTATCCACGCCTATCCTAACGGTTGTTCCGGGCTGAATTTTAACACACATTAACACGAATGAAGTAATGGTTTTGATTAAAACAGCATACTGAAATGTCATAATTGAAATATATAATCCTTTGAGTAACTGAAGTAACTAATAACCGTCTACCATAATGGTGATAGTATTTAATTTCTTCTTTCATCAGGTCCGAAAGGTACAGAAGCTGCACATTTTAAGTGACGGTGCAGATTTCTTGTATTTCTGCCCCCTCCCACAACGCAAATAAAAATCTGCAATGCTCGCTATCTTCCAATTCAGGAATTGAATCCGGAACTTCTCGACTGCCAAGTGTAACTGCCAACCATCTGACACCACCTTCGATGCCATACAGTTTTTACCCGAGGAGGTACCTTCTTATAAACAAATCTGTGTCCAAATTATGAAGCTGCTTGGATAACATATTTTAAAAAAAAGTAATTGACTTGATGCAGGCGAATTCTTGAGAAGCTAACAGTAGCTCAGTAGTTGATCAAGGCACTCTCCTGTATTTTATGGAACCCGAAGCTTTATTGTAGCTTACCCAACAGCCCGCCACGTGTCCCTGTCCTAGGCTGAAGTGTCTAGTCCATACGTGTCCTATTTCATTCCATCATACAAAACAATGCTTGTAAGCCTACAACAAGACAGAGTCATCGAACTAAAATCTGTTTTCCAATTCATCACGCTAGGTCGTAACCTAGGAACATGTAATATTGTGGAAGCACGTTTGCATAATGCTAGCAAATTTCCGGCTATTCATACGACACACGGTTAAATTCGATATAGTCCAGGTTCAGTTTGTGTCGGAATTAGGAGACTTGCAAATGGCAAAGTAAAAGTACAATTAAGTCGCTTGAACAATTTCATATATAATTATAACCCTTACATCAGTGCCACGTGCCGATCGCGCTTAGAGAGCCTTTGGCCTTGTAGGCACAACTGTGGCTCGTCGATGTGACAACGGAGTTATCTTGGTCGCGATTTTATCAGGAAAACACGGAAAGTATCTCCGTACAACTGATGCATTCCTCTGTAACAGAAAACTTGTAACCGACACGCCGTATGGGTGAAGCTGTAAATGAACGACGCTTTACAATACATGTACTCAGAAGATTTGCATATGCAATCGCTCGCTTTGTGTTCTGCCGGGCTTAACTTTCAGAAATTACACATTCCGCCCACAGAGTGCATTTATGTCTCCTATATGGATCTCTCAACAGACGGTAACCTGTCCGCATACACCACTGATTGGCGTGTATAATTGAGATGTGTGTGTTTACTGCGCGGAAAAATGGACCTTTAGAATGTAATTCATGTTAATTTTCGTCTTTCAAGAGCAGCAAGCAGAACTGATTAAATCAACAGGCAGAAGGGAACGTTCCTAATTCCATAAACTTATTAATTCTATTTGGAATAAAGAAGACCGCCTCAACAGTAACTACTGTCTTTTCAAAACACACGTGGCAATGTCAGTCACGTCTGCTGTGTCAACTGAATATCGAACTTGCTGTTGCCGAGCCAATCTGCCTCGGCCGCGTGCACTGAGAGGAATTCACACGTCACAATACTATTACGCCATTATTATTACTATTATTTTTACCGTTACCATAATCATTATTAATAATACGCACTACAGTACCGGTGTTCATAAATGACGAAGTTATTGCTTAAAGTTTATATTCACACACTGACTTCCAGATACGTAGATCATCGTGAAACCACCCCAATTAAACTCGGTACACACCTCCTCGAAATTCTAGCACTTCCTCAACAGTCTATTTATTCCCTCTTAATATGGTAATGCCGTGGGAGTCTAGCCGCAGCACATTCGCACATCACCTTGAGGTTCAAGCGACGTACTTCATGCCGCACGTAACCTTTACGGAACTGGTTCTCGAGGAAGTATTACGTGATAAGAGTACCTTACTGCGAGGCTAGGTGTTTCGGCCAAGACGCGAACGGAATACGTTAGTTTTTGTAATAGTTATTGCATGTACAGGGACAAAGCTTCTCCACGCACCGACATAATATTCACAGTTCAACATTAATTCTGCAAATATCACAAATTTGCTGCCTTCAAGGTGGCACAATTTCTTGTCAGGTACGTGTATTAGTCCAAACTGCAGGCCATATAATATTCGTTTTGATAATATTGGTGTGCGAAACAGTATGTTTAATATTACGCTTAATAATTTAATCCTACGAAGCAACCCAGAAATTTGTAATAGTAAATGTACTACCATTACTGTCATGTATATAGATAAATTGCTTCATGAGGCTCGGTTCATCCAGCGCGGCAGTGCGCGTTGTACGAGTCAGCAATTTAACCGGGGTTCTTTACGAACACAGTATTCGTTCAGTCAAAACATTCTTACGCTTCTTCACGACACCCAAAATTACATTACCACTTTCACAGCCCCCTGGATTCTATTTTACGCCAGATAAATAGAATCTACATCCTCACAAACAATTTCAAAGTTTAATCCTAATATTTAATATTCTCCTATTTACGCCTAGGGCTCGCGAGTACCGCTCTGTTCCCAAACTTGTCATGCTAATGACAGTAGTGCCAACTGCAAGTATGTTTCCCACGGGCCCCCACCTCCTTACGCTGTCAAGGTAGGTCAACGTAAAAAGAAAACAAACAGTTCCAAAAATCATGATAACAACAGCGCTTGCTCCTTGCTGCGGATCAATAAGCGGGACTTCAGAAGCAAATGGAAAGACCTCATTTCAGAATCAAGCAGCTTCTACTTACTGAATCGCTGGTGATATTGCTCCTCATGCCCATGTTGTAAGTTGAACTCTTAAACTGTATAAAACTGACGTGGACGTCGGACCTCGCGTAACAGACACCAACAATTTGCAACACCGAACAACTGACGGTATACAACCCAAGTACACTAAGAGAGTGAATGAGGCCAACACGGGAGGAAAAAAACATATAGCTGGCCGAGCCCCCTACACACCCTTGCGACAGCTGCTCTCTGATTGGTTAGTGCGGAAGGCGGGCCACCACCATGACAGTTGTCCAATGGCGCATATTCTGACGTAACGAACTCCCGCGTTTCCCAGAAGCACACACCCTCCCTCCCGCTGCCCGACTACTCACTATAGTACCATGCAGGCTATCCCATGAATGTTGCTTGCATAATATAGAGTACTCTGTAGTACAAATTATAAAATCGGTCGCTTCAAACCCACTCGTCACCCGAATTTTGTTTTGGGGTATGGTTTTATCAGTTTTTCTTTCTTTCTTGTCGTAAGCACATGCTACGTGTTGTGAATTTCTGTTCTTGTACGTGTAGAAAAAATATGCAGGGAACGCGGAAAGGGTACCCAAAGACATCATCAATCCGTAGTTTGTCTTACAACAGGTCCATGACTTCTTCCAAAGCAAGTTCTCCACAGACTGCTATCTACTTCTTCTTCTTCTTCTTTCTGTTTCCAGTATCCTCTCGTTACAGTCATTCAGTATCTGCTTACGTCTTCTTCGGCTTTCTTAAGATTATTTATTAGAATAATGTGGCAGATATGCAGTTATAAATATGAGGAACACTGACACATTAACAGCAGCAGCAGGGACTAAGAACACGGAGACCGGGGAGGGCAGCAAACTTGGTGTAGCGCGGAAGTACAGCTACTTTTATAAAAAGTAATCAGATGTTCCGCATGAGTTTAAAGGGACAGTCTCATCATATAGTTCGTGGCATGTGTTTCGGGGTCAACCTGTAGTCATTACACAGGATGTATACGAATTATTTTTACTTGCAAATAAAGACAGACACAGTAGGATTACGCAGTTCGCAACGCATGTACACTTACGTGAACTGCCAACAATGACTTTGTGTATGCGTTCAATAGCTTCATCAGGCACTTACTGACCCCCTGCCACCTGTCTTGGATGAAAAACTTCCGGTCACCTTAACCCGTTTGTACCAGAAACACATTAATGTTCTCGATGGTGAAGTCTTGTAATGATATGTTCTGAAACGTCCCTGAACCTGTGTAGGTATCTCTACGTTGTAGCCGATCATTTTTAGTATAGTTGTTTCTTAGGATTGCTGGCGTCAGTTACGGACGGTCCATTGCATGCGTTGTAAGTTAATCTGCCAACGTATATTCAGGACCGTTGGTGATAGGTAGGAGGGGAGAGATTTAAACGCCGAAACAGTTAAGAGCTGGTAGCGACGCTAGCAGTCCAGTAAGGAAGTCAGTCGCGTACGAGTGTGGTGTAGGTGGAAGTACAAGTGACTGGTTATTTTTATAAAATATGATTTAGTTGTTTTAACTTGATACAGCACGCATTTTTTTATTTTATCAACAATAAATTGAGTAAATAAAACAAGTAAAAAAGAAATAATTAAAACTATATGTGATTCGGTGAACCACACACGAAAGAGGATCGCGTACCAAACTGAGAACTTCGGGACAACAAAGTTACAAAAGGTGATCGTGCAGAAAGTACTGTGCTGTAGGTTCATGGCGACTGGGCTCCTACGTCACGCATTCATACATACGGATGCAGTGCGGTGGGGAACTGAAGTTACCAATATCAACCGGATACTCGGTGAAACTTAAAGGGAGTTTCCCTCGCAGTGATGCGCGGTGTCTATGCCTTTCCGCAAACGTTCATTCGTAAGTGAAGTTGTAAAGATAATCTTTTACAGTTTCATAGTAGGTTTGTTTCTGTCACAAACTGCTTCACAGATTACTTCAGCATATCCCTTGAACAATTTAGGTATGTACAATCAGGGAATGGAGTTTCACTAATACAACGTCGTGTTTTGTTTTTCGAAGTTGCGCAGTGTTCCAAAGAGTAATCGAAACCGCTCATGTGTGCGGAATGGATGCCAATGCTCAAGAACGCAGAAGGCACGTGGTTTTCCATGTAAAGTTTGGTCGGTGCATCCCTTTGTGAAAGACACAGACAAAAATTAATAAATATACCGTCAACCGCAACTCTTTTATATATGCATGATTATTTATTATATTTTATACTACATGTTTCGGCCTCTTTTGGCCATCAGCGGATATATCTACACAAAAAAAGTGCTAGGAGGAAGGATAATTGCAAACATAACATTTCTGCAGTTAGAAAAAATTTACGAATAGACGAATAAGGTCTTACGGTTGCAATTATCCTTCCCCCTAGTATTATTTCATGTGTTTAAAATATACCTGGTGATAGCCAAACGAGGCCGAAACATGTAGTATAAAATATAATCTATAGCCATATATATCAGAATTACGAGTAACGGTATATTTATAATTTTAGTCCATGTACAATGTTACTTCTTTTTTCTCAGAGTTTTGAATTGTAGGGCTGCATTACATTATGTCCTCTCTTCAGAGTACTGTCATCGACCAGACTGCTTGTACGGATGCATGGAAAAAAATACCATGAAACTGCATGTACAAGTCTTCCTGAGGATGAACACTTGGCTGTTCGAAACATGTCGAAGACAATATAATTAAATTAAAACGTTGATGTAAAAAGTGTGCGTTTTGTTGGTTCGTATTACACAGAGACTATTCTATTTGCAATGTGCCCCTGCGGCTGATGCAGTCCGCGGTTACGTATATGGGGGATATTTGAACATAATTAGTTAAATGGCATTATCTACCATCATTTCGTTACTTAATACGCACGATTTTTTTGTGCAGGCTCCCGACTTTATTTGTACTGTACCATATGGCTTCTTGTATCGTATTATTTACTTCTTTCTCGAACATAATTGTGTCCTTTAATTTTAGATTATATTATCCATTATTTACACTCTTTACAGTGCTCTTCTGCCACTAGGTTTATCGATGTTGTCACGCACTTCACTAAATCATCATCATCATCATATGCGGTACACCTGCTTCATTCTCTGATAGTCTTCTACAAATGTTTCACGCAATGCAAGCGACATGAAGTCACATCGCCATCGTTCCGAGACTTAATGTTCTCACGAGGGTTCTGATAAAGATATACATCTTCGGGAATATTATACCGCGTCGACTGGTGAAGAGTAACTTTCGGAGGTGTGTGCTGCCTTCGTATACCCTGAAGATGGAAGCAGCACGCTCCTCCGAAACGATGGTAACTAATTACCAGTCGACAAGGAGTAACATCCCAAACCACTTGTGTATGCATTGTTGTTGCTAAAGTGGGGCGCCTGTTATGAATGACGATAACATTGGAACCTATCACGCATCAGTGGCCTGCGGCCTCTCTCTCCTTGCAAAAAAACAAAACTGTCGTCGAAGTTGGCAGGTAGGAACACTCAGGGGACCAGTCATGTGTAGAATGCACGTCGTTGAACCCTCCCTCTTAACAACTATTGATTTTTCAATTTCTCTTCGGTGAGCATTAGGCTACTCCGGGTACTTCAAAATACTGTTAGTTGCAGATAATGCTGTCATGATATGAACCGAACAGAGGAGCGAAAGAAGAAACCGAAGAGTCCCGAAGAAACTTCAATTCTCAGTCATTGCCCGCTGCTGAAATAACTGAAGCCCTACAATTCAAGTTAACATAACCGTAACGTACTGTGTTTTAATGTGTACTAAAACAATCCCTCATTGCGTTCCGTATATTACAGTATACTGATACCAGTTAGGCTACAACAAACTGTAGGCTGCTATTAACTTAGCAATGTCTGGACCACAAAGCTTGCTTGCAGCTTTCAAAGACTGCCAGCATTCCAAAGCGTGGAAAGAATAACAACCAGAATTGTGGCTTGCACGTACTGGAAAGTTGTTTCAATGGACACTACTTGACACATACACACTGAGCTGCCAACGAACAGAGGTCGTGCACTTGTTCCGATTAACATATGTCGGTGGAGGGTGAAGGGAGAGGCGGTAAACCGAGCAAGCAGGCCTGTAATTCACACAACGAATATCCTGTATGCTGAGCGTAGACTGCCATGCTTATCTACCTGCTGAGGACCACGCGGAAGTAGTCATCAAAAATAATCTAAAATATCTCGAGAATATAGGTTTAACCAAACACATCTTAGGAGTAGCACAAAAAGTGGTACTAGTACCAACGCGTCATATAGTACGCAAATTCCGACGACACGCCCCTTGATCTTACCCTGACTGAGTTCTAATCCCACCGACAGTATGGGATAGGTGAAGGTTTCACAGCATGTAGATGCCGGAAAGTGTGATTAAATCAATAATGACGATGATGATAATAATAATAATAGCCGTTTACAGCTCAAGCGGTTAGTTACCGGCCTGTCACCTCGGAGGCTCTGGTTCTATCCCAGACCCATTTATGTGGGGTTTGTGGTGGACAGTGTAGCAGTGGGGCACGTTTTTGTCTCATGTCAATATCATTCCACCAATTGTTCACACTTACTCATCTATCACCGACGCTGTGTAGCCTTAGCAGCTAATGGCACCGACACATAAAGCATTTATGATGATGATACAATAATAATAATAATAATAATAGCTTTACAAGGGTAACACACTCCATAAAATTTTTCTATGATTTCCTTCGAGTTCCAGTTCATTAAATCTATACACTTCTACTATTTCCCTTCCACTCTCCTGTGGCGTAAGCTTCCAGCAGTTCGGCTGACACAACCTTTAGCAATTAAATACCACACACGCCTTCAACTCAGGAGGTTACTGTAGCGGTACAGGTCTAGACTTATGTTCTGGAAGTTGCCGGGTCGAATGTCATCCATAAATTTTTTCCCAGTGGATTTATGAAGTCTCTCCGGAAAAATAACGGTCATTACAGCCTTGTTGCTAGTCTCTGCTCATCATTTGTGGTCGTATCTTCTGCCCTCATACTCCGAACATCTGCAGTTGAAACCCCCCTGGTTACGTAAGTTTGAATGAAGACGCAGTTCGCTCTCTTAACTCGCCGTCCTGTACACCAGTCTTGAAAAGGCTACTGACAGAGCGACACAGGATACCACAACTTCACTTCCGCAGGCACACACACACACACACATGCTCAAAATCTAATAGCCTAATTTAGCAAACCTGCTTGTTTTGTATTCCGTCGTTAGTTATATAAAACAATCAAATCGCACTGTCAAGTTTCTCCCCCCCCCCCTCCCAACACCTGGGCCAGGGCTTCCTCATTATCGAGGCTTCGCGATCACACTCAGACACAACACACTCGGCACGACGCAAAAACCTCTATTTGACGCAACACTCACAACAGACAGAACCGACCCTGCAATGCCTTTTCAGAATACATGCATATATTTGAATTTATTTTAGGTTTCGCTTATGTAAAATGAACGCATAACTGTGAGGTCGTGCCCATACAGCCACAAGCGTTTTTCCCGAAACTACGCAGCAGATTTTTTTTAATGACATTCGATTTGTATACTGAAACTTGTAGAGTGGACATAATTTTGGCCTTCCCCTCCACCGCATTATTCAATACCTCAGGCTTTATAAAGTCGCATAGTACGACGTGTACCGCGAATTGGTAAGGATGTGTAATGCAGGGGTCGTCTCTCTACTTCTGCATTTGTGTAAGGGAGTGGTTCTCAGCCAGTGTGCCGATAAGAATGAGTATATAAAACTGAATATGCCAATTAATAATTTAAGTAACAACGTAGAACACAAGGTAAGAAAGAGAGGGCGGTTTCGATGAGGTCTTTGCTAAGCTGTGGGGGCACCACTCCATGTGCAGTGGGTCCCTGTCACCACGGCATGGCGCGTCCTCAGGTTGCGGATAGAGGAACGGCCTTCTTTATGGAGGGTAGCTGCGAATAAATTGAATAAGCAGTCTTGGACAGCCGACAAGGGGGTTGGGCGAGGTGCTAACAACCCCTCCCTGTAAAACATTCATGTTAAGAAATACTTGCAGGCATGATGCTTCCTCTGGAGATAAAACAATCCGGAGGTAAACTACTCCCCCACTCGGAT
>Ga0123354_10021554_pt1 | contig 10154 bp, 7 predicted proteins | sample TergutLab28metaG_2_FD_97872 | JGI IMG/M metagenome (GOLD analysis project Ga0123354, IMG submission 97872) | Labiotermes labralis P4 segment gut microbial communities from Petit-Saut dam, French Guiana - Lab288 P4 | ecosystem: Host-associated > Arthropoda: Insects > Digestive system > Gut ...
AATGATGCCCGAAACATGTTGAGAAATTGTTAAAAATAAACATCTAACTGTTGCATCTTGTTGGTTTTCTCTCTCACTTCACAATTTGCTCACGATGCACGGTCACAGAAACCTAAAGCCTGTATGACACTATATCAGCTTTGTGATGTGTATTTTTTTTTTTTAATTGCCCACTTTTTACACCAGTTAATCATTGACTGTCTGGATGGGAAGAATGAAAATACAGGCACTTGTACACAACCAGGTAGAAAGATGTATTTACAGGAATATGATACAGGTAGCTGCTATGCGTCACATTCAGCGAATAAGCAACAGGTTACAGCATAGGTGTGTGTCACACACATAATTAGTGGTAATGTAAATAAATGTTGCAAGGCTATTAAAGGCATGACATGCATGCAGTAAGTTGAACCATTCAAGAGCTTCTACCTCTCTACAGAGGTCACCAGGTCAAACATTTATTTCCATAACTGTCAACTGAAGTTCAACTTAATTCAGCTACAGAATGACCAAAGAAGGCCATAAATGTGGTGGGAACCAGAATCTGTGTGCCTCCCCAATACTGCACATCCCTCAAAGCCAATACCTGTATTTTATTGATATGAGAATGGCATTAGAATAACATCAGGGGAACAAGTTTATTACTATTACTGTGTAAGTGCTGTCTGGTAATGCTGTGAATTTAATTATATCCGGTCCAACAAAACTACTCAGTAAATGGAGCACTACAGACCATGCACATATACTCAACCTGCTGTGTACATACAGTCGAATCTTGGTTTACGGTTTCACAATTTAATATCTTACACATTTTAGGTTCATTTATTTTGGTCCTCGTAAAAACCCAATATAAATTCTCAAATTAAGGTTTCTTGATTTTTGGATTTTCCCACATTTAAAACACAAAAATTTGGTCCCTACACAACTTTTGAGCCTCAATTTAGGGTTCATGTTTACAACTTTGATTTCAGACTGCTTAAATAATGCCATGTTAAATGCACTGGTAGTGAAGCAATATTAGAATCAGCTGTGAAACTACTGGAGCAGTATTCTCAGTTCTCAAGAGTTGGCATGTGATTGGTCCAAAGTTCATGGCTGGAAACATTTACAAGTACACACATTTTTAATTCAACACCATTACTCTATGATCACAAATATCAGTGTGAGCTCCCTTATGACTGATCATCATACACCACAAAGCTACCAAGGGCCTTGTTGCATTGGCTAGTGTTATTTTCTTTCTAGGTGTGCTGACAGAAAAATGGGTTGGCAGAAAGCAAGTGTTGTGAAACCCTAATTTTAGTTCATTTTTCAAGTTTTTTTTAACGTCCCATAAAATACAATAAAATGGACAGAAGAAAAATCATAATGTTTAAAATGAAAGTGAATAAATGTTTTACTAAACACAGCGGTAATTTTTTTTATCCCGACACAACCCCCATATAAAATTTGTCTTGAAGGTATCAAAAGCAGGGGCCAAAGGGCAGTTAAGTGGCCTCAGGGGTGCTTACTTGCTGTAGGTAAATTACTAGCAAACTCTGAGGAATCCATGTATTCCTGCCAAGTCTGACACATGCATGTCCTTGTCATGACCCCCAGAAAATGCGTACATAAAGGCTAAGTCATGCACGGGAAAAAGTATGTTCCTGACTTCGTAACTGGGACCTTACAACCAAAAGAGGAGACCCTAACAGAAAATCCTAGGTCCCCCAAAGAAATGGGGGTTGGGCACTAGGCCAGCTCCCTAGTCCCATAAAAACTGACTGCTAAAAAAATCTCAACAAGGAGAAGCTGACGGATAACTGGATGCAGACCAAAGCTAGTATGCAGGAAAAAGATGAATAGTATTTATATTGTAACCTGGAATGTATTGAACCTCTTAAAACCAGGCAAAATGCAAGAATTGGTAGAACAAATAGCAAATACCCAATTAGAAATAGTTGCAATACAAGAAACAAGATTGAATGGAAACAGTCTAATCAAAAGAAATAATTATTCACTGTGGATCTAATACATAGGCCAGGCTGGTACTGGCTTCATAGTTATGAGGAAAGAATTTAAATATATTTTAGGATTTGAACCATATAATGAATATGAAAATTACAGATCAAAGGTAAATATAACAATATAACACTCAATAATCTTTATGCAACTACAGAAGATGAAAAACGATTTTATGAAGATTTAATATCTGTAGTTGATAATGTTCCAAAAAGTGATATGGTAGTTATACTTGGTATTCTAAATGCAAAATTAGGGAAAGAATAAGTAAAGTCACGCCCCCGTATCCACTGATTCAGTAATCGCGGTTTACCGCTTGACGCGCATTTTGAAAATTATGAACCATTTATTTATTTATGTAAGTTACACAAATATCACATTATATATAGCGTTCGGTATTATCGGCGGCAGATCTTGGAATGTATTACCCATGGATATGGGGACCGTACCGTATATACTGTTACAGAAGGCAAGAGTGCCTAGTAGTGTGGCAAACTGTAAAGCCTTTGACATCAAGGCTGCCGCAAAACCTGAGAAAGGTATATCAGGGACTGACTGGTACAACCACAGATCAAGAACCGCAGAGTAAGTTCAAGACGTCAAATAAGAAGCATATAAGGCCAGCGGACAGAGAGAAAGAGAGAGAGAGAGAGAGAGAGAAGAGTCACAGCGAGTCTGTGTGTTGTGTGTATACACACACACACACACACATATATATATATATATATATATATATATATATACTGCCATACTGAAAAAACAGACAAGAGTTGGAGACTTTCAGTTGACATGGCTCCACTGTTAGTGTTTTGGAAAACAAATCTGCATGCAGCCCAATTGTTTATTTATTTATTTATTTTAGTGCCATGCTGTATGAGCAGGTTATGTTAAAAATCATCATGTAAGAATAGAGATCTTGAGATGCGCAGTGAGCAAAAGAGTTACACTATGCAATGATGGATGTTACTGAAATCTTGCGGACAACAAGGAAGCTTAATGCACTTGAAACGGTGGCTGTCACACCACCCCAAGTACTGGCACCTGACACATCGGCCACAAAATACTAACAGGGTTAATTACTGCCACGTACTTGTTACTCTGGTTGGTGTACTGTTTAGTGAGAGTGCCGTTCGTGAAGGACATTCTTCTACGCTCCTAAAAACCAGCACCAATTCCTGATATTCGCCAACCTAAATTTGTATGGCAAATCTTAGGTTTTTTGAGAGCAAATGTGACAGTTAACTGCAGAATATAGCCTTACTATTTTGGTAAACCCAACTATTTGCCATCTTCAAACATATGACAATCATAACTGAGCCACTCAATTTGGAATCTAAGCACTGTTATGTAGGGAAAGAAGAAGTTCAGGCTTCTTGCAACATGATTATAACTGAATATTAACCTCTGACATATCCTGCTTGAATTACGGCTTTGTACAAAGCTCCAAGTAATGAAAACATCTACAAAAGCATATTACAATACATAAAAACACACACACACACACACAGAGGTTACATCACCTTCTATTATAGTATTCTCACCCTTCAGTTCAAATAAAAAATTCCTAGATTGCAGAACCAGGCTTAGAACACACACAGAAAAAGAATTGGAGCAATGATATATTTCAAACAGCCTGAAATCTCTCTAAATTTTCGTGGTACGAAACAAGTGTTGAGAACTGTTGTCTTTTGGGTTATTATGTAGCGAGTAGTGGTAATTATTTACCAACATTTTGGGACAACCTACCAGTCCCAAATGGGCCTGGTAGGTTGTCCCAAAATGTTGGTAAGGAATTACTCGCTGTGTAATAAGCCAGAAGAGTGCAGTTCTCATCTACTTTGTGGCAAAGCCAGAAATAATGAACAGAAATGTTGCTCTGTACTAAGTAAGAGCTTAATTTAAAAAATTGCAGAAGGTAGTGCAATATTCATCACAATTTATACTTCTGCAGCATGTAAACTTTCTCAAAATAAACACGGAATTATTATGAAGTTATGATAAAATACAAGCATTCATAAAATATATACAGTGTTCTGCACTGCCACCAATCCTCAAATGCATACGCCTTCTGCTCCAACTGACAGTATGAAATGTATTTATTAACAGTCAAGCCAACAAATGCACACAGTTATATAAGTATTATAATATTATTACCCTAACCACCAGCTCCTGCACATACAAATTTCAGGTCTCACTGGCCAATCATCAGGGAGCACCACAGACTGTATGAAACAACTATCTAATACTCTGGTGTCTTGTATGTAGAACCGCCAAAAGCCCTTCAAGGTAGAATATATATCAGACGGAAAATGCACTGAAAATTATAAATATATAATATGCAACTACACAAACTTTTTTTAAGGTTACAAAATATATAAAATTAGATCTTTGCAATTATTACACATTTAAATGAAAACTACATATGTTATAGAATGTTATAAAGTGTAGAACGTTAACAGTTCATAAATAAATTGGAGCAGCTTGTTATTATGTCAACAGTTTTCATGGTACTACATTGTGGAAGGTAGGCAGGAAAAAGGAAGAATGGATTTAGGCCGTTTGTTGGCGTGACATAATTGAAGGTCAAATACCAACTGATACCTTGGGTTTCACTCTCATGTATTTTCTTCTGAAATCAGTTTACTTTGTTGATTGTGCTATTATATAAAGGTGCTCAAAGGAATTCATTAGTGAACCTTTGTTAACTTGCTTGAATAGGGACATAATGTTACTAGTAGGTTCATATTCATGTGTATTATTTAAAATGTGTAAGACATATACTGATTGTGGGTCATTCTGCTTAATGTATCTCATATGTTCACAGTATCATTGTTTAAAACTTTGACTAGTTTGTCCAACATAGAAAAGTTTGAATGTAGTGCATTTAAGTTCATAAACCCCACTGTTTGTGTGTTTGTCTATTGTGCTATGTATTTTTGGTTTTATAAGATTGTATATAGTGCCTGAACTGCAGACGGTAATGTTCACATTAGTACGCTTAAATAGACTGGTAATCTTTTGTATTACTGGACTGTAGTACGTAAAAGCCATCCAAGGTTTTGAATTGTGGAATGTGCTAATATTTCAATTAGGGACATTTAAGTTGTGCTGTATGTGTGAATTTAGTTTTTGGATTAAGGTATATGAAAAACTGTTGGTTTTTGATATGTGTTGTATTATGTTCCATTCTTTTTGTTTTCATTGTGATGACAGCAGGAGCGAGTGTACGCATGTGATAAGCTATATATATATGTGGCCAGCATAATAGCAAGCTGCTCCAACATATTTGTACGTACTACTACTGTTCTACACTTTACAGCAGTTGTAATTTTCATTTTAACATGGTCTGTATTCATCTTTAAAAACGTAATAATTGCAAAGAACCAATTTTATACATTTTCTAACCTTTAAAAAATTTTTGTTTAACTTCCTATTATATATCTATAATTTTCAGTGCATATTCTATCCGATGTATATTCTGCCCCGAGTTTTCAGTGGTTCTACGTACGAGACACCAGTGTACTAAATGGTAATTTTATACAACTTGTAGTGTTCCCTGACAATGGGCCAGTTAGGCCCAAAACATGTGCATGTAGGAGCTGGTGGTTAATGTAATATTATTATAACACTAATAAAAGTGTGTGAATTTGCTGACTTAAATTGTAATAATTGAATTGTAATGCACAGAATGGAAAATGAAGCATGAAATTTCTAAGTCACTTGCAAACACCCTGTCTTTTCTCCATCATATGTCAACAAACTGCCATAAAATCTCACAGATCATACTGAAATCTAGGAATTTAACAGCATATCAACTTGCAAACACTGCTTTTCTGATTAGTCTTGGTTTCTTGGCCAGCAGGCTAAACTGGCAGCAAATGTTTCAAAAGTCCAAGTCATATCCGACAAACAGAAAGCATGAATACAGATTTTGGGGTTCCAATACCAAAATTTTTAAAAATACCTCTGCACCATTAACCTCTAACTGGTTCCAGGAACTAGTGCATCACAGTGAGAAGTGTTGAAGTCAGAACACACTTTTGACTTACAACATAAAATTTGAAGCTCCATACACAACTCAGAAGGTACAAGCACATAAAATTGTCTGCAGTACAGAACTGTTTGCTGCTGCAGCCCTAAGGATATTTAGGCAAGAGGAACAAACTTCAGAACATACACACAATTAGACAACGGGCTAGTTCTGAAACATAAAATGCTGCAAGAATGGTACAACAGCAATAAACAATGGCACATACTTAAGTGCCAAAAGGTAAACAGACAAATAATCTTGCATTAACAGGATATTTTCAATAAATACTGGTTATAATTTACACTTGTGCTATTCTCTTCACAATGAAGTTCATCTAAGTCAACACCACAGTGAACGATCTCATAGTTGCTGTTACGTGATGAAATACATCATCTTATTTTGACACAAATGTACATCACTTTATTCTTTGGTCACTGCAAAAATAAACAAAGATTGTGGTCATCTAAAATGTATTGGCAGATACATATGAATGTTTTGGAGGAAACTGCTGCCTTCATCTTCTACCCTGAAGATGATTGGTAACTATCTACTACACTACTTGGGATCACATCCTGGAACACAGCAATTTTCAGTTACCACTGTTAGAGCCTTAAATCTCACAGAAAAATAAATTTTATAAAGTGACTAGACCTTGAACTCAGTTTTAATCAATATGCAGTAAATTATATATTCATGAAAATAAATAAGGTCACCTACTCCAACCACAAAGTGCTTAGAGATGAAACTGCTGCTTTGTTAAATGAACATAATTATTTCACACATTAACAAAGAATCAGTGTTTTAATGAAGCAGTTTTTCAATGACGGGTGAAATCTGTTTATGCTTAAAACAGCCATTATTGATGCAAATGGTCCCAAGTGCAATATTACTGCTTTCCCTATCTCTGCCCAGTGGGGCCACCTGTGATAGGTGCCATGACTGCTTCAAATGGTCAACAATTTCAATGTAAGTTCTGAACCATGATGGACTTCTGGTACTCTTTACATTCAAAAAGTTAAAGTTTAGGTAGAAGAGAAAAGTTTACTTCTCCATCTGGACCTGACTGCCTGAACTGGAGTCCAGTTAGGCACCAGACCCGTTACAATTATAACGATGAATGAAATTTCTCCCTGTCTATGGAATCAAGAATCAGTTTTACATACATGCTAAATTTGATAACTCTCTTAAAATGTCTGAGACCAATTTCATTTGATTACATGGTTTCAAGACATAAAGACAGAATTACACTTTGAAAAATTTCATGAAAAGAGGCGTGCTCCAAACAATTTTAAACATTTAATATGCAAATGTTATCTTTCATGTAGTAACTTACCCAGGCTAAAACCTACATATCTTGGTAAAAGATAAAATGATACAATTTTCACCAGAATATGCAGCTTATACTTCAGTGTTTGAGCCATCATAATCTTGGTACAGGAAAATTCTGTCATGTGTGTTGACAGTTCCAGGATCAAATGACAGTATGTTATCTGGAGAAACTGTTGTCTCCACCACTTCTCCATCAACATCATCCTGGGTTCCGTATGTTCGCTGCAAGTTGGAAATGCCTTCCACAGAGCCCTGAACACCCTCATCAGGCTGATCATTCTGAGGAGGTTGAAGCACCTCAGGCACAAACGGAAGCAGGGACCCACTCCTTCGAGGGCTTGTCTGGTCTGACGAACTCCGAGATGGTCGATAATTCTGACCACAGAAAAAAAAACCACTCAAAACGTGTGTATGAAATCATATGCTGTTGCGACACAGGAAGACACTACTGTGTTACTCAAAAACTAAACACACAATGACAGCATGAAGTGAACAAGTGTTTCTGTGACAACAACAACCAATACTGATTTTCATGAATGGCCTACAAATGTGAAACCTCACTAATATGTAACAAGGCTTTTTCCATTATTACTAACATGAAGCAACACTCATAACACTTCAAAAGGAGTTGATTTTGTCTTCAGGTGGACACACTAACCCAAACAATAAACAACTAATTAAAATTAACAAGTCATCATGAATCACACGTGAGAACAAGCAAATATGTACCTCAAAAATAAAATACAGTAACAGATCTGTAACTGTTAACTGTATTTTATATCTGAGGTACATATTTGCTGTTTCTCACATGTGATTCATGATGACTTGTTAGCTTTAATTTAGTCAGTTATTATTTGGAATAGTGTTTCCATAATAATAATAATAATGAGGAGGAGGAAGAGGAGGAAGAGGAGGGGGTGGAGGAGGAGGAGGAGGAGGAGGAGGAGAAGGAGGAGGAGGAGGAGAAGAAGAAGAAAAAGAAGAAGACTGCTCCTGAAACACCATAAGTGTTGCTTCATGTCTAATGATAACAGGAAGAGTACTATCATATATTGGAGATGTTTCACGTGTTAAAACATTATCAAAAGATTATATGGTACAGTAGCTTACATATGGATGAACAACAAGATTAAATCACTAGTGTTGGCTGGTTGATTCTTGGATGGCAGAGTATTGACTGCAGTGATTATGCAGTGTAGGCAAAACAATACCGATGTCAAGAGTAAATCAAGAGAGGCACAGGAAAGGTGGTATAGTGTACTTAGGATGCACGTAATGCATGTTGAACTTCAAAGGAAAAAGACAGGTAACATTAAGTATAAACCTGTCACTGAGGCACGTTTGGATTACCATTCTTACCATAGAAAAGCAATAAGTATTATATATTCTGAGTGTGGGTCTGTAGTTTTAGTTATCCAGAATACAAAGCGCAAGCACCATATTGTCATATGTGGCCTGTCTGGTTCTACTATATTTTTTCACATTATCTCCCTTAACAGCACAATGTGCGGAAAAATATTAATGAACTCAAAATGCGTATTTTGATTTTCTCTACAACTTTTGTCTGAAACATCTCATTCTAAAAAGAATTCTGCAAGATATTACCATAAATGTACTTATCTCTTCATGTAAAGTACCTGTGATTCTTGCCAGATTTTAATAAAACTTCAATTTTCTTGACAGAGTTACTCAAATATGAAAATTTATGACAATCTGTCCAGTAGGAGCCAAGTTGTTCCACACAGACGGGAAGACAAAAAAAAAAAAAATAGTCACTTTTTGCAATTTCGTGAATGTGCCTGAATAAGGGTGCAATGAAACCCAAACTTGCAACCTTCTAATTACAAATCCTCCAACTTAACCCATGTGCTACAGAGAAGTGCAGGATGTAATGGACAGAAATATAAAAAAACTTCCTGTTGATTTTGTCTAATTTCTGAGTGTAGGTTGGTACTGTTTGTCATTTTGCTTTGTCAGAAAGTGTTTATGCTCATAGAGTTTGAAACAAATCTGATAAGACTTGGTCATACACTCCCATTGTTAAAAGAATCAATCTGCAAACGACTGTGACAAAGTTTGAAGACTGTGTTCTTACATAATGGACAGTAGAATAAAAAGAAAAATTATAAATTTATATAAAAAAATTATAAACTTTAAAAAACATTATGAGACCAGTTTAAAAAAAAAAGTGTGAAAGCAAAACATGAACTCACAACCTTCTGGTTACAAATCAGCCACCATACCCCTCAGCCATGGACAATGACCAGGACAAACACACTAAAGTTGGATTGAAAGCAGAATTCTCTCTCAATTTTTTTCTGTAACTCTTGAATATGGAACACATACTTGTTTTATTCCCCCCCCCCAGAAGTGTTTGTGTTTCCTCTCAAAGTCTCCTCACAAATTGGTGAGGATTCGCTCATGCAGTCTGCTTGCGGGAGCAATCAATCTACATACAATCGTGACACAGTGCATTACTGTGACAGATCATTTTCATTTAATAATAACAATGAATAACGAATTTCATGTAGAAAATTGAAGCCTGCTTTCCTGTTATTTTTTATAAATCTACTTTGATTGTGTGCATTTTACATGTATCATTCTAACCTTGAAACTTTAACCCCATTCAAAAATTTTGAATGTGTTAACTTACAAACAATACTTCATAGACATTTGAATAAAGGTTGACCAACTAGATGACACTTGCTTTATTATATATTGCTCAACATGTTTCAGACGTTAATACGTCCATCTTCAGGAGCTAGCGAGTACTTGTTGTGTTGTCTAGGCTGAC
>Ga0123354_10021556_pt1 | contig 10154 bp, 5 predicted proteins | sample TergutLab28metaG_2_FD_97872 | JGI IMG/M metagenome (GOLD analysis project Ga0123354, IMG submission 97872) | Labiotermes labralis P4 segment gut microbial communities from Petit-Saut dam, French Guiana - Lab288 P4 | ecosystem: Host-associated > Arthropoda: Insects > Digestive system > Gut ...
GTTCTTAGGGCTCCAAGCACTTTACATGGCGCTTCCAACTCACTAACAGTCACGCAGGCACGATTAACACTGCATTCCACTCTCAAGGTCATCAACGCTGTAGCGCGGCGCATCAGCTGTGCATGTTGCAGTATTTGGAACCGCAAGAAGCCCCCGCTTTTCTCAGACCATTATCTCCGTAACCGTTCAACTTTGGTATAGGTGTTTTGGGTTATATCGGTATACCTTAACACAAGGTACACTCTCCCGAAGTCTGGCATATTCCTTCCGGGACACCCTGTATACACATACCCTGTATACACACACTCACACACACACACACACACACACACATATATATATATATATATATATATATATATATATATATATATACTCAGGGTGTCCCAGGAGGAATGTGCCAGACTTCGGGAGAGTGTATATGTATATATATATATATTTTAAATACATACGCTCTCTTAATTGTATATAGTAGTACGCCCGAGCAGAAGATTTTGCGCTGAATACTTTGTGTTCTCCCCGTTTTCTAATACTGGCGCTCTGGAGTAGTATTTTTTGGGGGGGGGGGCGGAGGTCTGTACGTGATTTGTTCGTATTCTGCAAAATGCGCTCATTAGGGTTTTCCCTTAGCGTAATTGCAATTGTCTATAACGGGTTTTCCGTGCGCATCATGCTTTTCGCGAATGTGGCAGGAATTAAATAACATACTAGACAATGGCATTTAACAGGACTGCAATCCCTGCATATACCAAAAAAAGAATTTTCTGTGTTTGTCTTTCTGAAAACAAAACTTGTGTTCACACTACCTACCCACTCCAACCCCTTACGCCCCGAGATTCAGAGCGTGAAGAGCGGATACCGTGCATTACGTAAGTTAAGTTATATGGATTTTTTAAAAGCAGGATAGACTAGGCTTACGAAGTATAGCAATTCACTGGCCAAATGATGTGCGAATTAACGTTTTCTTCTTTGGCGATCAAACTGAGTTGGAGTATCCGATCCGAAAGGTGTATGATTTATTACATTGTTCTTTGTATCAGTGTGTTTCATAAATATATCTACATGCAGGAATTTGTAAGTTGCTTTCCTGAAGAAATACACATTTTGAACATTCTGAGTATTAATTGAAAACACCGTAGCCTATAGGTACCGTATAGCAAGAATATGCAACGCTTGGTGGCCTGTATACAGAGTGTGCACGAGTCCATCGCAATCAGCTGTTTTTACACTAACTGAACTCCGACCCCCATTCGGGCGAATTGGGACGCGTTCGCAAGATCTTAAATTTAAAAAAAAGAGATTTCAGTAGGCAGCATCATTTGGAATCAAGTTTATTTGTGACAGTTTTATAAAAAAAAATGGCCACGCATATTGTGGTATCGATAGGGCCTATCGGTAAGCTTTGCATAGGTGCCCAAATAAACTAGCTACGGCACTGCCACAACCAGGAGATAGTTGTTCAATTCTTATGATACTTTATAGAAATATTTTCTTTTTCAGTGACGTATACATTCTACGAGTTTCTGCCTGTTTCTTCTCCTCTACCTTGTGGAAACCAACTCCAAAACAACGGTTTGAACCTCCTCGTTGCCTTGACATTTTATCTTGCATGTTTTAAGATTGTTTCTTCCAGAAAGAAAATTTATATTTGCTTCGGGAAGGCGTTTTGAGATGACGTTCATGCGTTATGGTGCTGCTGACTTGGGTTAGCCTACACAAGTGTCTTGTGAGGTCGTGCGAACGTTTCAGGTGGGAGAATCATTTCTTAAGTCAGTTGGTAAACCTAAGTGTTTAGGCCTATAGTAATACGGCTTCGGAAAAGTGTAACTTCATTAATGCCTTTTTACAAATGTATAACGGCATGCCTTCCGAGAAAAGTATGGTTCGTCTCGAATTTTGTGTTGGCAGCTGAATGGTGGAGGTATGTGCTTGAAATTTTGTATGCTTTTGGTTATGAATTTTGTATGATTTTACTGCACACAGCGAAGTGCCAACGTGGCGAACTTGATAATCTTCGAGGTTGTGGTCTTTTAGTGCACAAAACTACTAGTCTTTCTGTGTCAGATCTTCTTTATGTACAAGTAAAGTGCTTCCGTTACAGGCCCGGTGTGGCCCAGAGGGTGGGAAGAGGTGTAGAGGTATAGCTGTACTCTTCCATGACCGCGGCACTAGAAGGGGGTAAGTGGTCAGCAGCACGCCCCGGCCGCACTTTACCCCCGGAAAAGACCCGGTACCCATTTTACAGGAGGCTGGGTGGGCCCCAGGGCCAGTCTGGACGGGCGGAAAATCTCGTCCCCAACGGGATTCGATCCCGGATCATCCAGCCCGTAGTCAGTCGCTATACCGACTGAGCTACAGGGCCCACCCTTTTTTATGTAGTCTTTTTAAATGTTAATTCTTGCTATTATATGGGAGAGGCCCCCTGACTTACTCATTATTGTCACAAGGAATTTGTGGGCACGGCTGCCTTAATATGCGTGAGGCGCAAAATTCGCGTGCTTCATGTCTGAAAATATGCAGTTGAAGTCAGTGCAATCTTGTAAGGGGAATCTGCCCAAAGAGGTCAGTGAAAGTTGATTCTTATCGGTCCACCATAAAGTTGGATGTTTTACATAACATGAAGTTGGTGTGTCGATATTTATTAAATCAAAGAGGCGTATTTCAGATTGGCGCATCGCACAGAATGTACATTTCATTAAGATCTACTGGTTTTATGTGAAGCAGCGTTCGTCAAAGTGAATATATTACCTAAAAATGAGCAACAGGTGGCCACTGGCTTGCTGGGATTGCGGGTTCGAATCCCGCCGGGGGCATGGATGCCTGTCTCTTATGAGTGTTGTGTATGTTTTCAGGTAGAGGTCTCTGCGACGGTCCGATCTCTCGTCCAGAGGAATCCTACCGAGTGTATGTTTGTGTGTCACTGAGGGTGATCAAGTGGAACAGTAAGCCTTTACACCTACACTGAGTAGGTAGAAAGGGTTCAGAATGAGGAACAAAGAAAGAAGAAAGAAACGTATGTTTCTTGTTTAGTGGAATTAGCTTTGCAGCAGTTTGCAATGAATGAATGTAACTGGCAGCTGGATATGCAGCATATCACAGAACGCATGTGTTAAATACGGGTGTAGTAGTGTTTTTCATGCGGATGTAGAGTGCCTTCCACTGCTGATCGTCTGCGTAATAGATGTATTTCAGCATTCTAAAGTGACTTGGCCACCTCGTGTGGTTATGTCAAGACCACATATGGGCCAGATATGTATTATGTGTTGGGCGTAGTGATTACAATTGTGACGTCTGCCTCTGACCACTCATCTGTCTGTCCCGCACTTCTCATTCTGTCTCTTTCTGTCTCTGACACACACACACACACACACACACACACACACACACACACACACACACACACACACACAAAAGAATTTAATTTGTATGACGCCCCCCGTCCAGTGGGTGGATAGGTGGAGGGATAATTGTCTAACTTCAAGAGTAATATCTGCAATTATGATTCATTCCCCATTACAGCTGCTGGGTGGGATAGTAAAGCGAGGAATACTGGTCCGATGATGAAGGGCACATTTGTGTGAACCACGGTAGTCTAAGTGGCTTGGCGTGCTGTGGTATGTGGTTATCGACTTGTGTTGAGCGGAATCAGTTGTGTTGTTGAGGAAAGGAATTCGCATATAATAGGAAGACATCATACCGTTATTTAGTCTGTATTAAGACTTGTTCGTATTCTGTGAAGTTGTTATGAAATGCACGAAATATGTAGGATGAAATTGGTGCTTTGGGGAAGCTGCGCATTTGCCAGGTAAAACTGAATAGAGATTTGAGGTGCTGTTGAAGATTCAAGTGTTCTGGGCCGTCGACGCTGTCTCGTCACGTGCAGGTGGAGGCTCCGCGATCCTTTGAACCTTTTGTAACTGTTTACCAGTTGGCACGGCGTAATGCCCATAAAGGCTTGAGTCCTTAAAAGTGATTAGTTTTAGATTTGATGAGTTGCCGTTGTTAATGATTTATACCATCATCAATTTAATCATAGCGTGATTATTCACGAAGTAAGAAACGATCTTAGAGTAAAGATTGTCCGGCGTTCCGTCAGCTTGTTTCGCAATTATTTTAATATACGTTAGTAATGACAATAATGACAATTTTCAGCTGCTACTACTACTACTACTACTGCTGCTGCTACATCTACTACTACTGCTGCTACTTCTGCTTCTACGACTACTACTACTACAACTACTACTCCTACTCCTCCTACTACTACTGCTGTCGCTACCACTGCTATGCCATTTTATACTGCTTCATGCAGGGTTTAGCGCGTATCTGTTAAAACCCACGACTTATCAGCGCCGATAAAACGCCAGATGTTCTTAATGTTGGATCCCTTTGTATGTCGGTTGTAACTCTGATGTGCTATGGACTTAATTTGATATTTGTGACAGAAATTTGAGCAGGACTCAGGAGAGATCACCATAGAATTTTGGTCAACCTATAGTAAGATCGGTATAGGGATACATTTGGCTGCATTTCCTGTTAAGTAAGGACCGAAACAAGGCGAGTATTTATCGCCATTACTTTTATACTTTGTTTTGGAATTCTCCATTAGAGATAACCAGAAAGAATCAGAAAGCTGACTAAGTGGACGCAAACACAAATTGGCCACCACACATAAGAACACAGCTCGATTAGACGCTTGTAAGGAGACTATTTAGAAGGAAACGCTGAGAAAACTAAGTGTAAGGTAAGTTCATCTGTCGTCTCGTGTCGAATATTGTATTGTCACTGTCAGATTTTATTCTGGCCCCTCTGGTGATTCTACACACAAAAAGGGACGATAATCGGATTGCAGACATTGCATACCCGACTCCGAAATCTTTAGATTTTTTTGGGTGGGGTGGGGGAACGTTTTCAAGTGACTCTCTGTGCCCTCCCGACGCCTAAACTGTCGAGGTGCTCTGTAAGACCTTGGCCTAATTATGATAATTTAAAACGAAATATATAGTGAGGTCGCTTGTTCAGTGTTTGGAATGAGGTTGGTTATGGTTTTTACTTGTGTAGAATCACAAATTCATTTCACATTTAAATGCGATAAATGGCAATCAAAAGCTTGGGACTGCTTCTTGTTCCGCACTTTTAAATATTGTGCTGAGATTGCTTTTCTGTATTTTTTAAAGTAAAGCTATATTGCAGTTACCGCGTGTAAAGGTAACCAGTAATTCCTTTGAGAATATTCTGATCGTTGTAAGCGACAGTAATGAATCGCAACTACTTCTACGTAAAACGTAAGGGAAGATTTAATTCGCGGGAATGTTTGGTTGCATTCATCTAATAACCTTTTGTCTCTTGTCATCTGTCTGAAAGCACGAAGACTGGAATTTTATCATCAGTACCAACGTCAGGGTAGGCCTTAAGGTTCCCTCCGGTGAAGCAGGAATCATTTTAAGTCTTAGTTTCATCTTCTTCGGCGTCCGATGTCTCCACGTGTAGTGGGGTTGTTAAGTTCCAGATTTTCGAGCTTCTCGGTGTGGCTGCATTCCTATGAGGTGTTCATTGCACGTATTCTTTAGGTCTGCAATTTTTCCCACAATATTAAATATTTGTAGCTCGTTTCGATTGGTTCCGTTGCTTATTTCATCTCGCAAGTTGTGACCTGCATCTTCTCTTTAGGATTTCATATCACCCCTTTCAGTTCTCCTATCGTCTGTGCCATTAAGTACCCACTTCTCGAAGATTGAACTGTACGGAACCACAGGATGTCCAGATTATCGCGAAACCCGCCCATATGCTGCATTGCTGCATAGCGACCGATGACGGTCCCCGTTCTGCAACGCTCGGTACCGCGAATTCGCGTTAGCGTGCGACTCCTCGCGGTAGAGCGGACGACGTCGATTACTGCACAGCGAACGATGACCCCCCCCCCCTCCATGCAGCATTTATTTCCGCGTTTAAAATATCAGTATAAGTCAAGGAGGTTGAAAAGATGCGACATACAACGTTCATGAAAGGGGCGGGAAATATGTACAACATTCAGCTGGAAAATCCGAAGGGGAGAGACCACTTGTGGTACTTACTTGTAGGTGGGGGTATAATTGTAAATTGATGTTAAAGAAATTGAAGAGAGACGGTTTAGCTGAGCTACTGGCTATACTGCCGACGGATTAAAGTTGGGACCGGTTCAGGACCCACCCAGCCTCCCGTTCATCGGATACCGGAGACTCTTGCTCCGGGGATTAATCGGCCTCTTCCTAAACCTAACTCACCTTTCTCTAGTGCAGGGAGATCAAGACTGGCTCAAGCTATGGGCCTATCACAGCAGCCCTAGCTGTCTTCGTGGTCTGTTGCCTAATTAAGCACAAGGACATTGCCTTTCTTTGGATTTACCTTAAAGAAATGGACTGTGTGAGTGTGGATTGGATTTGTCTGGCTCGCGACAGGGAACAGTAGGGGACTCCTGTTTTACGGTTATGGAACTTTGTTTCTGCAAATTACTAGAGATTTATTGGCCAGCTGAACGACGCGGTAGAATGTATCTGATAATTACACCTGAATTATACGATGGATTTTTGCCTGTTTCATTTGATTGTTTTACTTAAGGAATCTAGATATTTATAGATATAAGCCTATATGAATATGTCAGATGGATCATGTAGCTTAGTTGTTATGTAGCTGCAACACTGATTTATTTTTGCCCTGTGAACCGGCAAATCAATTTAATTTGGTCCGTGAAGTATTGGAGATTAAAAACATCTTCTCCTAAACTTGAACTAATTTGTCTTGCCAGTACTGATAGTACCGTTAAACAAAACAGCAAGTTTATCAGTGGTGGTATTTTTGACTGCCTATTGATGGCTCAGAGCAATTCCATGAGCAGTAGGCTACAGTACATTGGTGACATCTCCAGTTGCTGGGACGGCAAAATAATCAGGTTAGCGTGTCCTGCATACCCGCTCCGCTTGATTATTTTCCTCTAGTTAAAGGGAGGTCTACTTAATACCGGTTTCCATGGTTATTAATTAAGTTGTCGGAGGTAGCTCCGACTGAGCAAACTGACGTAGGGGCACTCGAATGATGTCCGGTCTTCCCCCTTGCTTTGCTGAACCACTTCACTACCCCTCCCACTTCTGAGCTTGGTGACAGCACTTCGACACGTCGTGAATTAGCACAAATTGTTAACATGGGCCTGTATGGCTAAATGTGAAAGCAGAAATTGTGCAACACGTAATGTTGCATTTTAAGTGGTGAGAGCCTCTATCTTTCCGTTTTGTACCAAAAGACCTCAAAATAAAACGCACAACTATAAATTTACTCCTTCCTTTATATGGAAATTCAGCTTGATCTTTTCATAATAACATGCAGCATGCTTGGAGAGATGAGAAATTCATATATAATTTTCGCCTGGAACATCCGAAGAGTAGGTAGCAAGTCAGATAAGCTAGCGTTTAAATGGGAGGATAATATTAAAATTAATATGAAATAAATAGCTGTGAATTGTAAGAGTATTAAGATAGCTCACTGTGGAATCCAGTGGCGGGCTTACGTGATCACGGCAATGAGTGAGGGGTTTAGCGATAAGAGCCAAGGTTAATCTAGCGTGGCAGAAGCAGTAGTTTGAGATTGTAATCATCCACGTACATGCCAGTGCATTTATTTGGGACATTTTTCCGGCGTTATTTGATATGCTAATTTCTTTTTCATCCTGTCTTCCCATTTTCCTATGTGTTGATGCATAAAACGTGATCGGCCAAGTGCCAGGTCGCAGATGTAGCCTCCAGGTTCGAGACTGAGGATGTGCTACCTGGTCAGGGCTGTCGCGCACCTTAGGGGGCGGTGACATTAGTTTGCGGGAATGATGGAATGGTGGGTGGTGTTACTGTCACGTGAGTGTTTTATTTGGATGTTATCTGGATAAAATGTGGGTCTATACTATCATCGCATAGTCTGTCTCACGAAAGGCCTGTAGCCCGTTCCAAAGGTAGTTCTCCAAACAGTGCCATCTAGTATTAAGTCCTTTATTTGTCCAACTAATGAACACAAATTATTATAGAGTTGTTAAACAGTTAAAATCATTTAAAATTATAGTAGTTGCTCCAGCATGTTTGGGTTTACATAAACCATCATCAGGGAGATCTAAACATGTGCTTCGCTAAAGTTGCAATGTTGATTGCGGTTACATATCGTTATTTGAAGTTATCGGTATTGTGCCTGCATATTCTGTTCAGTCCTATTATGCATGCGGATCGTGCACCCCACACACATAACAGGACTGAATAAAATATGCGGCCACAATACCGATAACTTCAAATAACGTTATGTAACCGAAGTCAACATTGTAACTTTAGCGAAGCACAGGCTGAGAGCTCCCTGATGATAGTTTATGTAAACCGAAACATGTTGGAACAACTATTATAATTTTAAATGATTTTAACTGTTTAACAATTTTATAATAATTTGTGTTCATTAGTTGGACAAATAAAGGACTTAATACTATCAACATGCACGTTGCAACTACGAAGAGTGTCATCTAGTGCTTCTTCTTTCAAATTCCAGTATCTTCCCTTTTAGTTAAGGCCATCCAGTACCTGCCACGTCGTCTTCCTCATCTTCTCTCTCCTTCTTTCCTTGAGTAACGCGTGTCAGAAGGCAGTTCCCACGCAAGATGTTACCAATCCATTTGGCCTTCCTTCATTCTATTTTATATTGGGTTATATTTGCTTCATATCGGAAGGTGACGTCTTATATCTTCAGGTAGATGTTACGGAGACCGACTTTGTCAGACCGCCAGTCCTTATCACTGTACACGTTTAACGACTGAGACTAGTTCTATTTAATGAGACTCACAGATTAAAGGTAAAGGTCTGCACAGTCCCTGAGAGTTCTAGGAGGTTGAGGCTCCAGATTATACGACAGTCGGCACATGAAGGTGGTAAGGTCAGCCCTACGCACCGGTCGCCTTTACCCCCAGGAAATATTCCTGGTACTCATTCCTATTAGCCCTGTGTCAACCCCAGGGCCATAGTGCGGCCGCTGTGAACCATCGGGCAATGAACCCGCGACCTTCCGGCTTGTAGCGCAGTGTTTTAACCACCTGTGCCACCGCGTGCCCCGAGTCTCACAGAGTGGGGAACTTTTTTTTAAGTAGAAACGGAGACAGAGCCGGTATCTTAACGTTGCGGTCTCGTTTTTATACCAATTTGAGGACGGAGACAGACCCGCCATCGGAAACACTGCAGTCCTCTATGAAGGCAGTTGTGGCACTCTTCTTTAGCGTCCAGCTCCATATTTAAGGTCCGTGGACACGGCATCATGTTTCGAAACATTTGTATCTTCATCAGCTCCGCAATCTGAACCTCATATCTTTCCCTGTGTGTGTTCTGTATCCAGTCAGTAAGGTAACGTCCAAGAAGAATACTTGTATGACGATATTGGGATGTTGAACCAGTTATTATGACAGAAGTGCTGAAACAGTTTATTGGTACACTGTGTAATATTGTTTTTTATTTCTTCTGTGGTCAAAGAAGATAGGCCTACTGTTACTACTTTCACGTCCGCGTTACTGAGTTGAAATTATAGTTTTTCCTCTGTTGCTGTTTTGTTCAGTTGTTCAGACTTCGCGGAACATTGCCTTTCCACTGTAAGCAATTATGGATCTGTGTTTCATGTGCATTTCGAAGTACCGTATGTCGGAAGACCGCAGGCCTCAAGATGTAGGCCTAACCGAACCGTGATCTGTGTGTTTTTCACTCCGAACGGAATGTATCCAAATTCTTCCCTTTCTTCTGTTCGTCGTCCCGTTAGGCTTGTTCCAAACGTTATGACCAGCGTTCTAGATGAATGAATCTTCTGGATCCAGCACGTTATACGTGACGTGGAATCTGATTTCTTCATTAATGTGCGGAGTTCTAAATGAAGGAATTTGCATGAAAGAATTTTTCTGGGTGTTGGCCAGTCTCTTAACGAATTCAAGATGAGGATGATTAAAATACTGTGGACGGTAGAACCCAAATATTTGCCGGAATAGCGGGTTGGGGGGGGGGGGGGAAAAGGGGCGCTTTCCGCGCCCCTGCCGTAATCAAATTTGCCGTGCCCCGTGCTGGGGAAGTTTCCCCGAAGAATGCCGAAACTGGAAAAAAAAAAGGTAAAGTGTGTAAAATAAA
>Ga0123354_10021557_pt1 | contig 10154 bp, 10 predicted proteins | sample TergutLab28metaG_2_FD_97872 | JGI IMG/M metagenome (GOLD analysis project Ga0123354, IMG submission 97872) | Labiotermes labralis P4 segment gut microbial communities from Petit-Saut dam, French Guiana - Lab288 P4 | ecosystem: Host-associated > Arthropoda: Insects > Digestive system > Gut ...
AAAGTGATAGGTGCTCCGCCGGTGGAGTATGTTAGAATGTGTGAGGAAGGGACGGGGGGGGGGGGGGGGGGGGGGGGGGGGGTTTGGGTGGAGATTTAATTCCGGCGTCAAATGGTAATTGATGTGCTTGAAATACTCAGACTTTTAACTTTCTTTAATTGTTAAAGGAATGTTCCAGAATGCATGTCATATGGTACTTTAAAATAAGTGTGACACATTTGTGCTTTATTTGAAGAACATATTGTAAAAAAAAAAATTGTTAGGCATCTAATACACTTATGTAGATGACACAGTTCTTTAAATGTGATGGATTTTAATTTATTGTATATATTGCTATAAAAATAAATGTTCTCTGTATCAGAATATATCCTAATGTTTAACCTTTGTGTTTTTACCAGGCTACTCTGAACGACCAACTTCACGTACGCAGTGCTGAATGCAGGTATTCCTTTGATGTACATATGGGTGAGCATCCATATTCATGTGAAGTGTGTAATAAGGCATTCAGTAAAAAGAACGGTCTGACAAGACATCAACGTTCGCATATTGGTGAGCAACCATATGTTTGTAAAGTGTGTAATAAGGCATTCAGTAAAAAGATCAATCTGACAAGACATCAACGCTTACATAGTAGTGAGCGACCGTATGTTTGTGAAGAGTGTTGTAGGGCATTCAGTCAATGGAGCAGTTTGATAACACATCAACGCATACATAATGGTGAGCATCCATATTCATGTGATACATGTAATAAGGGATTCAGTAAAAAGAGAAAACTGACAAGACATCAACGCATACATAGTGATGAGCGCCCGTATGTTTGTGATGTGTGTAGTAAGGGATTCATTAAAAACAGCACAATGATAGTACATCAACGCATACATAGTGGTGAGCGCCCTTATGTTTGTGATGTGTGTAGTAAGGCATTCAATAAAAACAGCACACTGATAATGCATCAACGCATACATAGTGGTGAACGTCCTTATGTTTGTGATGTGTGCAATAAGACATACAGTGTCAAGTGGAATCTTAAAAAACATCAACGCATACATAGCAGTGAGCGCCCTTATGTTTGTGATGTGTGTAATAAGGCATTCAGTAAAAACAGCACACTGATAACACATCAACGCATACATAGTGGTGAGCGTCCTTACGTTTGTGATGTGTGCAATAAGACATACAGTGTCAAGTGCAATCTTATAAAACATCAACGCATACATAGTGGTGAGCGCCCTTAAAGCTGTGAAGTAATAATAAGTCATTCAGGCAATAGAGCAGTTTGAAAACTCAACAACACAAGCATAGTGGTGAATGCCTGTCTACTTTTGATGTGTGTAATTCGGCATTCATCTAAAGTGTCTTCTGGTAACACATTTACTGATGCAAAGTGCTAAGTGTCCATATAACTGATGAATGTTATTAGGTAATCAGTGAACAAGGTAGTTTGATAAAATGTCAACACATTCATTGCTGTGATTCTGCATTTTCCTGAGATGTGTGTGTGCATGCATGGGCTAATTGTAGGGGAGAAAGCATATCAAGATATTTAGGAGCACTTGGTCAAGAAGTCATTTAGGCATAGTAAATGGAGAAGACTACATATAAAGAAATTAGTAATTTTTATTTGCCTTCATTCTTTGATATGGTGATTGAATAAAGGTTGCTGAGCTGGATCGTGTTAAACAGACTGCTTTGGAGATATAGGTAGTCATGAAAAATGTATTATAGTGAATGTTTAATCAATACAATGTAAAGTGATGGCATAGTTGATTGATCGATTGATTTATTGATTGGTTGATTGACAGTGGATTTGAACCCTTACAGTTCTGATCCACCCTGGCTGTATAGACTGTCCCTTTGTGCCCCACAATCTGATAGCAGCTCAGGAGAGCCCTGTTCCTTTGCCAAAGTTCCAGATGGCCCCCAGACTTAATATATTAATGCCCTTTGGGTCCAAGAAAGGAGCCCAGATATACTGTCTCTTTTCTCTCAAAAGTCCCGCCAAGTGAACTCCCTCCAGTCTCCCCAGCAGAGTCCCTAAGGAGATATATATATATATATATACCAATTTACAGGTTATTTTTACATGTCTTTCGAAATCTACATAAAAGTTCCTCTAAATAATTTTTTTTCTCTGAAAGCAGGGTCCCTTTTGAAGCAGACCCCCATTTCCATAGCCTAACTTAACATATCTTTTGGGGTCCTAGTAAAGAGCCCGCCCTCCAGGTCCCCTTCATGGGGTCCCTCTGAGAGAGATGCCACATTGCTAGAACCATTCTTCATACATCTTTTAAAGTCCTCAGTACAGGAACCTCCCTCCAGATTCAAGGTTCCCCTCGACTGTAAAGGGGCCCCTATGGAGATTACCATACCCGAAGCCTTTTTTAACATACCTTCCAGCGTCCCCAGTAAAGGGTGCCCCCTGGATTTCTTCTGTCTGAGCCTTGTCAGAGTGAGATGCTCCATCCCTAGAGCCCCTGTCATCCTTCTCTCAAGTCCCAGGTAGGCTAGCCCCCTTCCAGATTCCCCTATGGAAAGAGATGCCTGTCACCAGAGCTGTCTTCTACATAAACTTCAGGGTCCCCATTAATGGAGCCCCTCCTCCAAGTTCCCTTCACAGAGTGCTCATAGAGAAAGATGCTCTGTTCACAGAGTCCTCCTTCAGTTATCTCTCAGAGTTCCCAGTGATTGGACTGCCCATGACTCTTAACAGAGCCTCTGGAGAAAGTTGCCCATCTCTAGAGCCTTCTCAAGTCCCTGGAAGATGAGCTCCCTGCCAAATTCCCCAGCAGGTCTCACCTGGTGGGTGATGTCCGTTCCTAAGCCCTCCTCCCATATACTTCAGAATTCCCAGAAAAGGAGCCCTACCCTAGGTTCCCCTAACAGAGCTCCCACAGACAGAGATGCTTCCCTTCTGGAGTCCTCCTAATATCTCTTAAAATTCCCAGTAAATGGGTCCCCCCAGGTTCCTCAATGGGCCCCTACAGAGGTACACCCATCTCCAGAGCTTTCTTCGACACATCCCTTAGTAATTCACCTCTCACTCAAAGTCCCCGGTAAACGAGCCCCCCTCCATGTCCCCCCAACAGGTTCCCTATGGATACGTGTTTCATCCCCAGAGTGAATGATTTATTAATTCATTACTATCCATCACAATCCCCAATCAAGGAGCCTTCCCATGAAAACAGGCAAAACACTTGTTCCACATCCTCAGAGCTCCACGTGGATAAAAGGCCTACGTACATTGGGGTGCGGCCTGGTTCCCCAAGTGGATCGTTTACAATACTGCTATCACTTCCCAGTGTCATGCAGCCTTGAGCACGATACCTTCCACCTTGACTTTGGTAGACCAGAGCTGCACTGTCCAGTTTGTCATAGCAACCCTCATCAGGGTATGCCCTCCACAACTGTTACTGCCTCCCACGTGGCCCAGGGTAAGGTAAAGTATGAATCCACATAACCCTGAGGTGCGCACAAGGGGTTGGATTTATGGCAGGTGACAACATATTTACAGTTAGCTTACGTGATGGTGGGCTTTTGTAAATGTGGCACTGAAACTAAAAGGTTTCATAACTACAGACTCTTCAAAAGCATTATACTGTTGTACAGCAGTTATTGAGAGATGAAGCTTATGAGTTTATTTAGTATTTTAGAAAAAGTGCATAGTAACCTTATAAATTATCTACAGCATTTAATGTAAAGTCCTTCCTGAAATTTCAGACATAAAATTTTAAAATGAAGTTTTGTTTGTAAGAAGAAGACAAGTGTTTCTGTTTCTAACATTAAATTGGAATGAGTTCTGTTCCTTGAGGTTTAAGCAAGACAAATTACAGTTTACTACAAGGAATTACGTTCTGTTGTGTGTGTGTGTCATATGTTGCTAGCAGCAGTGGCAGCGGGAGGTGGAAGAGGAGGAGGAGATATAATATAGGCAGGTCTCGTTTTACAGCAAGGTTACATTCCTGGAGAACATCAACACAAATTTAACACAAAATTCCCATTTTAAACAGTGCATTTTGTGGTGGTTAGGGGATTGACAGCCTCATCATATATACTGTATGTCTATACCTCAAGTGGACATAAGGTACTATAGATTAATGGTGTAATGTATACATTTATATACAGTATATAAGGCGTGCCCAAGTGACAGTGGGACTGAAGTTGGAGCGCCGTTATTCCCAGTGGTAGAACTTTGCGATTTCTCCGGTAGATGGCAGTGTATGTCAGGAGAAATTTGGTATACACTTGATAGCAGCAGTATGTTGTTGACTGAAACAGAAGCGAGATAACGGTTAACGATCGTGCCATGGATTCCTCCAAACAGGCTCAGCACGCAGTAATCCAATTTTTGTCGGCAGAAGGTGTTAGTGGGACCGACATGTACAGTCGAATGAAGAATGTGTGTGGGACTGACTGTATGTCACGTACTGCAGTTTTCCGATGGTGTAGTGATTTTCGTCATGGACGTGTGAGTACAGCAGACATGCCATGACCAGGTCAAGCACATGTGGTCATCACTTAAGAATCAATTGCTGCAGTGAACTCCCTAGTGAGGGAGAATCATCGAATAACCACCCGGGAGATTGCAGACAGCCTGTCTGTGAGCAAGGGAACTGTTGACACTATTCTTCATGAACATTTGCAATACAGCAAGGTTTGAGCACAATGGGTCCTAAAACATCTCGCTGAGGACCAGAAGTGTCTGCAAATGGGTGTTTGCTTCCAGCATTTACTGCGTTACCACACAGAGGGAAACAACTTTCTGTCCCGGATTGTGGCTTGTGACGAAACCTGGTGCCATTTCTTTGATCTGGCAATGAAACAAATAAGTATGGAATGGCGACATTCCGGCTCTCCTCGCCCAAAAAAACTCGTTCTTCAATTCGAACAGGGAAAGTGATGCTCATGTGTTTTTTTGACGAGAATGGCCCCTTGATGTTGGAATGGTTGGAAATGGGAGGTACTCTTAATGCAAACAGATTCTGTGATACCTTACACAAACTGAAAACAGCCATCAAGAATCCCAGACGTGGCCTGTTGTCAAAAGGGGTTATTCTGTTGCAGGACAATGCCCGTCCTCATGTGGCAAAAGTTTGCAAAGATCTGATGCAGCACTTCTGAAGGGAAGTTCGTCATCCCTCCCCCCCCTCCTACAACCCCGACCTGTCGCCCTGTGATTTCCATCTGTTCAGGCCACCAAAAAAAGCATTGAAGGTACACCGGTTCACAGACAACGATGAGGTCTGAGAAACTGTTGAAGAATGGTTCCGCATGCAACCCAAGACTTTCTTCGCTGACGGTATGCATCGTCTCGTGGACCAATGGGACACTTGTTTCAACCAACAAGTAGATTATGTGTAGACAGTATGTGTTACACAGATATTGTCTATGTACCATTCTTCAATTTATAATATGTACGTGTATTTAAACTAAATAAACCTTTGCATAAATTTATCAGTCCCACTGTCACTTGGGCACACCTTATACATACATTTCTGGGGACCGCGGTGGCACAGTGGTTAAGGTGCTGTGCTACAAATCAGAAGGTCGCTGGTTCGATCCTAGCTGGTGTCAGTGGATTTTTCTTTGACATAAAATCCTTTCGATCGCACTATGGCCCTGGGGTCGACTCAGCATCTAACAGAAATGAGTACCAGGAGCATTTCCTGGGGGTAAAGGCGGCCGGTGCGCAAGGCTGAGAACCTTACCACCATCCTGTGCCATTGTCACGAAATCTGGGAACCTTAACTTCCTGGAACCCTCTGGGCCTGTCCAGGCCTGTAATGGAGCTGCTTTACCTTTACATACATTTCTATACAATATATTTATTTATGATGTATTAAAAATGTAAGAGACCCACATCATACCTATTTGGTACAATTCGTTCCTTTCTTTAATTATGCCAGCATTGTCATGAAGTGTAAGTTTGCTACTATGAGCAAACCTGACATTACAATATGTTACACTTCACTCACCCTTTTTTGAGTCAGCTTATGGTGTCTAATTTCTCTTCAGTACCAACTGTCTTTCACCAGTTTTCACTTGGATTGCACTAAGTGATTTAGATTTACGTTTCTCCCTCGTGTTGTTAAGAAAAGCCAGTGCTGTTGAAGAGGCAACTGAATGAGCTGCATGATTATATCACCGCTGTAATCAGTCCGTAATAAGAATGTTCTTCCACAAAAGAAGTAATGAATTTAAATATCACAGTCGTTTGTTAAATGTACTTTGATTTGGATCAGTAATTTAAAATTTGTTGACCACATCCAATAAAATTTCTTCATTTAACCCTTTGGCGTCGGAATTAAATCCCCCCCCCCCCCTCCCCTTTAATTGCTCTTTGGCCATTTAAAGGGCTCACTGCACGACATATATATATGGCGTTCGGCGCCAAAGGGTTAATATAGTCATTTTGCCCTCTGCCATCCAGTGTGGCTATACCACTGACTGCACACACACACACCACACCACACCACACACACACACACACACACACATGCACTCTGCTGTCAGATAAAAATTTCTGATCCGAAGTTGATCAAGAAAGCTCAGACTCAAATTGTGGATGATAGTATTCTCATGAAGGATACTGTTGTGCTGACTGAAATGACATGGCGTATTTTACAATAGATATAAATGATGGAGTCCTCACCAAAGTTCACGACTTCGTGCAGTAAATTATTTCAGTATCAATTTGCCACACACACACACACACCCACACATACATACTCTACAAATACTGAAATAGTTTGACTCTTGTATTTACTTTTACTCGCAATTAAAGAATAAGTTTACACAAATGTGCTGCTAATTTCTGATGGTCCAGTTTCCTTCTGCCAGGGTGGAAACAAGTCTGATAGCTATAAAATATTAAGTTTATTACGTCTGGAAAATCTGTTTTTACCTCAATTTATTCCACTGGTCCATTACCTACTGTTTCTGAGGATGTACAATTGTGACGACTACTTAGCACAGAACATGAACTATGTGGACCCTATGGATACGGATCCCATTCTTTCCATTTTCATGGGTTTTAAGAGCTCTGCCCTGGTTTCCCACAGAAATCAGTTTAGGATGCAAATGTCCTAGGATTTTTTCAAGTCATGAAAATATGAAATCTCTGAGAATGTGTGAAAAATTTGATTTTGCCACATGGCAGAAATCATGTACAGCAGTATGACGGCCGTCAATCAGCCAGTAACAGGAATGAATTGGACAGAGAGAGGAGTTTGTGTAGGTTAGTGATTATAGATTGTGGGCTGAGACTGCAAAAGATGAGAAATTTATATGAAAAGAAAAATGAGCAATTTTACTGTTTATTATGATTGTGATCATATCATCAACATCATAAGTAGTTCAAATCTAGTATTACCAGTTTGTTATATATCTGACTATAACCCCATTAGTTTGTTCACAAGGACAACTTGATGCTATTTATATTTCAGCAGTTCCTTCTCTATCGTTCCTAATACACTTCTTTTATATAAGCTCAGTGCATGCAGACTCTCTGATAGTTATGTCAGTTGGTTGCTTTGTTAGATAACTAGTGGTTATGTTTTGTCTCAATCCACAGTATCTATTCGTCACTCTCTGAAGTGCTCTCTGGTGTTACCCCAAGGATCTGACCTTGGGCTCCAATTATTTATGTATTACTGCCCTTTGCAATTCTATAAAGCCCTGAAAATATTTTCCGTTTCCTAACACTATCATAATTGTTCATTCCATAGGCTCTGCAACTGACAGTACACTTCCACAATCTGACAGTGATTCCATTCACGGTCAGTGTGCTGCTGACATAAAACTGTCATGAATACCAGGGTTATGGGGCTTGACTTCCATCCATCTATGCGCGGGTAGACATTGAGAGGGTTCAGGCACTAAGTCCTCTGAGTCTAGAATTTAATTTAGGATAGGTTGAATGCTGCCACCAGCCTATTTCTAGTCAAAAAATGGTAGTGAGAGTTACTACAGGGTTTCGTAATAAACGATACCAGAGACTTCTTTGTGTAAGTCTATATTCTACAACACTAACACTAACCCATAATTTCACATAAATAAGTTACAAGACAATTGTTTGTACTAGAGGTGTTTGGATTAACATTCTTGCCTCTATAAAGGCAAAGGGCTTGTAATTTGGAATTTTGAACGGAATTTGGACTCGACTGAATTTAGTAATCGAATTTAAGTTAGTTACAACACAACGGTTAAAGCTTACTTTGTATTAGCAGTGTGCCGTGATACATTCTCAGCGTCTCACTGTTATTTTAACAATCACTTGCATAACAATGTCGTATAGTCATTTGACCAAGATCCTGTGTGATGTCCTCCCATCTGTATTTGGGTCTTCCTCTTGGTCTCGTGGTTAAGGGATTACATTTAAATATCTTCTTAGCTGCCATGGCTTCAGGCATTCTATGTATATGGCCGAACCAGCTTAGTCTCGGGGCTTTAATACAGTTGGCTATATTTTCGTGCTTTATCAGTTTAACCAATTCTTCATTGTTTTTAATCCTCCATGTTTGATTTTCTTTCGTAGGCCCAAATATTCCTCTTAATATTTTCCTGTCAAAGACTAGCAGTTTCTGAACTATAGTTTCTTTCAGCACCCACGTTTCTGATGCATAGGTCACTATTTGTCTTATTACTGTTTAAAATTTCACATTAAAACACTTAAAATCGCTTCAACATGTTTCGATCCTAAGATCATCTGTAGGGAGCTACACCGTTCCATGCTAAAGTCACGGTTTTTTAAAACATTATCTGATTAATTTCCTTATATCAACAGGGTGTTGTGGCAGCATGTCATGTTGTGTAAGAGTACGTTGCTGAGAATGCGCCTGACTATGGGTGTGCATCGTGTGTTATGTTGCATGAGACTCTCACGCAACATAACACACGACGCAAAAGAGTCGCAACCTGAAAATATGCTTTCAGGAACACATCGGATACATCAGGAGCAATAAACCCCAAACGGCGTTTGCCCAACATATTCTGCAAAATCAACACGAATGTGGCCAGATGAGCAGTATAATGACCTTGCTAAAACCTCTCAGTAGCTCAAGCATGCTCATTCCCTACGAACAATACTTCATCCAAACCCTCCACCAAGAAAGCAAACTAATTCCGGAACAATACCCAGACGAACTAAACCGGCTATTTCAGGTGACCATTAACCCCCAGGCCCAAACACTATATGAAAAGACCAGTCGTGCTATAGACTGCAGTCCGGACACTACTCCAGCCTACCTGCACATAACCCCCAACCTACAGCAAGCCAAAGTATGTACAATTTCAGATTCACAATACTAATTAATGCTACCAACGCGTCGAATTACCAATCCACTAATAAAAACTCACTACACACAAGAGAACACTACAACTACCGTGCAGAAAGGATCACAACTATCAGCAGGAACACGTTACCAGCTACAACCAAGCGACAAAGAACTTCACACCGAACATACACCACTAAGAACCATAATTTTACATTAAGGCTACCTCTTCCATCTCTACAGAACAAAACGACCAATGTGGTAATCAACATTAGAGTCGCGAGCTCCTGATGATGGGCATAGTAGTGCCCGAAAAATATTGAGCCTGTAAGAAGTACAATAAAATAAAAAGTAGCGTCTAGTTGGTTGTTATTCTTCAGTTATCACAATGAGGCACGCCCAAAGAAACATCAAATTCGCAAGCGCCAAACAGGCAGAAGTTATTAATGAATACAAGAATATCAAACGAAGATTTTACAAGACCAGGTCGGCCATATGGAACAACAAAACATGCTGGGATAAACATGAAACACGCAAAGTACTTCACATTCAAAATCAACAACAACAGACAAAGCACCAACACAGAGAAAGCCTCCATCCACTACAGAATTAATCAAGAAATTACATTTTATATATATTTCATATACGAGATAAATAGGGTGTCTAGAAACGTCAAGTACCGATTACCATGTGACACGGCGTCGTAAAGCACGTGACTGAATGTCCGAGGGCGAGAATTTTATTGCGGTAAAGCAAAAACCGTAAGATGCAGGACATCACAGTGTTTTGTAATTATAGCTGTTCAGTTGCTACAGATACGTTCGGTCTATATTGCAGTGTCAACAGACAGGATATGAAGCTGGATCGTGTGTCTGTGTTTTGTTA
>Ga0123354_10021558_pt1 | contig 10154 bp, 6 predicted proteins | sample TergutLab28metaG_2_FD_97872 | JGI IMG/M metagenome (GOLD analysis project Ga0123354, IMG submission 97872) | Labiotermes labralis P4 segment gut microbial communities from Petit-Saut dam, French Guiana - Lab288 P4 | ecosystem: Host-associated > Arthropoda: Insects > Digestive system > Gut ...
CTTTACCTAGCCCCCCCCCTCACCCCAAATTTTTACTTGCCCCCCTTCAACCCAGGAGCCAAAAGAAAAAAATTCTTAGGCAAAAAAAATAATGGGGGGGGGGGGGTCAACTGCCCCCTCCAAGCTACAAATATGCTACAAACAGTAGGTCGATCGACACCACCATTAAATTAAAAACTGGTGTACTGTAGCAATAAACAAGAATCAATTTTGAATCAATCTTTATTCGTAACTACTTAAATGTTTACAACTGCATCAAACTGCTGAAATTGCAGTCTTGCCACTGCACGCATGCTGCAAGGCACGGTGTCTCAAGCTTTCTCAAGGACTCCTTACCAAATATCTCCTTCTGTGGATCCGCTGTCAGACAGTGTTAACTCACGGACCCCTTAGGCATACAACTGCTTAACGTTTATTAAAGTTGAAACATTTACAAATAATAAACATACTTGAAGTGTAAAGTAACAAGTTAAACCTACAGGAACTCATGCAAGCCCATGGGGGAGAAGAGGTACAGCTCTACTCTTTCTTTAAGCACAACGCTATATGGGGGTGGGTGGTCAACGCCACGCCCTGGCCGCATTACCCCGGGAAAGAGACCCGGTACCTACCGTACAGGAGGCTGGGTGGGTCCCAGGACCGGTATGGACGGGTGCGGAAGATCTCGCCCCCACCGAGATTCGATCCCCGGACCGTGTAGCCCGTAGCGAGTCGCTATACCGATTACGTTATCCCGGTAAAAACCTTTTAATAGGTCAGTGCTAAAACGTATTACAAAAAAAAATTAACTTTCCTGGCAGCAGCGACAATACACCTGAGGAAAAACTGATATGGGGGGGGGGAACGCCTCAAAATTGTTACGCCAGGCGTACGTTTCTTGACGTGTTATCTCCGGCAGTCAGAAATGGTCTAACGAACACACTCGAAGATTAGCGAAGTCTCCAGGTGTAGATGTTAATTAAAACGAAGCATGGAAAATGCATACTGCAAAATATTCATATGAGATTACGTACACAAAATAATTATATTAACGTCTGGATAAGAAGCCTAGACATCAAGACAGGATACGACACTGGAAGCTCAACTAATGAAATGCCTCAGACCACTCGCGGGTGCCTCAAGAAGAGACGGTTTAAATGGAAATAACTGGAGAAAGCAACTCAAAAACACAGCCGGCATGGAGATATCACATGGAAAGACAGAAAAGTATTTTAATATTCGTACCACATTTGCAGCAAGGCCTGAAAATTCGTCTCCAGGTTCTTCAGTAAGGAACGCCATTATCTAATAGTTCAAGACGAAACTCTGCTGCAACTACGCCCCACACAAATGCACGTCCTCTGCTTTGTACCGCAAAGCAAGAATTCGTTACTGCAAGCGGTTTGAAGAATCGGTGGTTAATGGTCTTCCTGACGCAGCATGTGCGGTGTGTCCTGATGGAACGTGGTTTACATGAAGTGGGTAAGTAGACAGTCGCAACACTACATATTGGTCTCAAGGAAGTCCTCACGCTGTTCTTCATGTGCTTTTACGTGACCTGACAGTCGGAGGGCACTGCGTTATTAGTACTACGGAGTATAAGAGAGCCAACATTTTTGACGAAACAAATTCCGAACATCAATCACGATTAATTCTGAGATCCCATATAGTGAAAAAGACCAACAAGATGCACCTCTATCTCATTAATTTATTCCAATTAAATTTTCCTCTACATGTTTCGAACTAACAAGTTCAGCCTCGGGAGGCTATTTCTGTACATGCAGCCTACCGTATTTCTCACGCATTTATGGGGTGTCTTGCCCCTAACACGATACGGAGTTCCAATCACGATGCACGATTCAGAGAATGAAAAGTCTGAGATCCCATTTTAATAGCGTTCGCACAGTTGCGAAAACTGCCTAGTATCTTCGCCACGTCCGTCCGTCTGTCAGCACGTATTAGGGCGGCTCCCAGTCGATGGATTTCTGTGAAATTTGGTTAAAATCAGGCATACACATCGCGCACTTTACTTGAAGTCCGAGATATGTTTTCTTGTTGCCGGCGACATTTAATTGCCATAAAAGGGCTCTCTTTGAGCGGAGTGGCACCAAGGTGTTACGACATCCGAGGATGTATAAACATTGCGCGAAAGCGCAACCATGCTGTTAACCGTGCTTGCCTGTCTTGTCGATAAACTGACGACAAAACAGCATATAGGCATTGATGTAGGTCAATGCTACGCCCACACAGATAATGACTAGAATGGGTAAGTGGGAATTTCGGTGGAACTAGTGGTAAGTCAGGGGCTATGGCCTGCCCGTTCACCCGAATTTCAAATCCCTGTAATTTTCATTCATAGGGAAAAATAAAACATAAAACCTCTGCGAATAATACTCATTCAATATGAGAAACGAAAGAAAATATTCCGCAGGAAAGTTGCGTTACTTCAAGACACCTTACACATTTATAAAAACATTTCGCCAAACGTGTCGCCTGCACATACAGCCAATGACGCCACTCTGACACTATGCTTTGCACTAACGGTCATACTGCAGGAGGGAAACTGCCTGCGAATAATTGGCTTTCCCTGCTTCTCTGTGCAGAGAACCTGCCCTTAACATCGTACACATTTTTGTCGTTATGCAGAAGTCGCAGCGGCTTGTAGTTACGAACAGTACCACAAGGAGGCAATGACAGACGGCAACAAGAGGTACTTACATGCTTCAGTTGTCACTGCTGTCTCGACCTTCGCCGATACAGTTATCTCTAGGTCGCAGCACTGCTTATTCAATCAAGCTGTCTTCCAAGAACATATATTCACGGGGTGCATATTCTGTAAAATTCTAAGAGGGGATAAATGGATTATCTGTGGAAACCGTAGCTGCATACAGAAATCATCAAATACTCTCGGCGAAATTTGTGACTTTATATTTGGATTTCAAGTTAATCAAACCCCGTGAAAACATGCACTATGTGTTATTTAATAAAGCTAATTCGAATTTAACCGAATGTTTCAAAGTCGTCAAAATGGCTAACTTAACCCTAAAAAAGGACAATGGGGTTAAAACAGGCTATTGTCCTGCAGTTCCAGCAGATATAACCGAGCTGAATTTCCCTGGAATCCCTAAAATGCACCAGATGTACTACAGAGGGGCAATAATTCCAGACTATGTAATGAACCGGGATTAGAACCTGCAATACGCCACGCTGTTTATTTGCAAATGACTGACACACCCTGCATGTCCCAGAGTGCCAATCAAACACAGGGTTCGGAAAGGAACTATCAGCAGTGACTGCGCTGTAGCCACGTGCGGCATTTGCAACAAATGAAATATCTGGACGAAGGAAATAATATCCAAAGGAAACGGCTCATAGCAACATCAGTCGCAGCGTAACTAAAACAAGAATTATCCTGTAATTTGGAGGAAGAGAAGGGCGATATAATCCGAATTTGAGGATCCACTTTCGTGAAATCGAATCATGGCAACATAACGAAGAGGCCGGGGTTAAGGTAATGCATGTACTAAAATTTAAGTCACACTGTATAACAACACTGCATAATTTGGTTGTTATTTGCCCACTATGCCCATACAAGAGAATAACTAAAACCGTTGAGTAGACATTCACTTGCCAGAAAACAGTTATTTTTAACTTGACAGCCATAAACTGTTAACCACTGTATATTTTTTATCTTACACATCCCATTCTGTTTTGTACAAGTCATAAAATATTTATGTCATCGACACAACTAACTGTATTACATTATATCATAAACTGTGGCTACGTGTTTCTACCAATTATACGGTCATCTCACGCCACTGGTGCACATAAAACCAATAATACAACTGCAAATTCCATTTTGTGTTTCGTCACACGCCCACACAGTAAACAGACGCCGCTATTCACAACCACAGTAACCAATTACGTGGGCAAATTTCACATAAAATGCCTTTGTGCTTAACTTTAAAATAATTTTCAAACAACCATTAGATGCAATCTGTACGTATAATGCAACAAACTGCGATCTCATTCTGACCCAAAATGAAATTTGCAATTATAAGTTTGGATTTACGAGCACGAGTGGCCTCAGGATGACCGTATAATTGGTAAAAACATGTAACTACATTTTAATATAATATAATATCAGTTAGTAGTGTCGATGACAAATATCTTACAACCACTATAGTTACGCAAGCGAAAACTGGTAGCTAATTATAATTGGTGTACCTACAATAAGTGGCCCACAACTAAAGAAATTAAACCATCGCAGATGCGCACTTCGGAAGATTTGTAAATTTATATTAATATTGCACATATATAGTAAGAATAAACACTTGATCGTGTGGTTAAGTACGCACCATGCTATTAACAGGAGTGGAGGTACAGGGCCACTCATTCTTAACCTAGGCATTAGGTACAGAGGAGTGGCCAGCTTTAGACCGCTTCATCCGGTGAAGGAGTTGCCGGTGACCATTAAAAAGGAAGCAAGGTGATCCCCACAACCAGTATCAATGTTAGAGACGAGAAAAATATCTTGCTCCTTCGGTCATTCAGCCCATACAGAGTCCAGTCGCTATACAAACTAAGCTATTATGGCTCTATACGAAAAACTTGACTAATAAATAGTTGCAGGGGAGCAGCTACAAACATGTCCTTAATACACTACGTTAAAAGCAACTTTAGTGTCGGTACAGTGCCAGAATAGTGTAATGTTTCTACTTGAGGCCTTGCTATCCAAAGCATGCAACTATCTTGATGTCAAACAACCACGACACAAAAGTGTTTCTCGTTGACAAAAAAAGACTATTCTAACAAAGCTGGGCAGTTTTCAAAGATCTACTGCTGTACAGACTACCTGTGATGTCGACTATTGCGAATCTCCCCTTCTGGGAGCTTCAGATCTCGGAATGAATACATTCGGTTAAACAACGTCTAAGCTCTTCATGATCTTGCACAGACATATTTTATCTTCTGGGTTACGATACCGTGCATTCTGGCAGGTGTGTACCAAAGACTCGGAGCAATCCGCTCCCTCTTAAAGGTAGAAATAAAGCAATGAAGATGGTGTCATGTTCCTACCAGACCATTCGTGTCGTAAGCCGTAACATGCTCGATCCTTCACAATGAAAACGAAAAACACATAACAGCAACAGCGTTTTCAGCACGAAACAATTTCGAGTCACACAGATTTTTTCGCTTTAGTGCACTCTGGATGATCGAAATGAAGATAATTGACACCTTTATTTCAGTACTTTACTTGTTAGTTGCATTATCATTGCTTGCCCTATTTTTGGCACGCGTGTCTAGCATTTTAGACAGACCAAACATGTAGACCATTACATGGAATTTGGTGATGACTGCGACATGAACAATTTACAATGACCTGGTGAAAATCACTTCAATGGACGAGTAAAAACAAAGATTTCACAGATGCCTCCAAGGTAAAATCGTCATGGCTGGCCTGAAGCTGGTTTATCGCCACTTGTTAACTGTTACGGTACATTGCCAAATACGGTTACATTCAGGTTAAGTGGCATTACGTAACCGCAGTTGTTTTGATCGCCCAAAGCAAATATATGACGTACCGTTCCCAGGAAACAAGGCATGACCGAAATACAATGCCGCCTGACCATACAACAAAACACTCGTAATGCATGTTGCGTCACTGTTTTGCGCGGCATAGTGCCAAAGCTCGTGACGTCACTACGATGTTCCTTGGTTCGATTCCCACCTATCCTATGCCCGCTTCCACACGTCATCTCTTACCACACTGGAAATACATTAACAAAGGTTCCATTCTACAGCCGTCGAATGTGTAGTAATTCCTGGTCTACTCAACTGTTTGAAGCACAAATTAGAACTTACTTTAAAACTAAACGTTCTTTCCTCACTGAATATACATGCGTCATCATTACAAACACAAACCGATCAATGTTGCTTAGGGAAATAACTACCCCATAAGATGGACAAAGTTCAGCAATTGATTTCAAATACATGTCACTGCTTGTTCTGACATCCAACTGAGCTAACAAATTCTCTCCCCGAGCGACATGCGGAGTTCTTTAACGTTTTCCATGTGGCATATAAGATTACCACAGTCCATTACAGGGGTGATTATCACCAAACTACCAATCGCTCGGCTGCTCAGGAAACTCCCCACGTCTGCTGTACCAGCAGCTTCACTATCGTTTTCACAAAAGATCGCAATGAGTTCGTATTCCAAGCCAGCTGAATCCAGTCCACACTCTTAGGCCCTACTTCTTAACACCCCTTTTAACAACCCCTCAGGTAAGCCGTATTCCAAACGGCCGATTAAGAACTCACATGTTTAGATTAAAGCGATCGCATTTAAAAATACAATCACTTTAATAAGACGTTTTATTTGTTACAAGTTTCTATTCTGTTAGCAGACTGTGCAACATCGTCTATGTGACGCTACGTGCCAAGCGCGAACTTTTCACATAAGAACTACAAAATGTTACGTAATTCTACTGAAAGTCGCTCATCTTCCATTGTTGTACTGTCGTTGTAGGTCACAGAGGGCCGTAAACCCCTTCTCATGTAACATTTTGGCCACCTAAGTGTAATTTAATGATAACCGTCACGACGAATTCCTTCTCCTCTCTCAGTTGCAGAACACTTCCGGCAATAACAGGATCTCCTTTACAAGTCCATGTCAGAAATCACAACAAGATCGTAAATCTGGCGAAATCAGTGGCTATAATCATTGGTTTTCACGGCCATTAAGGTTCAGTGGTGAATACTAAGTCGAGTACCTTAATATAATTCCGGCTAAAGCTTAATTTTTGCGAAAAACGCGACGATATTTAATGCCATGCGAGTACACGGCACGCGTCCCTCAACGCTGCCTTCACCATGGAGAATACGAGTCGGTTGAAATTTTACCACGAAACACTTTCGCCACAATATTCATTAAGAAAATAAGTGCTGCAGTCCACAGACGCAAACGCTGATGCCGTGCTGCCATTTCGCGTTGAAATTTAACTGTCTTACGCGCCAAATTAAGCCACGCGCCAGCTGAAAATTTGTCAAGCGGCATATTCGTGTTTGTCAAGTTACATAGGCAGAGTCCGTACACAAAAATTTCAGGACCCCGTCTCTGTGCCTCGTAAATAAAACTTGGGAAAAACTCTACGTATGTACCGTGCATCTTGAATATAGTTTTTATTTCAACAATGCACAATACATATATATTTTTATTTTAACAATATTTATATTATTAACACTCCTACATGTTTAGATACATTTGTATCATCCTCAGGGAGTTCCAAAGTTGAACTTCGCTTAAGTTCCGTAGTTTCTATATTATTTTTGATTAAACTTATATCTAGTTGCTACTGTTTTGGTCATCTTGCTTTGTGTGTTGTTTTCGTTGATTCCGATGTGGACGTATTTCGGCGTTAGCTGCTTAGTTTTGTATATTTTGTTTTACCAGATGGCAGCGTTTGTTTTTAGTAACTTTGGCTTAGTGTTTATGCAGATGTCATGCAATAATATGCATAATACATAAACTACGTAATTTTAACGAAGGGCAACTCTGGAACTCCCTGAGGACGATACAAATGTATCGAAACATGTAGGAGTGTTTATAATAAAAATATTGTTAAAATAATATACATTGTGCATTGTTGGTTGAAATAAAAACTATTTCAAGGGTGTCCAACCAAAACTGAAATCAGATAAACGTTAGAATTTACATGGTCACAGGGGCCAAATATCCATTGCATACCAGCACGTAATGATATGTGGAAGGAGGCCTAGTGGACTGGCAACTGCGTTGTAAGGATTGTGTGTACCTAAAGGTATTGCGCTAATCCAAAGCCCACGCGATGGAGTAATGGAGTAAGCTGCATATTAGACTGCACAACTGTAACTGTTTAGAGGCTAACCTGTCCTGAATGCACAAACCGGTACTTACTCAATGGTGCAGAGTCCTCCTTGAGAAGCTAAATGGTTTGCAGCTAGTCAAGAAATTCCCCGCATTTCACGGAACCCGAAGGTTCATTACCGCACTCACAAGCGTCCGCACAAACCGGTACGTCTGACAAACCAGGAGAAAATTTTTAACTCAGTATAACCAAAATTTATAGGCATACCATAACAAAGATTATAATTAGAAATTCTCTATTTAACACCTGTCAGAAATGCAACACCCTACAGGATCAACTGACAATACTGTGAAAGTTCTACATGCCGCAAGTAAAGGATCACATCTTAATAACACGGAAAAGTTCTACATCTGTAATATTAGAGTTGCGACTTACCGAATTCCAGTCCGGAAATACAGTTTAAAGATCCAAACCCCAGCCCATTTTCCCTAACTGTGCTCTGAAATGCATAACTGTTGCAGCAACATGCGCAGAACAAACTTTTCTCCCACAACTATTGCTACGCTTTTTCACTCTTTCAGAAGGACAAAGAGAATACCAGGACTTGAAAACACCAGTTTTAAGGCCTAACATAACAATTCATAGTTTGTGTACTTCAATAACAAAACGCTTATAAAGCGTGCGTTTTGCAATGAAAGCTGCCCGTCTGCAGTAACATTCAAAGACGGACCTTGAGGGGATGCTGATAAGTCCTTCGCCAAGCCAGGAAGGAAACAAGCTACAGCGACCAAACTCGGGATTTATTCAACATGCTCCCCACGAAGCTCAATACACTTCTTAGCCCGTTGCTCTAACTTTTGCAAGACACTAAAAAAAAAAAAAAATCTGAAGGTTGTCCGTCCAACCAGGTCTCCGCGGCACCAATGACCTCCGCGTAAGGCGAAAAAATGGCGAACTTTCAATGGTTTTTTTCAGTCCAGGGAACAGGTGGTAGTCCGACGTGGCCAGATCCGGAGAATAGGGTAGATGATCAAGGCACTGGAAGCCCAGGTAGGCCAGTTTCTTCTGGGTTGCAAGTGCTCAGTGAGCCAGGGCATTGTCATGCAAGAACAAGACCCCCTTGGTGACTTTCCCGCGGCGTTTTTCCTTCAAAATGTCCTTCAATTGCACCAGCAGAGATGCGTAATACTCCGCATTGATAGTTTGGTGTTTTGGAAGATAATCAATGAGAAGGATGTCGTCTTGATCTAAAAAAAAATCGAGGCGAGAACGTTTCCAGCGGATTTTTGCACTCGGAATATTTTGGGCGGGGTGAGCCGCTATGCCGCCACTCCATTGATTGTTGCTTTGTCTCCGGTTTCGTCCATGGTCACCAATCGCGACAGGAAATCATTTGGATCGCGCCCAAAAATTTCCAAATTTGCTCAGACGAATGGCACCGTTGACGTCTTTGATCCACGTTCAGGCATTTCGGGACCCACTTCGCGGAGAGCTTCCGTATGTCCAAATCTTCACGAATGATGGACCCAACCCGCTCACGTGAGATGCCCACTTGCTCAGCTATTGATTTAGCCGAAATCCGGCGTTCTTCCAAGATCAGCTCGTGAATTTGATCAATAATCACTGTTTCGAGTCGTCCAGGACAAGGGGCAACACAGGTGGGAAAATCACCACATTTAAATTGGGCCACCCTGTTTTTGACGGTAGCATACGATGGTGCACGTTCCCCTAATATTTCTGTCAGAATGGCGTAAATTTCCATTCGGCGCCTTGCCTTGCAGGAAAAAAAAATTGACAGCTCGCGTCTCCGTGTTGTTGAAATCGCGCGCGTGGTTTCACTCTCGCCACACGGAAAAAGATTATGAACTTGGTTCGAAAGCTGAAATTGAGCTGCACCTGTCCCAACAGTACTTCACTCCCCACACCCCACCCCTGAAACAAGGCAAGAGTGAAACCACCGTCAGTCCAGAACTCCCCAGCACACGCATCATACGCTCAACAATTCCTTTCCCTAAACGTTTAAAATCGTGCAGCCCAATGTCAGATCTCGTGAACCGCTACGGTCTGCAAGCAGCAACGAGATCACATGCCTAGTTTCAGTCCCATTCGAACACGAACCCTGTAACTCAGAATGACGGTAAACAAAGGAAAAAAAAAGAATTACGAAAAATAACAGAAATATCTGCGTCATTCGCATTTCTAACCATGCCAATGGAGCAAAGATACGTAACTTTTGAAACATATAATTAAATAATGGCTGTGTTACTGCATAATTAACACTGAGTGTCTATGAGTATAAAACATACACAAAAAGGAAAAAATATA
>Ga0123354_10021559_pt1 | contig 10153 bp, 2 predicted proteins | sample TergutLab28metaG_2_FD_97872 | JGI IMG/M metagenome (GOLD analysis project Ga0123354, IMG submission 97872) | Labiotermes labralis P4 segment gut microbial communities from Petit-Saut dam, French Guiana - Lab288 P4 | ecosystem: Host-associated > Arthropoda: Insects > Digestive system > Gut ...
ACATACACACACACCACACACACACATACACATACACACACACGCACACACACACACATACATATACACACACACACATACACACGCACACACACACACATACACATACATACATGCATACATATACGCACACACGTACACATAAACACACACGCACATACACATACACACACACACATACACACGTACACACACACACACACACACCACACACACACATAAACATACACACACACGCACAAACACACACATACACACACACACCACACACACTCACATACATTCACACACACACACACACACACTCTCTTCTTCGCTTGCGTTATGGTTGCTTTCCTTGGTCCAACACAATATAATACAGAGGCTGACAATTTAAAGAAGGAATAATAATTAGAAAATATCAGTACACCTATGTACACACCTAAGTGATACATGTGGTGTACGGTGATTGGAACCCGTAACAAGAAATGTTACTGAGTACTTGCACATTGCTTTGACATCTGCAGCTGCAGTACACAGTGACGAAGATATGGAATAAGCGTCATATTTTTATGGTTTGTTCATTATGTCAATGGCAGGAAATGACAGCAAAAGTTATGTTTATAAAAATATGCATGTTATATAGAGAAGGATCGCATATATAGACAGAGAAATAGGTAGATATATGAATGTGTGTGAATTTATCACAAAATGACATGAAAATTAGTTCTCATTTCAACACGTTATGGTATTTTCTCATGATCAGGTTGGAGACGGCCTGCAGATATGGTGGAAGTAAGGGCTGGCTGTTAATACGAGTACGCTGAATTCGTAATTGTCGAGAAATGATGCACTGTGACCGCCCAGTTTTGAAACTAGTGGAGGGAGCCGGCTAACCATCTCTCAACGTAGAATATCTAACATTTTACTACATATTACATAAGGCTTGCAATTTGGGTGGATTATTTGGAAATGGAGATCAGAAAAGATCACAAAATGTAATAATGGAAGCCTAAAGTTTAAGTTTAGATAACACCATCACGCTGTGCCAGTTAATCAATATCTACGTGTGTGTTTCTGGCCAACAAATCGATATCACTACTGTTTAAGATCACTTAAGAGACACCAGTGGCCTCCTTCCAGGAAAACTATGAGCCCCAGATACCAAACAGGGGCGTAAGTGGGCCCCAGAATCAATCTAGACGCCTTTGAAAAGAAATGCCTCTTGCCCTTACCGAGAATCGAAACTCGAATGCTATTTTATCCAGCACGTAGCCTGATTGCCGTATAAACTGCACCCCAGTGTTTGGAAGATACTGATATATGTCTTTAAGGAATATGTTTGGAACATATGAAACACATTCAACTAAATCAGATTGGGGATTAGACTTCGGAAGTTTTCAACATGGTACTGAACTTTTAACCATGGCGAGTTCCACCATACAAAGAATTAACCTGCTCGATTAAGCCACATGGTGACGTGTAGCAAAGGTCTAATTATTATCACGTAAAAGAATGTTTCGTGACATATTTGCAATATTCTATTTCATTTGCTTCCTAATTTCTCGAAAATTATTTGAGGATTAATTAAATACGTTTCGTAACTAAAACACACACTACTGTGACACAGGCAGAATACGTGGTATGAACTGGTCATCAGCACACGTAAACCGTACCGATTATTTTAAGATTAGGCTAGTTATTGAAAACGCAGAACAACACAGGTTTACACTGCCTTCACCAATGGAAGGGGCTGATCCAAGACATGTATTGCAAGGGAAGTGACAATATAATCGCACGGCGGGATAAACATTTCATCAGACAAGGCAGTTATGTTAAAAGATACATATATGCTTTAATAGCTGTTTCATGTAAAGAGACTATTGAAATTCTGTTTACAAATAACTGCGTTGTCTTATTCTTCAGACCTCCTTTGTAAACAGGTCCATGCCGTACCAAAAACTAGACCCATATTAGCTGACTGTTAAACAAACGAGCTTCAGACATGGAGAGAATGCAAGAAAATACATACTCTAGAAAAGATTTTCTGGTACCACGGACCCCTTACAAAGTCCCTCTAATTCTGGAAACGTCCCCTCCCCAACAAATTTATCTCAAAGTACCGACCCCTTAAGCACTAATCGTGCTGGAAAGAGTATGTAGTCAAACACAACTATGTCAATTAAGATGTTTTAATGACTATACTAGACAAATTGTACTGATGAAGTTGGAATATTTGTCGACAAGAAATATACTTGAGTTAGAGAAGCCTTCAGTAAGTTATTTTAATATAAAAATAATCTTCCTAGCAGTTATGCCTGTAAGCCGAAGTCGACAGGAAACCTTCGGGACAGAAAACTGAGTGTCATGGATTGCAATTCGCACAATTCGTAGGCACAACTCACTGTACCCATTTAAGAAACCCTGACGTAGAAGAACGTATTGGTACCAAACAGAAATGAATGTGAACTTGAACACATCATAAATGATGAGGTAAGCATCGGTTCTGAAAACGATTTTCGTGTTGAAACCGATTAACATAAGTAAAAGAAGTGATAAAAAATCGATATTTTATTGGAGAAAATATTTAAAAATACTTAGTTTGTATCTAAACCATGTTCCACGCACAACAGATCATATTTTTACATATTCCACATACAGGCATGGCAAACAGGCCGTTTCTTAGCTCCTCATTCTCTGTCAGACAAACATCCATCTCTCGGAGTAACTGTATTCTCACTGGAACCAAGACGCCGGAACCAATGACCTCTTTGGCCTTAAAGTAACACTGTGCTCAATTAGCGAACAAAGCTTGTTTAAAAATCAAGCAATTCTTTGCCTACAAGAAGAACAGCTATGAGAAGGAACGAGGTGAATAAAGTGCTGAAGCGAGAAGGGGAAAGAAAAGGAAATGATTAAATAGTCACATTAATTCATTTACAAGGAAAGAGAAGGCTCACAGCATCAACAGTAAATGACAAGGAAGTGGAGTTTAAATGGAATGTGCGACTCTTAACAACATAATTAATAGTCCTAGATCTTATGAATATTTAAGAAGAATCCAGGGAATACTTTTACATAAAATGGTAGGTACAGTTATGCATTAGACATACAAATGTGCTTCTTGTGTATTTGTTCAAACGTACTAGTTTAAACGAGAATATTCAGACGAAAATTATTGTTATGTATCAGCACATTTTGTATAAGATGTGGTGTATGTGTACGAATTTCTGAATAAGACTTTTTTGCTATGTTGAATAAAGTTTACTCAATTATTACACCAACCACTGCACATATATAAAATTTATAAAATTTACACATTAAAACATTAAAAACGCTCCGACATATTTCGGTCCTAAGACCTTCATCAGGGAGCTATGTATTCCTTGCTAAAGTCACACTAGAAATAGTCACATATTAGTTTCGTTTTACCAGTTGGGTGTTGTGGCAGCATGCTGCCACAACACCCAACTGGTACAGCGAAACACATTTCTACCGCTAGGCGATGCGATTGTATGTAGCGAGAAAATGGCGCGCCGGGTAAGAAGTCGTTTTGTGTGTTGGAATATCACACGAGTAAGTCTGTGGTTACTGTGCAACGTGCATTTCGTGCAAAGTACGCAAAGGGCCCGCCTACAGACAAGACCATTACTGATACTGGGTGTCTGTGCAAGCAGAAAGCACCCATTTTGACGCGCGTGTGGCAAGAACCTGAATATCGTATCAATGTGTGCCGTGTCGCCCGTGGTGCACACACCTAACATCTCTTGTTATAAAAAAACCACTTTTTTTTCAGTTTCCTTGTGGCTGTGAACAATTCCATTAAGGTAGGTCTTTGGTTTTCTTGTTATAAATATTTGTAATCACGGAGAACATTATGAAACGCCCTGTATGTTTCTCCATGTAAAAAATAACTAATTTAAGAGAACTCAAATCTCAACACCTTCTCTAAAAATTACAAAAAAAACATATTTTTTTAAAAAAATCAGCCTAATGATGGCTTACACTTAAGCCGAGGTTTGTAGCTATGTTAGAAAACAAGTGGTTCTCTTATAAAAGTAGTTTTAGACTGATGCGCCATAACGCTTGCTACATGAACACAAATGTATTCTCAATTTTATGTTTATGGTTCCGTGCATCGCTGATCTACATTAATAATTGTCCAACGAGATGCAACACAAAGCAGTCTATTTATCATTCTGCAAGTTCACTCTACATGTTTCGGGTGTCAACAACACCCATCATCAGGAGTACACAAAACTGTAACTACAGCCTCGGGTACTGGTCATATTTTTGTACAGCTACCTCCCTCCAACGTGGCCAAGCTAGAAGTTGGAGGGAGGTAGCTGTACAAAAAATATGACCAGTACTGGAGGCTGTAGTTACAGTTCTGTGTACTCCTGATGATGGGTGTGGTTGACACCCGAAACGTGTTGAGTGAACTTGCAGAATATTAAATAGACTGCTTTGTGTTGCATCTCGTTGGGCAATTATTAATATAAGAGTATTCTGATTAAGATGGAAGAATTCTTTACTCAGCGACTGTCAACTGTATCCAGTGCTAAAAGCAAAATCTTAGCGAACAAAAACTTAAAAAAAAAAAAATCGCGAGGTGGAAACAGCTGCGACCTGCGGTTTGTCCAACAAGAAGGCGGCTGACAACATGAAATAAAAGAGATTTTTTTGCACGATGCGATGAATGCCTCAATTGTTGTAACAGCCATATGGAAAAGTAATGGGTTAGCAGCGCAATTACGTAAGAAATAACCTCATTAGATTTGAAAATAAAGAATCCAAAATATATATCCTATAAACTTATTTTCTGACCTACAACAATCTTTTCCAGTTTACGTCTATCGGTTCCATTATGTGCCATAAGGTCTAACATGAAAAAAATTCTAAAATCTGCCCACAGGACAACATTTAGGCTTGTCGTATTGGCCTTATAACAAAGACACATTATATCACTTCACAGCATTAACCGACCTGTTTTCATAACCGACTATATAACCACGGCACGCTACTAAATCATTCTGTAAATACAATCCACAAGTAGTTAAACTTCGTCCTCAAATGTAGCCACGCCATGGCTCAACCGATTACATACAGGCCGGACATCGCGGAGGGCCGGCTTCGACTTAGTTCCATTCCATGTGAGACTTTTGGCTGACAAAGTGGTAATCAGAGAGATTTCTGTCCAAGTACTTCAGTCTCTCCTTCATCATCATACCACCAATGCTCCACAATCATGTTCATCTTAGAGATGCTCTTATCAGGAGGGCAAGGGGGTCTGAAATCTGGGTAGTTCCTCAAAACAAAGCAATGGGCTTTCTGACTTCGAAAATAACTGGACTGAAGAGTAGTTTCACACTGATTTTTTGCCTTTTGTAAAGGTCACTGGTGCTGCACATAAGTAGAGGTAAAGGTATGGCAGTCCCAGTAGAGGTCTGGTCAGGCCCTGAGTGTTCTAGAAGGTCGTGACTCCCAGATTTGAAGACAGTCGGCACATGAAGTTGGTAAAGTTGTCAGCCCTACGCACCGGCCACCTTTTTAAATTGCGCGACAACCCCCAGTGGGCCATGGCCTCCTAATTCACGAGGTTTCTAGATCACACAGAACGACGCACCACAGTAGGGTATGACTCCTCTGGACGAGTTATCAGCCCGACGAAGAGACATCTACCTGACAACACACACACAACACTCACAACAGACAGACATCCAAGACCCCGGTGGGATTCTAACCCACAATCTTAGCAGGCGAGCGGCCGCAGACCTACGCCTTAGACCGCGCGGACACTGGTACCGGCACCGGCCGCCTTTACCCCCCGGGAAATATTCCTGGTACTCGGTTCTGTTAGAAGCTGAGTCGAAACCAGGGCCATAATGCGGTCGGAACGATTACGTTAATAAAAAATGCCACACACCCCATCGTGAATCGAACCGGCTACCTTTCTGCTTCTAGCGAAGAGACTTAACCAACTGTGCCACCGCCTGCGTTGATGCTGCACATAGACTAATAAAAATTTTCATCTCCATTTACGGATCACGAAGACTTTTATACGTACATCTAACCTTCAGCTGTCAGGTAAGAGTAAACATTTCACTCAAGAACAGGACATGGAGGCCCAGATGGGAAGTAGAGATATAGCTCTACTCTTTCCTTAACTTCAGCAATTGAGGGGGGGTTGGGTGGTCAATGCTAAACCCTGGGCGCTTTACTCCTGGGTAAGAGACCCAGTACCCATTGCACAAGAAGCTGGGTGGGACCCAGATGGGCCTGGGCAGATGCAGAAAAGTAATACGGAATTGCTAAATCGATTAAAATAATTAATCACTAAAAGCACAGTGGTAACTATATATACCACCAGCTTTAACATTATAAAAACTTCTATTTTGCCTACACAATGCATTCGTATGCTAAGTAAAGATATTTTCCCTAAGCAGAACCGATTAAGGAGACCAGCTGTGTTCTCTGTGGTGCTGGAGCTAAATTTTTGTACCTAATAGAGATTAATTTTGGTTTTTAAAGTGACGAAGCTGACATTTAAATTATTTAAGGTTGTAGCATTTATTTACAGCATTGAGAGTGTATCAAGAACACATTTAATGCTCTGACCCAGTTCCCAAGCACCTCAGAAATCATCAGCACATGACCGATGTGCAACGAACATAAAACACATATTACGACTTTTGACGTTTTGCTGACCGTGCATCTCAGTATATTTATCTCAGTAATTAGCCAACTTGATGCGCAAAATTTTTGTTTTACAATAAGTTTATTTCATGCCTCTACATGTTTCGAGCACATGTGCTCATCATCAAGAGGTCAAAACTGCATTACACAGCCTCTGGTATCATCACACCTATAGGTGTGCACCTGCGCACGAGACGGCTACCTATAGGTTTAATGATACCAGAGGCTGTGTAATGCAGTTTTGACCTCCTGACGATGAGCACATATGCTCGAAACATGTAGAGGCATGAAATGAACTTAATGTTAAAACAAAAATTTTGTGCATCAAGTTGGTTAATTACTGAGATAGACACATAATACGCGTTCACGAAATGAAATCGGAACAAGCAACCGTGGAGACAATCACATGCAGGAGGCAATTCCAGCTCTAAGCGCACGTCAGATATGATATCTGCGGCTGATGTTACGTCCCATCACAATCACGACATTACCACTTTTTCCCACCATACCACACTCTTAACTATAACGGAATTTTGGGTTTTTATTATGTACAGATTTAGAAGAGAGACAATGAGTTTCCCACATACTGGCCCGAGGTTCAAAAGAAACGGTCTAATGACTATGTTTCATACCAATACTGTCCTTTAATGAAGCAGTACGCAGCTCATGTTTCTAGGGTACGTAACAGCGCGGCAACATTGGTATAGGTTATATTACGAAGAAGGAACAGGCAGTAAAACAGCACAACTGCTGTATGATTTTGTGACAAGTGGATATTGTTGATTAACGTGCTGGTGTTACTTACGCGTGTTTGAAAGAATTAAGTTAACGTAGAATGACGCCATCAAACCTATGCCCGTCTGCCCTGTCGTCATGGTTGCCTGTCTCCCAAACGAATCCGCGGATTCAAACAAATTAGATACGACAATCTGTCAGACGTGTATCACTGTGATCCTGACAGCCAACTACCACCACTTCACTTTGCACCAATCAGTGACACATTTCAGGTTCCAGTGGTGGCAGCTACTAAGATTACTGTCTTCTGAAATGTGGCGTCATATAGTACTGCAGAAACTGACCGAAGTTTCGGACGAAAATTGTCTCAGTCTTCATTGTATTCTAACTTGCGTCCGCTTGCCTGTTCATTGCCTTTCCTTCTACACCTTTCAATATACAGTACAGGGAATAAAGAACTACGTATTAAAGTTTTTGATTATATTTACCAACCACAAGGTTATCTAAACTTTATGTTTTATTGACCTGCATCCTGATATGACTCTGGGTAAATGACCAACTTGATGCACAATTACGTTATATAATACGTTTATTATTATAATCCTCTACATGTTTCGAGCAACTCTATTCCCATCATCAGGAGGTCAAATTGTATTAATACAGCATTTGTTATAGTACTCTCTGTAAGTGATCGTCCGGTGTGCACACCGGACGATCACTTACAGAGAATACTATACTAGATGCTGTATTAATACAATTTGACCTCCCGATGATGAGCACAGAGTTGCTCGAAACATGTAGTGGATTATAATAATAAACGTATTTTTGTTTTTTTGGGGGACAACAGCCGCCATTGGGCCAGGGCCTCCTCACTCATGAGGTTTCTAGATCACTTACAACGACGCACCACAGTCGGTAGGACTTCTCTGGACGAATGCTCAGCTCGTCGCAAAGACCTCTACCTGACAACATACACAGCACTCACAACAGACAAATTTCCATGCCCCCGGTGGGATTCGAACCCAAATCTCAGCAAGCGAGCGGCCGCAGACCTACGCCTTAGACAGCGTGGCCACTGGGAGCAGCAATAATAAACGTATTATACAACGTAATTGTGCATCAAATTGGTCATTTACCCAGAGTCACAAGGATATATCTAATTTCTATTACACCGTGCAGTGAATTTGTCAAAAATCAACTGCTTGTAGTCATGCCTACAGTAAACAAATGTCTGCTGTAATTAAACTGAAATCATACCTATAAATGCTTAGCCTGAAAAATGAAAATGGAAAATATCTGTTTCCAAACTCGAGTGCATCATTCCTTGCTTACGTTCGAATCCCGGCTGAAGTACACACTAGAGGTTTAGGTTCGAATCCAGAAAGGAGTACACATTTCAGGCATTCCTCACTCTCCTGTGCAATGGGTAGACCCTAACATTAGCACTTTCTCTCGGAGCAAAATGACGGCAGCCTGACGCTAACTAATCTTATATATCCAATACCAAAGATTAGGAAGATTGAAGTTGCAACTAGGAAAGAAGGTCAAGGCCCATAGTGGTCAGCAGTGGCAATTTTTTCTTTTGGTAATACAACTTATTTAAAGCAATAATGTGCAGTTTTCTGCGTATCTACTTCCTTCATATTTCGTATTTCCTAACAATGTCCTCGATATATCGATATGTCGTGAATTCCTTTGATTGCAAACCAAATATTACAAAACTAAGGTATAAAATCTTGCAAATTAAACATACATTATACAGGGTTATTCAAAATGATTGTCGGGGTTTTAACAACTTGTCGTACACAACACACTTGAGATAGGAGTATGCGTACTATCTTATTTAATAGAACAACACTCCAAGGTTTTGTTACATACCTTAAATGTGCTCTATATATATATATATATATGCATCCTTTGTGATTCTACGAACATCAACCCGATAATCGATTTCGTTCGAAACTGTTTGTAGCATGTCAGCGGTGATGGTTTCAATGGCGGTTCTGATTCCTACCTTCAGTTCCGAGATACACACTCACCTTGTCTCTTGAAACTGTGCATACCACCTTCGAATGGAATTGTCAGATGGTGGTTGTTTCCCGAATTTGGTGCGGAATTACCGCTGGACAATTGTACCTCGAGAGTCATTTTGAATAACCCTGTATTTCATTACCACCGTGCGCTCAGATACAGAGCTCTGGTTCTCGGAAAACAATAAATTATAAATACATTCAATATTTTAGTCAGAATATCCGAAGGAAACCCCCAGCATGTAACATCAAGCGTAAGTGAGTGTACTATTCGATTGTTTCTTACAGCAATAGGGTCCGAAAACCCGAAGAAAAGGATTTTTATGCAGAGACTTCAGGTGTAGATGTGACTATTGTTTTGTGTTGGGTAGCAGAGCAGCAGGATGGGACAGTACGGACTGTACTGTGTGGCCTAGATCAGTGTTTCTCAACCGTCGAGCCGCGGCCTGGTATCGGGCCCTGGCATCAATTAAACCGGGCCGCGAGAAGTTCAACTGGAATTTGCCATTTTAGTTTTCTAAGCAGTTTTCATGAAAAAATGTTATATAGTGGAAATATTCCAAGGAGAATAATATTTGTGAGTGTGTCAAAAGACTCAGACCCAGATGTTGGCCTGAGGAAACTACAATATGCTACAAGATTTCATTAGTCCAGTGATTGATAACTAATTTAAATGTAATTTTATATTTGTCAACATGACACACCATGTACAT
>Ga0123354_10021561_pt1 | contig 10152 bp, 4 predicted proteins | sample TergutLab28metaG_2_FD_97872 | JGI IMG/M metagenome (GOLD analysis project Ga0123354, IMG submission 97872) | Labiotermes labralis P4 segment gut microbial communities from Petit-Saut dam, French Guiana - Lab288 P4 | ecosystem: Host-associated > Arthropoda: Insects > Digestive system > Gut ...
AAAAAACTTTAAACCAAAATAATGCCAAACCCTAGAAGTTTTAGACCCGCGGGTGTGGCACGGGGGGTCAACCTTGGGGGGGGGGGGGGGGAGGAGAGTTGCTACCACCCCAGGCGTCAGAATCCAAGGGGTGGCAAAATGAATATCTTAAATGAAAAAATTATATTTTCTATGCTCAACCAATTTTAAATTATTGAGCCCCAAAGAGGGAAATTCAGTAAATCATTATGAATACCCACCTCAGAAGCCAAAAAAACACAGCTACGACACTGCCTAGCATGATGCAAAAAATTGGTAACATTCATCACGCATGCAAGCAGCTTCTTTCACCAGAAGCGTGGCTTCACATCCTACAGCTTTAAGGCACTTAACTATAATACAATAATTCCCACAACTTATAGATGATGGTCGCTGAATATTGTGTTATGCATGGGTTTACAAATAGCAGAATAAGGCTCATTCAAGAAATGCATTCACCTTTTCGTTACCCCAGTGACGCAGACAATTCCTGATACATATATCTCAACTACTTACGAATTCAGAAAAAAATAAGGACATCTGCAGACGTGTAGTTTGTGACTTATCCTGCATACACTAACATTATGTGAAAGTACATGTACTACTAAGTAAAATTAACCATTTTGTCACATACTAGTTCAAAGCCTCCAACTATTCCACAAGAGGAAAAGCATCAAGAGTTCACAACTATAAGATAAGCTTCACAACTCCTCCTGATATGACAGTGGGACCTGACATCGTGAGATTCTTCCTGAACCTTGACCTTGAAGAGGAAAGCACTACAATCCTTCGAAACTCTGGTAACTATTCAGCCGACAACAGAAACACTTGATTCTTCAGAACTTTACAATGTTTGCAGCATCATCTGCATGTGTCTCAGCTGACGGGAAACACTTCAAGCACCTTCTTCCAATACAGCAGTAGAAACAAGATATTAACTGAAGTACGCAGAACTAAAATGCATGGACCGTCACTCACGGCAAAATGAATAACAGCTTGCCATCACACAAAGTCATCTGAGTGGAACTTAAATTAACTGTCAAATACAGTCACGTCCCTATAGTTCATACACACCAATTCTGAATGTGGGACATTCGATAAGGTTGAAATGGACGTAGCATAACAACTACAGTATTTTAAAAAGCCCTCACCTACAGCTATACATGACCCATGCCACTAGTCTTCATAAACCTTGTTTCCAGATAATTTAGCACACACTTCTTCCCTTGTACTGTCATGTTTCCTAGGCAATATTCCATCTCCAAAAATCTTCCATGGGACATCATTTTACCAAAATTTTTTTAGTATTCAATTAATTTCTTATGGAACAGTATAAATTTATATTTACTTTTATGACTTTGTCCATTAGTTGTTAAGGATAAAGTAGGTCTTTACTGCTCACAGTTAAATGTTACCACTTGACATAATCTCACAACTTACATCTCCGTGATGATCAGCCAAGCAAGTCACTTGTTCCAATGCCAATCACATCCCAAAATTTGGCTCCAAGAAACTTACCAAGAGCACAGTTTATTTGGATTACAATCCAGTCTTCTTGACACAGTACCACTCAATCCACTGAATGCCATGTTCTTGATGCTCTTGTTATCTGCTATCCACATTTAGCCAGTCTCTAAACCTTCCATTCCTCCTCATCTTCCAAATCTATTACAACATTTCAATCATTACTGACACCACAACAATTGCTACAATTTAATCAAAGCCATTCACAGACAAATTTACGATCCTTTCATCTTACTCATTATGCCCTGAACTAGCCATTTTGTTGCCAACTTTATAAAAAGTGCCTACAGAGGAACATTTTGTCACAGCGTCATGGTAATGCTATTTCTATGACATTCTGTTCTGCAACCATCGAATGTTGCTGTACAAATCAACATATAACTGAATGATCTGCTGGTAACAAGATGAATTACAAAGTGAGGCATGAGAATGGAGCTCTCTTGCAAGTCAGCCCATGTGATGGTGCACACTTGAACACAAACACATGCTGGTGTACATCTGAATACAAGCAATCTTCTCAAGTTTACCTTAAAGGGTTAAGATTTTCAAACGGAGGCTTCCAAAGCAGTCAGCTATGTCAAGCTGGAACATGTTTCCCATACTGGAAATCCATTTCATCTTGACAAAGATGACAGCTTGAAAGATTGTTTAATTACTGCCATGAAAACTTTATATCATGTAAATATGTTTTAATTGCTAGCTGCTGATGCAAAATTATTTGGATGGAATATACCACACATACTTCAAAAACCAATTAGGTAACAAAAACAATAAACAAATTTTTCCAAATTTTACCCACAGAAAAGTGAAGCAAATGGTAAGGCACATCAAAGTGTTATGTAATCTATCTATACCCAAGACACAGGAAAATAAAATATAAACAAAATATTACAGGAAAATAAAATGTAAACCAAATATTCAATTTTAAATGAAAAGTGAGATTGGGCATGCTAGAGGTCCTGTGTGTTTATTCCAGATGAGGGTATGCAGTGCTCAACAACTTCAACCTTCACCTTTCACAATATCAAAGATTTTATGATAATATCTGGACCTCATTATGATTCAGAATCCATTACAAACTGCAGCTTGATAGAAGAGACTGGAAGGCATCATCCAACAACCCATGCAAAACAAAGTAGCACCTCTACTCTCTAGGCTGTCTGTCAATCTTCAGTAAGATATATCAAAGGCAAAGAGGTTCTGATCTTTGTAGTTACGTTCCCTTCCAAAGCAGCTAATGCGACACAGGTTTATATGAATTGCAAGATAATGGCACTGGCATTCAGTATGTCTAAAGAAAATTGCACCGGCATTCAGTATGTCTAAGCTTATAAGGTAAGGTGAAGATGCATCTCAGTACCTGACCAGCAGGGCATGTGGGCTAGAGACAGAGCCCAACATTCTTGGCACTAGACAGGGGAGTGTGATTAGCTTCATAACTGATGACAACATAAAATTCCAAGTACATAAAAGTTCAAAGCACATTCACAGGAAAAGTAAAAATAACTTGACAAGAGCAAATGATACCTATTGCAATAAAACAAATCCACCAAAAAGATGGTTCGAAGCTTAAGCAATGCAGTTATCATCATCATCATCATCATCATCATCATGTGGTGATGGCAGCAGCAGCAGCAGTGGCAATGGAAATGGCGATTTCAGTTGAATGGATGATGAACAAATGGGAAGGACATAGAAGTGGTCTGGCATGTGCCTCTAATGATAGAGGGGAAACAACAACACATCTCAGGATAATGTTCCCCATTCAAAATTTGAACCAAGACACCATCAGAACACAAATCGCCTTATTTATGGTGTGGCATGTCCTTGAATGTATGTCAATGCACTGAATCCTGAAAACCTCACGTCATGTCACTTAAATCAAATATGAGTGGCAAATGTCTGTGTGTCAATACAACAAAACCTCAAACCATGACAACGGTGGCAATGAAGTTAAAATTCTGACAACTGTAAGCATCAATGTTGTACGTACTTTGCATACAGTGTGTCACAGATAAGCAGCAGACTTTGCGTTCATAACCTCAAGATCGGTGCACAAGGTGTAAGCCAATATCAGACTCACATATGTAAAGACGTGTACACAAATACAGTATCAACAAACAAATTGAATGTCGTGTTATTCACATGCCTCCACCATTTAACAGACACACAAGTATCAAAAGAGTCATTTGTGGGAGGCTGGATAGCTCAGTCAGTATCATGACAACACAGGCTTCAAGTCTGAAGAATCACAGTTTGATCCCCAAGAAGGTCAACAGTTTTATCTCTTCCCCAGAAAGTCCACACAGGCACGGGTGCCCACCCAGAGTTCTTTCTCCACAAGTAAAGTGGCCAGGACATGAACAAGTACAAAGGTTAAGAATGAGTGGAGCTCTGCCTCCACTCCCCATACGCCTTCACATCACATAGTATAAAGGCAACTTTTCCTTACCTCTACTGAGGTCATTTGAACGAACTGACCAACTGCCACACGTTGGCTAATCTGCAGATGAACACATATTTTAAATACATATTCATTACACTTTAGGAAAAAAAAAATAAATAAATAAATAAAAAAAATTATGTCCTACTTTGCTAGTTTTAAAATGGTCTTGAAGTATGACGAACTGCCAACTCTTTGTGGCAAACTTCACCATACTGTTTCAAATATTTCATTACAGCAGCACAGCACACTTTTCTTAAACAGAAAGCATACAAACACACTTCAGAAGGTCTCTGACCCCAGTGTCCTGAGATGATACAAAAAATACTTGTAAGGGCCAAACAAATTTACTTCCTTCAACAGTGTGCAACCCAACTTAATTAAGCATCATGCCTTGAAGGAATACAGTTATCAGAAAAAGGCATTTATTCAATCCAAGATAAACATTCTGTGATGATTTTCCCTCTTAATACCTTCCATCAGACAGAAGAACTATTGGTGAACAGAAAAAGTTCTTGTGCACTTTTCTACTGGCCCCTAAAATTCATAATCAAATACTCCTACCAGCTATTATTACTGTGAAGCTAAGTAATTTCAGATTTAGATAAAGCAGCACAGAGTACAGATGTCTGTTAGGTTATGTTACACATAAATGGTAGTCACAGGTAAAACAAGAACCAGCATACCAGACTGTGAAATAAATACTGTCAGGGACAAAATGACTTTCCTGAATTGTTTGTACACAAACATTCCAGTTAACTGTGACAAGTCATACGTGGGATGATGTGGAAGCGTGAAGGAAGTTTTAAAACTCAAATGTGATGCAAATTAATCACATACACATCAGTATTTCTAATTTTTAAGCTCCAAAAGCCACGTTATGTTCTTGAGAAACAAGAGGCTTTCGTCAATGCAACTGAGCTAACAGGGAAGTGCCCAATTTCCACATGTGAACTGTTCATAGACGCATTTCACACACAACAAGCAAGACTTTTATCAGTAAGAACTGTTTATCATTAATGTAATTTGTTCCAAAGAATTACTCAATGGTATAAACATGACAAACTGTACTGGGAACGAGAATATTCCCAACAGTTTTCTGAACAATTCTGAAAATCTAATTATGTATGATGTTAAATCCCAGTCAGCTGAGACAGCACGCAGACACAGCGTTCAAGAGCAAATATTTAGACCTTTAAAAAAGCTGTACTTAATTTATATGATATGAGAAGTACAACTTTAATAATATACCAACTCTTGTAGTTGCACCATTTCATGTTCATCACAGCAGGAATAAAAAGATCAAGATTCTCATCACTGAGAGGTATACATAAATAAATGAACAGCAGAGATGTCCCTCATTTATAATGCAGGATTCTAGAATGCAATACAGTATCCCAGAAAGCACTTCACTAGACAAGAAAGCACATTTCCATAATACTGAACTATACTGAAACTGTACCATTTCAGACTATGAACACAAGAGTCTCTGAAGTGCAAAGTTATGCTGCCTGGGGGAAATTTACCAACATTTTCAAAGAACATACTGCCTATACTCAATCGTCTACAAAGAAAATCGAGGTGGCATGTTTCTCTGAAATGTCAGTAAATGTCTGACTACCTGGCATCAAAACACATATGATAGTAACCCTCTTGATACTGCAGTTACAAGCAGAAGACAGTGATATCAAATCCACAGTATCAGTGACATTTTGATTATACATACATACAGCAGATGAAAAGAGATGGCTTCCATTAAAACAAAAATCACATGAAACACAGTTTGCTTATAGATAAAATTTCTTATGGAAGATATCAAGCTCTCTGTATCCTAAGAGAGATCTTACGTTCTCACACCAGTGACTGAAGTCTACTATCTTCTAGTAAGTGATGCTGTATGATCTGTTAGCAGTTTACCGATGTTTTGAAAGATTACACCACCTCTATCTTGAGGGTGGACTTACTGTTCTTCCCTGAACAGAGGCAGTATATTTCTGCAACACCTTGGTGAATTCCTAGCAGGCCACATGGCATCACATCCCAGAAGACAGTAGTCTCCCTGTATCCTGACTTCAACGGAAATTTCCTCCATACCTACATAACTGTTACCTTATTTTGTTTAGCAATAATAAAACAACTATCACACATGGTTTGACACTGACAAGAAAACTGTGTCATTTCATACAAAATATAAAGCCCTCTTCTGGCCACCACATTCAACCAAGTGCTCAATTGGTCTTCGTGCATTATCTATTATACAAACACAAGGAAGGTGAGTAAAATGCTACGTTATAATTGAAAGTTTTGGTTCTTCATTATCTAGACTGAAATCAATTAATAACTCATCTCCATTTATACAAGCATGATGTAAATGTTGTCTTGGTATTTCTTCAGCACCAGAGACACCATGATAGCTGGCAGCCTCGGCAGCTGTTTCACTTGAAGCCATGCTGTCATAGGAACTGAGTTGCCCATCATTACCTAGGCGTGCTGGTGCACTGTTATAAAAGTCCTCTGGAGCTGGCACGGGTTCAGGAACCAAAAGACGAGAACTTTCAGTTGCACTGGAGCCAGCATAACGATACATACCTCTTCCACGGATGTGTCTGCTCAGAGAACTTCCTACTACACCCAGGTGCTCTTTGATATCGCGCTGCACATCTGAAACGTCCCACATTGCAAGGAAAGCTGCACAACATGACAGATGTCCTGCTGCCACATTTACATATGGTTTATATGAGAAGCTGTAGTGGTGAGCAACAGCTGCCAGGAACATCTCAATGCATATCAAGAAGTCTTGCAGTTCATTTGAGATGCCCTTTATAGTGTCGTCATCACTTGTGTCAAAGGCCGACGATATTACGCCTGTAAATACTAGAATGTTGATCAGGACTCCTTGGCTGAAAGTTCAAAAAACACAGACAAATACAAGTTATAAAATTAAACATAACAGTAATAATAAAAAATGTGACACAACAAAGAGTTATACTCTAAGAAAGAGCAATTTTTGTTGGTGGTTAGCACATCTGTGATAATACAGAGTAACTGGTGTACATCTTATAGTTTCTGGCCAGTGAGGAATCTAGTGAAGTTGGGTGATGGGTCTTCTTTGTACACAAGGTGGCAAGAGCAGAGTATTTTTGTTTTCTTTCATCCATCAATCCACTACTGCTGTAACTGCACAAGTGACTCAAATTTTCCTCTTAACAATAAGGTCTGTCCACAAAGTAAGACCTATCATACCACTTTTATAGGTCTTATAAAAGCTGTAGCACTGTTTCATAATATAATAAGACGTAACAGTTTTTAAACAGTCATGCCAATGTCAAACACCTGTCTGTGTAAATAGTGCAGATGCTTCAATAAGCACTGTATTAAGTATCTATGTTCTGTCTGAATCTTGGCAATTATCTTTTCTCTGTTATGAATTCTTTTAGCTTGTACAGTAAGTGATTACATGTAAAACACAAGAAAGTGATAATTATGCTATAAAAACACAGGAATGTACTCACAAGAAGGAAAAGAACACAACTGCTTTGATGCACAGGAACTTTCCAATGGGTTTCATAGGTTTCAGTTCATCTTTATTTGCCTTATAGAAGAGCACCAAGCAATACATGGCAATGAACTGAGAAAAGTTGTTGACAGCAATCATGTACGGGAATGCTACATTTCCCTTGAACTCACCCTCGCCGTACACACCTGCCAACTCACAGACACTACACACAGACATGCACCATTAACAAAGGTTACAGAATTGAAAAGTCACATGTGTACAGATACAATTCTGTGCAATTTTGGTATTATAGAAATCAACTCTCATTAAATAAGGTTTCTGTTTCCAAAGACAAAGTCTTCTGGGATGTGATATCATGTGGTTTTGTAGATATGTACCAAAATTTCCGAAGAACCTCCTGCCTCATCTCACATGGAAACAGCTCACTTGTCTCGAATATACTGTGCCAAATAATGAAGGAACACATCCCACAAAAACTTTTTTTTTCCTGCTTCTGACACATAATTTACTTACAATATTCACTACATACAAAGCCAACAATCCACAGCATCCCCCCCCCCCACCTTGTACTCTCAATCCAATTCTTTACAGCCAATAACTACCCATTTTTAAAAATATAATTCCTTACTTTTTAAGTATTTATATAGAGATGCTCCTAGTTTACATACAACTGCTGCAGACAAATTCTGTCGCATAATATTCCTGCAAGAGCTATATGTTAGGCTTTATAACAATACTGTTACAGCACCTATTTCCTTGTAATAGTTAATAAAATACTAATGCTACAGTAAAGTAACCTGTAATAATAGTGAAAAAATACAAGTAATAATACTAAAAATGAGCACTTACAACGAGATAAATGTTGTAACTGGACGTACAACAGTGTACTGTAGAATCCCATGTTTGCACATATGAACAAATTCATGTCCCATCTCCCACGGAGTAAGACAGCAGAAAGGGAACAAGTGATTCACTTGTGGTTTCATCTCTAGATTTGCTTCAAATGTCAGTTCTGAATTCAAGTAGTTCAGTAAGTACATCATAAAGTTGTAAATAACATACGCCTCATAACATTCACGCAGACTGTCCACATAAATAGACTGTTCTGGAAACACCAGTCCCAGCCACTGCCACAGAAATGTCAGAACAAGACCATGTCAGACTCTCCAACTGTGCATCAACTTGAACAAAACAAACATAATTTTCTGTATTCTCAGAGTACAACCAACAAGATGCGACTTTTCTCAATTTATTTATTTCTCCAAGACGCTCTACATGTTTCAGACGGTTTTTCCATCTACCTGCTACCTGCTGCTAGCAGCAGGTAGCAGTAATGGTCTGACAAATGCCTGATGCTGTATGTGCAGTTTTGAGCTCCTGATGATGGATGGAAAAACCGTCTGAAACATGTAGCGTGTCTTGCAGAAATAAATAAATTGAGAAAAGTCGCATCTTGTTGGTTGTACTCTGAGAATATATTAGCGATGCATGGACCTATGAATGTTAAAAAATTGGTTTTCTGTGTCCATACAACAGTAACAGTTCACTGATATGTCAAGGATGGGGATCAGCATGTGCTGACATAAATATTGTCAGTAGACAGAATGGTGACTTAAATAAGGCAATTTTAATGTGGGTTACAATGAAAAATACAATAAAAATAAAACATATTTACAAAATACTTCAAACAACAAACTCTCAAACAGTGGGCTCTGAAAATGTAACAATGTAAGAGCGACAAAAGATGTGTTCAACTACTGCCATTAAAACTGAAATTTGACTCTATGGAAACATCCTGTTACAGTGAACTTGCTACTACATGAAGTGCCAAATAAATTAACTTCTACTGTAATGTGTAAAGGATAAAGTACCCAGAGAAAGACCTGTAAAAGTTAAATACATTGCCTTTCTTGCAAAAACTTAAAATATGCACAACAGATCGTATAGATATGCCTGTCTGCCTGCCTGCAAGTTTCAAGAAATGCATGCTGCATTTTGACATTATCTGCTGTTGGGTAGTTCACTAAAATCTGGCCATATGTCACAAGTTTGATTACACTTTTGTAATAAGAAATGTCACTTTACTTTAACATCTACTATAAGCAGTATAAAATGTACCTTACATAAGCCTTGATGAACACTCAGTGAAAAATTATTCAAACAGAAATGGCAAGCAATTAAGTTACATAAATATTTTATAACCAATGCCATACTTCAAGTGTACTAAAATGTGAAACTGGCCCTAAAATCATGATGTCAAACACAGGAAAGCAATGGGATATATTAGGTACATATTATAACCATTCAGATATATATGGTCTTGCTATAATTCATTAATCAATACTTGAACAGTTATATCAGATTTACTAAACAAAACACACTTAAATGAGCAGAAAAAATATTTCCTGATTTCTCTTTCCTAAACCATCATGTATCACACACCAGGGAAATATGGTCTTTACAATGGATATCCAGGAGGCAGGATGTGGGTATATGGACTGGATTGGGCTGGCCCAGGATAGAGACGGGTGGCGGACACTTGTGAGTGCGGTAATGAACCTTCGGGTTCCGTGAAATGCGGGGAATTTCTTGACTAGTTGCAAACCAGTTAGCTTCTCAAGAAGGACTCTGCACCATGGAGTAAGTAAGT
>Ga0123354_10021562_pt1 | contig 10152 bp, 8 predicted proteins | sample TergutLab28metaG_2_FD_97872 | JGI IMG/M metagenome (GOLD analysis project Ga0123354, IMG submission 97872) | Labiotermes labralis P4 segment gut microbial communities from Petit-Saut dam, French Guiana - Lab288 P4 | ecosystem: Host-associated > Arthropoda: Insects > Digestive system > Gut ...
GCAGAACCTGATGCCCCTACCTTCGACATCGCCACTACACCCGACGCTGCTCAACGCCGTGCGCTTGAACTGATCAAACAAATCCGGCCGTAGTCAGAAAGCCGAACCCCAATTCCGCGCCAACTCCTTGTCGTATAAGGGAAATTCTGCTTTTGTCGGCTGGAACTTCGGGCTAACCGGACAGTACTGGGGCAGTGTTGCCTTTGTGGGTACTGCTTTCCCATTCGTGAGCCGAATCAATCTGCTTATCGACAGCCAGGAACCGTAGGAAGCGGCCAGGCCATACGGGCGGAGAGGGTAGAGACTTGGCAGTCAAGGCTTTGGCGCCTGTTGTTCGAACTGCGGTCGTCCGATCCAGAGCGGGGAGGCGATTCCCTCCCGGAACGCTTTCAGGGCCTCGGGCGAGGAGTTGACCCGGAGGTTGCTGAAGGAGCCGTCCTTGTTTTCCCACCGTTCATGCCAATAAACGGCGAGCCGCACGCGCGGATACTTGCCGGGCAGATCCCGCAGAGCCGTGGCGATGAACCCGGCCTTGTCGCCGGGCGGATATTCGCCCACTCCCCACTCCGCGACAAAAATGGGTTTTTCCGTATCTAGTTTGCAGATTTCGGCATAAGGCTCGGCCATCATGTTGACGAACTCGGCCCATCCCTCGGAACGGTCCATTTTGCCATAGACGCTCAAACCGAGCCAGTCGACATAGTTCGCGCCTGGATAGTAGCTGTCCATCCGGTTCCAGGCGACCCGGGGCGAACTGAAATTGTTGGCATGGAAGCCCCACAGGATATTGGTCGCTTTCCGGGCCCGGACCCGGTCGATCACATACCGATAGGCCTGCTTGTACAGCTCGGGGCCTTCGTACAGGGGCCGGCCGTCCTTGCGGCCGATCACCTTGCCGCCACCATAGAAATTGCCGGACCAGGGAAACCAGGAGCCGTTCATTTCCAAGCCCCAGGCAACCAGAAGCGGCTTGCCGTACTGCCGAGCCGCCTCGGCCCACCCGTCGATGTATGCGTCCCACTTGCCGGCAAGAATCTCCCGCAGCCCGAACTGGTCCGGCCCATGTCCCTCGTTGTAGGGTTTGTCCCATGGCGACCAGAAGAGGAGCGGCACAGCCCCGTAGCCTTCGATAATGCGCAACGTCTTTTCCGGAAAGGCGCGGTCTCCCCAGAAATTGCCGAACGCCACCACGGCCAGAGGCTTGCCTGTGAGCCGTTCGAAGGCGATGAGCGCATCGTAGGTCACCTGGGCCTCTCCCTCACCAAAATCGACATAGGCGCCGGAATAGACACCCTTTTTGGGCATGACCAGGGCCATCGACCCTTCAGCCCTGGCTGATTTCTGCGCCGCCGCCTCAGGCATCTCCTTTTCGCGGCAACCTCCGGCGCCTAAGGACAACAGAAGCAACAGGAGCAGGAGGCCGGCGGTCAGCGGCCGTTTCGAAAGGAGGATAAGGCGGATCATGGTGGCGGCTTGGAATCGGTTAAGCTTTATAGGGAACGGAAGCTGTGCGGTCGAGCTTGCCCCAGCCGACCCACACGCCCTTGAGGGCCCTGAGAATCGCCCGGACGACCACAATGTTGAGCACCGGTCGATAGATGAAACGCATCGGCAGCACCAGCCAGGTCTGGTTTAGCGATTCTCTCTCCACCAGGCAGGCGACCACTGCCAGGAAGAAGTCGGCGGCGATGAAAATGAGAAAGTAGAGATAGAGGATCGAGTTAGCTGGACTCAACGCCAGCGAAAGCAACAGGGCCAGATCAATGATCGAACCCAGGGCGACAAGGATGATGTTGAAAAACCAGGCACTGGGCAGACTGAACCAGCCAAGGGCCGGATATTGGGGATTGAACAGCAGTTCGCGATGCTTCCAGAGGCATTGCAGTGTGCCGAAGGCCCAGCGGAATCGCTGTTTGGCAAAGGTGCGCACCGTTTCCGGCGCTTCGGTCCAGGCCACGGCCCGGGGCGCATAATGGATGGCGTAGCCGTGCTTGTGCAGGGCCAGGGTCAGGTCGGTGTCCTCGGCCAGGGTTTCGGCGCTGATGCCGCCGACCGCCTGGATGGCGCTGAGCCGGAGGGCGCTGACCGCGCCGGGGACCACTGTGATGCAGTTGAGCCGATGGTATGCCCGCCGGTCGAGGTTGAAGCCACAGGTGTATTCTAAGGACTGGAACCGGGCGACCAGGGTTTTGGGATTGCCGACCTTGGCCCGTCCGGACACCGCACCCACTGTCGGATCGGCGAAAGGTCGGATGAGATGGCCAATGGTCTGGGGTGTGAATTGGGTGTCGGCATCCAGGCTGACCACAAAGGCATGGCTGGTTGCCTGCATCCCGTTACGCAAGGCCATGGCCTTGCCGAGATTAACCTGGCGGATCAGCCGGATGCAGGGATCTTCCTCGGCCATGGCGGCGACAATCGCGGCGGTGGCGTCCTGGGAGCCGTCATCGACCACCACCACCTCCATGGCGCCGGGGTACTCGGTGTTGAGCACCGAGAGGAGGGTGTCTCGGATCACCTTTTCCTCGTTGTAGGCGGCAATCAGGACGCTGACCGGTGGACAGAAGATTTGATCGCTGTCCTTTTTGTCCTCGTCGCCCTGGCGGCTGCGGATGGCCAGCCAGGAGACGATCAGGGTCCGCAGCACGGTCAGACCCGTGGCAAGGATCATGAAGGACCAGAAGAAATTGGTCAGTTCGTGAATGGCGGTGAACCCGCTGTCGCTGATCATCCTGGTGATGGTCTGCTGGTTGACCGGCACGGCGGGCATGAGTTGTTCGGCCGGGATGCCGAGCAGGTCAGGCAGGGGCAGTATCCGGTCGCCCCGGGCGTTGAGATAGTCGATGATGAGCGGGAGCGCCGTAACGGTCTGGCTGCGGTCGCCACCGGCATCGTGCAGCAGAACCACTTTGTCTCCACGCATCCGGCCATGCTGAACGCGTTCGAGCATGACCGCGACCCCGGGTTTGTTCCAGTCTTCCGGGTCGATATCCTCGGTTACTGTGAGATAGCCCATTTCCTGGGCCAGTTTGACCGGGACTAGTTCCTCCTGGTCGTGAGGATTTGTGTCGGCGTTGTAGGGCGGACGGAAGAGGGTGGTGGAGTGGCCGGTAATTGATTCGAGCAGCCGTTGGGTGGCGTTGAATTCCAGGTGGGCGCGCTCCTCGGAAATCTGGGCGACATTGGGATGGCTGTAGGTATGCACCCCGATCATGTGGCCTTCGTCCAGAACCCGTTGCACGATCTTGGGATGCTTTTCCATGTTAGTGCCGATCATGAAAAAGGTAGCCTTGACCTTCCTGGCCTTGAGGATGTCGAGGATCATTGGGGTCCATTTTTCGTCCGGTCCGTCGTCGAAGGTGAGGGTTACGCCGCCGTCGGGCCCCTGACCCTGGTGAAGGATCGTCAGATAACCGGGAAAAGTGTCGTAGGTGGCAGTCAGCATCGCTCCGGGGCCGCCTTTTTTATCGATCAGGACACGGCGGGCGCCGTTATTCCGTTCGTCTTCGATACTGATCAGGTTGCCGCGGCCGATCTGGGCGATATCGTCTCCAGGCTTGATGGTTTCCAGGCGCGCGAGGTCGTCGCGGGACAGCAGGGAAGCAGAGTTGAACTCCAGGACATCCCAGATGGCCGGGTCTTCGGACCCCAGCCTGTTGATGGCGATGCCGCCGACGTGGAACGAACGGGCCGCTGCCAGTTGGTTGAGGAAGGTGATGGCATCGAGAAACCAGATGGTATGGACGGTTTGGCCCGTTTCATAGATAAAGTGGGGATTCAGCGAGGGGAGACTGAAGGCGCAGGAGGTTTGCCCCGAGCGTTTCGCCCGGCTCATCACGTCGGCAAAGCTGAGAAGTTCCGCCGAGTTATTGCCATCGGTCCAATCGTAGCCATAGGAGCCAAGGGAGATGATCCATTGGTTGGGGGAGCCGTACCCGCCGGCCAGGGTCGACAGCCAGCCGTTGAAGAATTCGTGCGAGGCGATCGGGCCGGGTTTGTCGGATTCCGCGTGCTCGTCATGGAGCATGGCAACGAAATGATCAACTGCCCCGGCGAGCCGGTCGAGATCGTAGATTTTCAGACTTTGGTCAGTGGAGACGCAGAGCCACAGTTCCAGATGGACCCGGTGCAGGGCGGCGGCGATCCTGGCGAGAAAAGCGCTCATCTTGTCTTTATAGCTTGGATCGATTTGTTGCCAGTCAAGCACCACGCCGCCTGCATGCATGGCGGTAAGCGTGTCGACCAGATGGGCGATGAATTGCTCCTGCCGGTCCAGAGGCCCGTTGATCAAGGGTTCCACAGCCTCGACCCTCCAGACATCGCCGGAGCCCAGGTTGCTCAGCAAGGGCATGAGCACCACGTCCTGTTCCCGGACCAACTCGATCAACTGGGGATCTGCTGTCGATTTCAGTTTGCCGACCTCGGCATCAAAGGTCAGCCAATCCGGGCAGACATGGGTGAGTTTTTCCAGGTTTTCTCTAAGGGAATCAAGGCTGTCCGGATCCCAACTTGTGTAGAACCCCAGCCTGATTTCCTCGGGCCGTGCCGGCGGCGCGGCGGCTACGGCCGCTTTATTTTGCCCGGTTTTAGCCTCCTTGTCCCGATGTTTTTTTGCATAGCGCAGCCACAGGCGTTTGGCGGGCTGCTCGTTGTTCTGTAGCACTTTTTTGCTCTGCTGGGCCTTGCTGGTGCGCAGCAATTGCTCCACCGCCGGCGGCATGGCGAAATTGGAAGGCAGGACCAGCGTTTGGATAAAAAGGATAACGGCCACGAACGCAACCAGCCCAACCGCAAACATCAAGCGGCGGAACCTGGGCCAGCGCTTGCCGCGCCGGTCGAGAAAGACAAAGGATTCCTGGTTCACGGCATTACCCGTCACAGGTGGATGGTCGGATTCGCGATCCAAGGGCGAGTGACTCATGACAATTTCAAAAAACCTCCGGCTGAATACCGGTCAAAATAAAGGGCGGAACCATCGGCCTTCATTGAGCCGTGGCGAAAGTCGGGAGGAAACCGCACGGTTGGCTGCATGGCCCCGAGTCTCTTCATGCGGCGCGATCTTTTCAGCAAGTCCGCTGGTTAAAATAGTCGTCCCTGGAGAAGCCCTATTTCAAAAGACAGGAGCCGGCAAAGCGGCAACTGACTTGCGGCAATCAGAGCGATGCCAGGCAGCCAAAAGTAAGCCGGCCAAAAAAAGAAACAACTTCTCCCTTAATTTCTTGAGGACCAGGCGGATATTGCGCCCCTCTCAAAGTTCGACGGCTTCACGGCTTTGCTCGCCAAACCCACCGCTACGATGAGCTGCAAAATTAACTCAGCAACCTCTTTCCCTATCCACTTCCGCCAACGGCTCAATGAAGACGGATCGATCGGCAACCTGGGCTGGAAATACTTTTCTCCGCATAAATATTGGTGAAATGGATTTTCCGCTCAACGCCAAACTGTCTGCTCATCCGAGGTGTTGAAGGCGTGGCTCAGATACGTCAGGCACACCATCAAGCGGACCGGGATGCAAGGACGGTCTTCCTCAGAATACAGTTTACCAAAACAATTCCCCCTCAAACACCTCGCAGCCAATCAATCCACTCAGCCGGTACAAGGGGTGACCGTGGTCCAGAATATATGCCAAGCGGCTGCGGAACATGTCCAACTGAGGACTCGCTATCTGTCTCTTTGGTTGCTTCGAAAATCAAGAAATTGAAGGCTAAATCAGCTGTATCCAGCAAATTACAGTGATGCATCTTGCTTATTTTATCAAGTTATTTCAAATCATTAAATTGTTTTTCAAGGGCGACTATAGTATACGGTCAGGTGAAGCGCGATCAACTGCGACGATCAAGTTTTTCCGCCAGATCGGTCAAGTCAGTCTTTTTTGGAAAATAGCAGGCCATCGCCGCGAGGGCAAGGGTTGAATGCAGCAGCAGATCGGTCAGGTTCTTGCCCAACAGAAAAAGAACGAGGCCATAAATGGCAATCGCTTCGGCTATGGACAGGGCAACGATCATGGCTGTGGTGTAGCGCTGGACGACAGGGTGTTGCCGTGACCGGGAGGGTTTCAGAGGCGTTTTGGCCGCCAGCAGCCACCGCCGGACCAACCAGGAGACCGCCAGGGTCACGGCGGCGGCGGCGTACAGCATCATACGCGTCTCATTATAGAGCTCGACCGCGAAATTGGACGACGTGTTGGGCAGAAGAAGTGGAATGGCAATGACGTACAAGATCAGCGACCCTGCTAGGGCGCTCCAGATCATCTTGAGCATGACCATCCCCTTGTCGAGCTCCTGTGCCGATATCATGGCGACCTCCGGGTAGTGCTGCTGCGCGTTGATGGTGTGGTCTGTTCCCGGCGGCAGACATGCCGGAAAAGATAAAAATGAACTCAAGGTTCATAGCATGTGCATGCTGCCTTGGCAATCTGCAACCGGCCTGGCTAGAAGTCGAATTGTTGCTGGTGGGAGACAGGACGTTTGGGCGCGTCCAGCAGCGTGTTTCAGGACGGTGGCCAAGCCGGAACATATTAAAAAAAAAACAAATTCAGGGCTTGATGTAGGCGTAGCCGTCCCGCTGGAGTTCGATCAGGGTCACAATTCCGGCCGGGACAATTTCGCATCCCTCGATCAGGCTTTCCGGCTCGACATTGAAGCGGTTTAAGGCATTGCGGCAGACCTTGAAGGACACCCTGGCCTGCTGCAGTTGCCAGATCTCCTCGCGGTAGGGCGCGCACTGCTCGGCTTGCAACAGTGTGACCGCAGGGCCATTGAACAGGATGACCAGGTCGTAGTGCTTCTCCGGTATGGCGCGCAGCAGGTTGCCGGCATTGGCCAGGGCAATGGCCATCGGCTTGATCTTGTCAAGATCAACATGAAGAACAGCGCGGTAAATCATGGTGTTATGCTCCAGAGTTCATGTTCGGTGAAAGGCGGCTGCAAAAAGACGCCGGGTGTATTCCTGTTGCGGGTTGGCGAAAAGGGCGGCAGCCGGGCCGCTTTCGACGATGCGGCCCCCTTGCATCACGGCCAGGTGGTCGGCCAGTGAGCGCACGGTGCGCAGATCGTGGGTGATGAAGATGTAGGTCAGTTGATAGCGGTTTTGCAGGCGCTGTAACAGTTCGAGCACCTGTTTCTGGATGGTCATGTCCAGAGCGCTGGTAGGTTCGTCCAAGATGAGCAGCTTGGGCCGCAGGATGATGGCGCGGGCAATGGCGATGCGCTGGCGCTGGCCCCCGGAAAATTCATGCGGAAACCGGCCAGCCAGGGCTGGGTCGAGTTCGACGTCACGCAGGGCCTGCTCCACCAAGAGCCGCCGTTCCGCCTTGGCGCCGCCGAGGCCGTGGACCTCGAGCCCTTCGGCGATGATTTGTTCGATGGTCATGCGCGGCGACAGGGAGGAGAAGGGGTCCTGAAACACAATCTGCAACTCCTTGCGCAATGGACGGAACTGGCTGCCGCTCAAGGTCGAAAGGCAGAGGTTGACCCCGGGATCGGGAACATAAAAAACCTGGCCGTCGTAGCGGATGAGTCCGAGCAGGCAGAGGGCCAGAGTGGACTTGCCTGAGCCCGATTCACCCACCACGCCCAAGGTGGTGCCGGCGTTCAGGCTCAGGCTGACATCGTCCACGGCCTTGAACACCGGTCGCCTTTGCCGCAGCCAGTCGGTCCAGCCTGTTTTCAGGGCAAAGGCGCAGGTGATGTTGTTCATCTCAATCAGTCGGTCGCCGCCCGACCGGGTCTGCTGCACGCTTTCGGGCACAGCAGCCAGCAGACGGCGGGTGTACGCTACGTGCGAGTTGGCGAACAGATCCGCCACCGGACCCTGTTCGACAATGTGGCCGCCATGCATGATCGAAACCGTGTCCGCAATTTTGCGCACCATGGGCAGGTCGTGGGTGATGAGCAGCACCGACATCCCGTATTCCTGTTGGATGTCCTGGATGAGGTCGAGGATCTGGTTCTGGATGGTGACATCCAGGGCGGTGGTGGGCTCGTCGGCGATGAGCAGCCGGGGCTGGCAGGCCAGGGCCATGGCAATGATCACCCGTTGGCGCTGGCCGCCGGACAACTGGTGTGGATAGCTGTTGATCCGGGCGTGCGGGTTGTCGATGCCGGTACGCGCGAGCAGGCGCAGGGCACGCTCAAAGGCTTCCTTTTTGCCGATGCGCTGATGGAGCGCCAGCGGTTCCGTCAACTGGTCGCCGATGGTGTAGACTGGGTTAAGGGCGGTCATCGGCTCCTGAAAGATCATGGCGATCCGGTTGCCGCGAATGGCCCGGATCGATGGTTTGTCCAGCGTGCCCAGGTTTTGCCCTTCAAAGTGGATGGCGCCGCTGGTTTGGATGTCGTTGGTCTCTTCCAGTAAACGGAGGATGGACAGTGCGGTGATCGATTTGCCAGAGCCTGATTCGCCGACCAGGGCGTGAGTTTCGCCTTCTGCGATGCAAAAGGCGACTTGGTCCAGTACCGGGGACAGGTGGCCTTCGGCGTCGCGGAAGGCGAGAGAGAATTGATCGATATCGAGCAAGGGAACCATGGCTGCGCAACCTGTGAAAGAATGCGCTACACTACCCGAGGGCCCGCCACGGGGCAACAGGAAGATGGTGGTCCGGGTGCGCGGGCGACATGGGTTGGCCGATTTTGACGGGTTTAGGACCAATACTGTTTACTTAACCATTGTTTAATTTTCGTATGCATGTGCGAGAGTGGAATAATGGGAAGAAACAAGAGAGTATAGATGACTGGGGTGAGTGGGATAACAGACAGGTTGAGTTTTGGCGTGCTCGCCAGATCCCAACCGGGAATGGTGGCGACGATCTGATTGACGCGGCGCGTCTCGAACTCAATGGGACCATCCTCCGAGCAACGAAAGGTCGTCTCGGCCTTGCCGATGGAGTCGATGGTCACCGAGTGGTTACAGATCAGGGTGTAGCCCCGGCGATTGACTTGACCAGTGCGCCGTAGGGGATCACGGCGCCGTTCAAGCCGGTCAGCTGGCAGGTCGCCACCGAGGGCTCGGCCAGCTTGCGCCGCAGAAAATAGATGTAGCCTAGGGCATCCTGCCAGCGGCCGGAGGCTACGCCAGGGTTGAACTGATTGGCCAGGTACATCAAGGCCGCATTCTTGGCCTCGATCTCTGCCGCCTCGGCGTCGATCAACTGGCCGGCCGGGGTGGTCGGCTCGGTATTCAGCGGCGGCAGATCAGGATCAAGAAAGGCCGCCACCCAATCTGCTGCGACCGCGTCTCGGATGTCATCCGTCACTGGAGCCTTGAGCCCGAAAGCGGGATAAAAAGTAAGTTGTGACGACGGCATGCTGAGCGCCCTCCACCGAGTTGAAGCTGATGCTGCCCGACAAGCGCCTGCTTGCGGGGTCAAAGCTGGATATCGATGGCCAGCACCTTGCGCACATCAGGCGCACAGGGCAGCCTGACGCATAAATGATCGAAATACGGAGGGATCGGCGTTGGTGACGCCCAGCTTGACCGCGAAATGGGGGGATGCCCTGATCCTGGATAAAATAGGCGTCTTCGGTGAACAGCCGGACCTCGTTGGCCACGTTCTGCGCGGTGGCGAGGTCATCGCCGGTCAGGGCAATGCGTCCGACCCCATCAAGGGTGATGTCCCAGTTGCGGTCGAACGTCAGTGTTCTGCGGGTGTGCGGCATGGGTTGATTTTTACCCAAAGTTGGGGTTACAATTCTTTCAAAAGGGCTCTGAAGAGAGCAGAGGAAAGTGGACTGTCTGCTCCTGTGGTTGGATTAGTTCCTAAACCTTCCAACATCTTCAGAGCCTTTTTTTACATATCTTCGCATTCCGGCAGACGCTTGCCGGTCTTTATATCCGTGACCTTTGCGATAAACAGGTTGACTTGCCGGGTTCATCGCCTATGCTTTCATTAAAAATATCGGAGTCTCCAAGAGTGCCGGCGGCAAGACCGCCGTGAGCCGCTTGGGGGGTCCGATATTTTTTCCTCTCTCGCCCACCCGAGTTCTTTCATGAGCGCGGCCTTCTTGCTTGGATATGTTTCCCAACCCGCACTATTTCTAAACTCTGAGTAGTTCATGCTGTAGAGGCTGTATTCCATCACGCCGTTTGTTCGTTCACCGACATCAGTATTGGGGTTAGGACGAATACGTTTCTCCTTGATGTTGGCGTTGCCGC
>Ga0123354_10021564_pt1 | contig 10152 bp, 9 predicted proteins | sample TergutLab28metaG_2_FD_97872 | JGI IMG/M metagenome (GOLD analysis project Ga0123354, IMG submission 97872) | Labiotermes labralis P4 segment gut microbial communities from Petit-Saut dam, French Guiana - Lab288 P4 | ecosystem: Host-associated > Arthropoda: Insects > Digestive system > Gut ...
CGAAAGGATTGAAACATGTAGGAGTGTTTTAGTAAGAATTTAATGGACTAAACGTACGTATTTTAGCGTGTGTTTTATCTGTAAATAAATAGTGCAACAAGTTGGTGTTTGAAAACAGTGGTAATCAACATTATAGTCGTGAGCTCCTGATGATGGGCATAGTAGTGCCCGAAACATGTTGAGCGTATAAGAAGTACAATAAAATAATAAGTGGCATCTAGTTGGTTTTTATTCTTCACTTAACACAAGGGAATTTCATATCAGCTCAACAGAAGTTCTGGAATTAGGCATAAATGTCACTCGACCAGGTATGATTGACGCTCATGCATACTGCACCGTTCAAGTACCATTATAAAATTCACTCACCGCATTGGCGGTGTTGATATCCACTCCTGCGTCCAGATACTCAATGACCTTATCCTGCTGCCCAGCGCGCGCCGAACGGAGAAACGCTGTATTAGGGTCGGTCTGCAAAGGGAGAGAAATAACTTTGTTAGAAAATGCGTTATATAAGAATACAAGAAATACATATACAACAGACATGTCCACGAGGGGAAGTAAAGAAAAGAGAGCATTGTTCGTGTTACGAGATCACACAAATGAAATCGTAACACTAACAACAGAACAGGAAAATAACGTCAGTCTACAAAATTAAACAATGAACTTTCACCCACGTAATTAAAAGTTTATAGCTGCGTGTTATAATTTCAGTTTGAATAATTGTTTACTTGATATTAAGGGTTTATTTATATAATCAGCCGACCGTTCTAAGCCTAGTGGTTACTTCATGTACAGTCAGGTTTAACGTCAAAAAATACCACGTTCTGCCCAAAGAGTGCACTTAACAGCGATTACTCAGCAATGCAGCATTAAATTATTCGTTGTTTTATAACCGATGCGGGCTTGTTTCCTGTGCGGTACGAACGGAAAATTTAAATATCTTATCTTAGTCTTGAAACGGTTAAGTAACAAACTTACGTGCAAAACATCACTGATAAGAATGAGAACTTTATCCATGGTCACGGACCATATAACACACAACACAAACTGCTTTGTATGTGTAGTGTTGTATGTTTTATCCTCAGTGAGGATGGAAACAGTTCTAATTAATATCAGTAATGTTCTCGCATGTTACACCATTGTCAAACAATCATACGGTACAATAATTTTACATTTGCTCATTACATTTTTAAGTTCACGGGTTGGTTAGGTACAATCCTACGCTCGCAGGCATCAGTAATTTCTCTGTTCCTGGGTCGGAAGACAAAACAGTTGACTTGACAACTAGGGGTACCGCAGGCCCTCTTTGCCCAGGGAATGTCTTCAGTTTCAACCCAAAAGTTGCTCTTCTGGCGAGTTTCTTTAAATTTGTATATAAATGTCCGTTTTTTTTTTTTTACTATTTTTATTTCTTGAAGCATTTGCCTATCTTAATTGTATCAAAATGCAAAAATATATATATCTACTTTTTTAATAAATCTAGTGCATTTACACTATACGAGTCAACAGAAAGAGCAGTTGGTCTTCGGGAAGTCTTGCAAAACGTCGGCATGGAAATTTTGAATGAGTTGGAGTCGGTGAAAAAATACTTAAAAGAACTTCTCAATTAGAATTTACTGCCTATGCAATTCAACTTTCTAAGTCCATTGTTGCTTTATGTACCACTCAGTTCAACGTTCAACATCCTAAGTTCTGCTCACACCATGCCTGTATGCGTTTTGTAGGGATCTCGAAAAAAAACCGGCATTATTTACCTGCACACCATGGACTAACTGCTTTGTATAACTGAGCGGTGTGTTTACTGCGCGGTACGAACTAAATCTTTAAATATAATTCCGATAACATTAAATCGCTAAGAGTTAAAGACATACTAGCAGAGAAACGTGCAGGGACTTGATTTAACAGAATAGTGTCTTCTTTCGTAACCTCCTTTTCCGCTAATTTCTCTTTTCTTATGACCGATAGGTGGGAAAAATCCCGTTCTCTTGTTATGTACATATGGCACCGTACGTAATTTGATTACAGTTTGTACAGAACATCTTTACGATAGATGAGTATTTTTATCACAGTACGAACAGTGCCACGATTAGCTTTTATTGACACTTCATGAACATTCAGATTTCAGGAACTCCAAAATGCGTTCCTCATTTGTACTCCTCACCAAATATTCGGGTGATCAAATCATAAAGGAAACGATGGGTGGGTCATGTGGCGCGTACGGGGGGCTGGGGAGGTGCATACAGTGTTTTGGTAGGAAAATCTGAGTGGAAAGAGACCACTTGGAAGACCTTGGTGTTGACGGATATTAAAACGGATCTTCAAGAAACAGGATAGGAGCTCGTGGACTGGATTTATCTGGCTTAGGATATAAGCAAGTGGAGGCCCCTTGTGAAAGCGGTAATGAACAATAGGATTGCATAAAATGTGGGGAATTCCTTGAGCAGCTGAGGAAACGTTAGCTTCTCAATTAGGATACCGCTCTATTGAGTTAGTCTTCTAAGAAAACTCCAGAAAGGACAGTTCTTGTTCTGATACTGTCTTTTTGACACCCGAATATTACTGAGCTGCAGACAGTACATTTGTGACTTCACATTACAACAGGAAGCTTAATGTAAACGCTATGCAACCGCCTTCCCGAACAAACACTTTTAGAAGTTCATTGGTGGAAAGATGTTATGGCTCCATGAGCCAGGACAAATAAACACGCGCACAATTGGTGTTGTACACCTTCAGGTAAGAATACAACTGGCATATGTATCCGTCGAAGCGCGAAACAAAGGTGAGAAAACACGGAAGATCCAATTTCTAATTCACATTCTTGCATACATTTCTTTATCGCGGACAAGCCACTATGTGGTAATTTGTTTAATGGCCCTTCTTGAGAGGCAGGGGACACCGCGTGGAATAAGGCACTGTTGCGAAAACCTAACAAGACTGACAATGTACGTATAAAAGAGCATCGTGGCGCGTTCGCATAATGTTTATACCTCCTTGGCTATCCTTACAGCTTGATACCATTTCACTAGACACGAGCACTTTCATGTCGATTTATTTTCTCCGGCAACAGTAAAACGTCCTCAGGTCTTCCTGTAAAGGTAAAGGTAAAGTGTAATGTGCACCCTTGTACAGGCACTGAGGCTCTGTACAGGCCGTACGGCCCATAGGGGAAGTAGAGGTATAGCTCTACTCTTTCTTGACCACGGCACTAGAAGGGGTGAGGGATCAGCGTCACGCCCAGGCCGCTCTTTACCCCAAGGAAAGACCCGGTACCCATCGTACAGGAGGCTGGGTGAGCCCCCGGGCCGGTCTGGACAGGTGCGGAAAATTTCGCCCCCCCCCACCGGGATTCGATCCCCGGACCGTCCAGCCCGCAGCCAGTCGCTATACGGAATTAGCTATCCCGGCCCACAGGTCTTCATGTAAAGTGCCCGATATTTTTGGCCGATTCCAAAACAATTTTGATTTTTTTCGGCGGATTTTAATGAGTCTCCGATATCAAATTTCATTAAAATCCGTGCAGTGGGAACCGAGCTGAAATATGCGGGTGCAAAGACGGACGGACAAACATGACGGAGCTAACAGAAGCTTTTCACGATTGTGAGAATGCGCCAAAAAAATCGCAGGTATAGGCACATTTGATAGCTTTTTCACAAGGCAGTTGCAGTTGAAGTAAATGTCCTGTGCACGAAATTCCCGATTACAGACCCTGACGAATACTTTCAAGTAATAAAGCTGTGGATGGGCAAGCACCGCCTCCACGCTGTGCGTTTATCTTCGACACGTTACGAAAAAATTATTCCCACCAATCCGCAACAGGTAAATTATTTCACAGGTCTACAAATCCTTACAGTAGAGTCCAGTTGAAATGTGATGACACACGGTGACGCCCGGGAGGGGAAGTGAAGGTAAAACTGGTGAATGGAGTAGGTAGCCAGTACCCTTCACACTTCCTCGGAACATGGTGTATCCAGCATTACCACCGCTGATGCGCACACCTCGGTTGCCAGCAGTCGACTGAACTGACGCCCCCTGCCGATTTAAATGGATTCGTCCGTTTCGCCGAAAGACGAAATCTGGTTTCTGCGCGTGTGCCATTCACATCTCAAACGCAGTCTACAAACAAATGCAGAGTTCTCCTACGATGTATTTCACTCCTAATTAGTTGCTACATGTTTCTGCTTAACTGCCATCATCAGGGAGCTAACAACTATATTACTAAAACTTACAGCAATAAAATGGTCTTGCAATTCTTGCGCATATCAAAATGTACATATTACAGTTGTAACTTAAAATATTATAAAATGTTGATTTTAAATTGCTATAAAATAATGGTAGCTTTCGCTGTTGACAACTGTCTTCTTGCCAGTTGGTTTCTTGTTCTACAAACATATATTGCGTTATAATCGGACTTATATCTTGTCCTGTAACCTGTACGTTATGTCCTGTTTGTGTGTAGTGTACTACAATATCAGCATGGAATGAACAATACGGAAGTATTTCACAGGGCGTCTCCACTAATAAAGCGCCTTGAACTCGCATAACCGAAAAGAATAAGATTATATCTCTCACAAAGATGTCATTTCGAGGTGGAACCTGGAAATCCTTGTTCAAAATAACGTTTACAGTCCACAAAGACAACCTGTCGTTGTGTTTGACGTTCACAGAGCCATGCATCGAAATATATTTCTAATAGTAAAACCAACTAGATGCACCAGTGTATCAAATGTATTTTATTTGGAGAAAAACTCTACATGTTTCGGACGGTCTTTCCGTCTATCGTCAGCAGTTCAAGACTGTACATACAGCAGCAGGTATCTGTTTGACAAATGCGTGTTGCTGTATGTGCAGTCTTGAACTCCTGATCATGGATGGAGAGACCGTCCGAAACATGTAGAGTGTTACTCCAAATAAAATACATTTGAGACACTGGTGCACGTAGTTGGTTTTACTACAGAAACTATCGTTGTGTATTACGTCATTGCACTGCTTAGCCTTCCTCCACGCACATAAAACAAATAATGAAATGCGTAATAGTGTTAACTTTCACTCAGGTGGTGTCAATCGAAATAAGCCCATGTTCGATCGGGCCTCGCTCATAACAAACAAAACAGGGGAGGCAGATACTTCCACATGCTGCTTGAAATAGCGCCAAGAACTGTCGTGGAAATTGAATTTCATATTTTAATTCACACTGCACTGAGACGCGAAACTCGTAATCCGGCTGACTGCTACAGAAATTCGTACCAACGGCCGTGCGATTACAGTAATCGTACAGCTCTGTAGTTTACTACCGTACTTAAATACAGTCTTTGAAAGTGTTCTATTTCTGTGTCACCGAGATCAAAAGGAAGCACGGAAAGTTAACGAGCGGCAGCAGGGGATGTTTGAATGCCTGTCTGCAGCATCCCTTTCTTCTGTGTTGTTTCCTAATGGAAGAAACCGCGTTGCTGTAAGTAAAAGTGACACATGGCAACGCTGCTTTCATTCGACGATACAGGGCTTCCGTTTATCACCTGGCTGCAATACAGGCAGTGACAGTGGCACTGAGTGACACTGATAGTGACATTGAGAGTGACCGTGACATTGACATTGAAAGTGACACTGCCAGTGACATTGCTAGTGATCGTGACATTGACAGTGACATTTACAGTAACATTGCCTGTGACAATGACATTGAGTGACATTTAGTGACATTGCCAGTGATAGTGACATTGAGTGACAGTGACGGTGACAGTCACATTGGAAGTGATTAACACTGCCAGTGACCGTGACATTGAGTGACATTTACAATAACACTGCCAATAACAGTGACATTGACTTGACATTGACAATGACATTGCCAGTGACAGTGACATTGACGGTGAGTGACATTGAAAGTTAGTGACACTGCCAGTGACATTGCCAGTGACCGTGACATTGACAGTGACATTTACAGTAACACTGCCAGTGACAGTGACATTGACTGTGACATTGACAGTAACATTGCCAGTGATAGTGACACTGCCTCGCCGTCAACATGTGTCTCCCAGACCGCTTAATTGGCTATGATGAAATGTAGTGTAGCACAGGGATGTACTGGTTTTCCAACATTATAAAAGTCATCTTAAAATTCTAAGTGACTTGTACGTTCCACAGTTAGGATTCACAAACACTAGGAGCCACAGCATAAAATTTCAACGCCATGGCAACTTGACCCGGATTTGTGCACCCCTGGTACAGGAAACCTCCACGACCACACGGGCACCGACTATGATACAACGCTGAAAATAAATCTGCTGTCCAGTACTCACCAACATCCAAGGGAACACGGATTTCATAGTTCCCAGGCTTCGCCCGCTTGTCCTTCTAGTAATTAGCATTAAATAATTAGTAGTAAGAAGATGAATATGGAGAACTGGTAAAACGATACTCACAGGGGAAAATCGACGTACTCGGAGAAGAACCTGCCCCATTGCCACAACAAAATGTAGACGCCACAAGCCATCGCATGTTTCACATATTCACTATGATCGGGACGGAATGTCTTCAAGAAACGAACGATAAGCGGCGTTAGCATTTCAATATTCAGCCGCCAGGTAGCAGACATGAACAATATCAATACACAAAACAGAAACACCCAAAATTACATTCCGAGACAGCCCTCTTTACCCTAAACGGAACACAATCAGTATACACGTTTTAACCACTTACTGTTGGGTTGATGCTTCAACAGTACGTACGTGTGACTTCCATTCTATGGAAATATGGTTCGAACTCCGACTAGGACTAGCGGTTCCTTTCAGTACTTTCAAGCAAATGCTAAGGAAATATCCTCCCAAAGCCACCAATTAACTATGGAGGACGAGTGACCATTGTAATGAATAGGCGCGACTCGCAAACTGTTTTTATTGCTTCAACATACAGTAGAACTCCTTTTATCCGGACGCTGGTTATCCGGATCGGCTTAGCCCTTCGGGTAAATCTGTCGAGAATTCTACAAAAATTGCCTTGAAATTACCGGTCATCGGAACAAGTACAGTACAGTGTTATGACTTACAGAACTACAAATCAGAAGCAGTCGAAAAGTTAGACGCAGGTACATACTGTACATAGTAACTGCAGAAGTTCAAACTGCCAATGTAGCCTATTTTCACAGAAAAATCCAGTTATCCGGATTTTCTGCATATCCGGATGGCTCGCCGTCGCAATTAATCCGGTAAGTGGAGTTCTACTGTATTCGAGACGCCCTTTATGAAACAAACGACGATTTACCCCAGTCTTGCCGCACTCGAGCAATTTTAAGGGAGCGCGCAAACGCCATTAACTTGTGTTAACGGCCTCTAAAACACTGGCCTGTCCCTGACCCGAAGCGTCCTCGCTACAAGCCCTATTCCTACTGGCTATCATGTGAAATGAATTCAGCATGGTACGATGTAACTTCGGAGACTTTTATTTAAAAAAAAAAAACTGTTTGTAATTCAATGACAACTTTTCTTCACCTACAATTCTGATATATCTTACCTACTATTTTTTTAACAACGTAACACTTAATACGAAAAGAGGGTAAAATCAGCGGTCAAAACGCAACTTATATTCTCTTTTATAGGCTTGGGCTACATGTTTCGGTTTGAATCAGCACATCATCAAGCCCTTATACAAAGCAAATAGCAGGTATAATGCAATGACATGTCAACTTTCGTTGTGTTCTTTAGTGGGATCCGATATCACAATTATCATTACAATAAAACTGTAATGGTAAAAGGTCCATTACTGAGGTTAAAAATTATTAGAATTTTTTTTTTACCATGGCGCAACAGCCCGTAGTGGGCCAAGACCTCCTTATTATCGAGGATTCATGATCATACTCAGACACACCACAATCAGTAGGACTCCTCTGGACGAGTGATCAGCCCGACGCAGAGACCTCTACCTGACAACACATAACACTCACAACAGATATCCATGCCACCGGTGGGATTCGAACCCACAATCCCAGCAAGCGAGCGGCCGCAGACCTTAGACCGCGCGGCCACTGGGATCGGCATTAGAAACATTGACGATAACATACAAAATGAATAATTAAAAGGTGTTAAAATTTATGGCCGGGGCGTAAGCAGTAAGGTACAAAAAAGTTCCCATTCTATTTCGCCATGGGGCAAGATCAACAGATGTACATACTGTACATAGCACAGTCTAGGGGCGGGTGCGCAAGGACAACAACGATGGAAGATGTTTTCTTTTCTTTTCCATATAAGGCATATCACACCTCGAAGGATACATACGAACAACGCATAGCTACAATTATACCATACGCCGTGTGTGTGTGTGTGTGTGTGTGTGTTTGTATGTATATTGCATGTGAGCGGATGTATGTGTGTATTTATGTATGTATGTATATTGTATGTGAGTGGATGTATGTGTGTATGTATGTATGTATGTGTGTATGTATGCATGCATGTGTGTGTGTGTGTGTGTGTCTACATATATCTCATGAGTCTGCAATAACAAAATATTATTGCTTTAGACTTCAGTTAATATAGGGCAAATATTTTGGAATAAATTTAACACGGATATTTGAGTTAAATAATTACTTACAAGAATATTACATTCGGTTGTTATTCTATATATAAAGTAATCTCGTTCCTATCGCAATATGGAAGATAAACCAACCAACAAAATCGTAGCACCGTATCCATACGTTTACATATTCATCACGCATCAAGCAACACAAGACTCGGTTCACGGTCAGCGGATAGCGGTTATGGAATGGCCCGTAATTACAGAACTTTTCTATCGGTGGTATTCAGAATTATAGGACCAAAATGTTCAGTTTTGAGGTGCACATGTTCTACTGAAGGTAAAGGTAAAAGGTGAAGGTAAAGTTCATCCTAGAACATGCCACGAAGGCCTAGATGGGCAGCAGAGGTATAGCTCTACTCTTTCTTTAACCTCTGCGCTAGATAGGGGTGGGTGGTCAACGCCACGCCCCTGTCGCTTTACCCCCAGGAAAGACCCCGGTACCCATTGTATAGGAGGTTGGGTGGGCCCCAGGGCCGGTCTGGACTGGTGCCGGACCGTCCAGCCCGAAGATTCGCTATACCGACTGCGCTATCCCGGCCACACTTGTTAACACTTCTTTGCGTAGGTTATGGCATGCATATCATCCTAACGCAATATGTATACTCAAGATCCTTATGGCTTTGTATTCAGAAGGTACCCCGTTCGAAACTTGGCTCAGAATTCTGGCGATTTTTTGGGATTTCTTAAGTCCTGAGAAGAGAAATATACAGACAGACATTTGGTGAGGAAAAACAAATGAGAGTGAGGCCACCTGCATAGAAATCAGGATGATATCAAGTATAATGGATCGTAAAGAAATACGATAGGAGGGAGTAAAGTGGTTTCATCCGGCTCAGGATATGCACAAGGGGTGGGCTCCTGTTAAGTGTAATGAAACTTTGGGTTTCACGAAAAGCGGGCAATTTATTTGCTAGCCGAGGAAGTGTCTGTCAGCTTCTCCAAAAGGATTCTCCTCATGGAGTTGCTTAATTAGCTAGTTAGTTGTCATTTGGTAGAAGCAACGGAGTCCAGCGATAATTTATCTTCATATAAGCAAGATTTACTGTGATTTGATGGTGCTTAATTTTTGTGACTGTGTATATTAGGAGAATCTAGCAAGCAATATACTAAGAATACGATGAAATTAATTGTTTTTATCGTCCAATGTACAGACTACAGTCTGATTTACTGACAGCGTGGTTAAATGAAAAACAAAACAAATAATAAATAATGAACAAAATAAAGACGGCAGTCCTTCGCACATCAAGAGCACGAGGGACAGAAGTTAATACAGTCACGAAATTCAGTGCTGTCGAATCACTGTCAAATAGGCAGCAAGCCTATCAAAAGGAAGGTTAGTTCCTTCGCTTGAAGACTGAAAATAACATTGCGAACAGGGCCTCACAGATTTCTATGTGCAACCTCAAAATTCTAGATTTCAGGACCAACCCAACCCTTTTGCCTGTAATAACTCAAAAAACTAAAAATGACACAAAACTAAACTAAACTAAACTCCGTGGCCTTAGTCCGCACGCGAACTATACCGACAGAGCGGCCGCCGCCGGTCGGCGAAGTTAGTGCCAACTTTTGCGGATAGAGGGGTGTCACGTGGTC
>Ga0123354_10021565_pt1 | contig 10152 bp, 6 predicted proteins | sample TergutLab28metaG_2_FD_97872 | JGI IMG/M metagenome (GOLD analysis project Ga0123354, IMG submission 97872) | Labiotermes labralis P4 segment gut microbial communities from Petit-Saut dam, French Guiana - Lab288 P4 | ecosystem: Host-associated > Arthropoda: Insects > Digestive system > Gut ...
ACTGGGGAGACCTAGGCGCAGATGGGTGGATAATATTAGGACGGATCTCCAGGAGTTGGGATGTGGGTATATGGACTGGATTGGGCTGGCCCAGGATAGAGACAGGTGGCGGACGCCTGTGCGTGCGGTAATGAACCTTCGGGTTCCGTGAAATCCGGGGAATTTCTTGACTAGGTGCAAACCAGTTAGCTTCTCAAGGACTCTGCACCATGGAGTAAGAAAGTAAGTAAGTAAGTATAATATTCGGAGGGGGAGGGGTGGCGAAGAATGGGGGGACAGAGAGAAGGTGGGTTCCGTTTTGGTGTTCAGTCATTGTGAATGACGAAGTTTTACCCTTAACCTGCTAACGTGGAAAATATAGTGAGCTCCTAATAATGTCAGCAGATGGCAGATGGTTTTTAATTCGGCGTTTAAAGGGTTAAACTGACCGTGAGGTACGCACTGGTAATAGGATCCGCAAGCTAATGTGGTCAGTGGTAATCATTTCATGCCATACGCCACATATACCTAAGTTCTGGGCCTCACAAACTTCTGTATCAGCTAAAATGCATGGAATTTTACGCCCACTCTCGCACACGATGTGAAATGTGCTGTGCATTACACACCAAGCCAGCAGGAGTACATTAAATTATTCAGTGTCGTGTCCTTTAAATCCCCCATTACTTTGTACTAATCCTGTATTATTTGAGAAATATCTCTGGCTAAAGTCGTTCATACGAAAGGATGGGGCCGTTGTTCGTGTGAGGGAGGGTGGTTAAAGGGATTCGGGGTAGTGGTATGGAAGATATGAAGGCGTACAGTATTTATTTGATTCCCGAAACTATCTGCTTTATCCACGTAAGCTGGAGTATATGGCCGGGGACGGCATTACAGAAGTACATTCAGGACACCTAAGACCGAGAAGGGATGAAGAAGGTGGACAAGGTGCTGTCCGGACTATTGTAAAGAACGCACAGAAAAGTTTTAAACAGGCAACTACCAGCTCACATAATTGTCTTAAAATATCTTCCTCCGTGTGGTTTGACGACAGAGTATTTGAGTTCACTATACTTTGAAGTTTTGTAAACGCAACAAAAACAAAGTTTTTAGTCACCCAGACTGCAGTTTAAAACGCCAACAAACAACTTCGAAACCCGTAAAGATATGTATAAATGTGTGTGTGTGTGTGTGTGTGTGTATGGGCTGCACGGTCCGGGATCGAATCTTGGTGGGGACGAGATTTTCAGCCCGTCCAGACCGGCCCTGGGGCCCACCCAGCCTCCTGTAAAATGGGTACCGGGTCTTTCCTGGGGGTAGTAAGTTGCGGCCGGGCCGTGGTGCTGGCCACTCACCCCCTTCTAGTGCCGCGGTCATGGAGGAGTAGAGCTGTACCTCTACCCACCCTCTGGCCACACCGGGCCTTAACGGGATCACTTTACCTTTATATGTATATGTATGTGTATATGTATATATGTGCGCGCGCGCGCGCGCGTATGTGTGTGTGTGTGTGTGTGACTTCCAGTATAAACTGCCGTAGGACCATTTAACTTCTGTAAGCTGCACGTTAAACTAAACGGCAATCCATGATCTTAAAAATTTTGACATAAGTGGTGCCAGATATTCCCAAAGAAGACTTCCTCTAACAGTTTCACAAGCACGCCACAGAAAATCAATTGAATGTCCATATGCGATTCGCGGTCTACAGTTCATCTGTCTCTCATATAATGCACATTATATTAAAGTTTACATCGCGCTGAGATCGATTCATGTACTTTTCATTTCGCTATATTACAACTTGCTGCCTGCTCCCATAACAGTCTTGCCTTCACATTCAGCAAAGCAGAAATACGCGATTACACTGGAAACCAAATACGTGAAAAAGAAAAATGGTGTTCCGCGGAGTGAGAAAGAAGGATATCATCCAAGTATACGAATGAATTCGATTGCTTTCCGCTGTGCTCTAGTTTGGAAGTGATAGAACAACGAAAGTGGAAGAAATATGAAAGAAAGGAAAGAAAGAGAGTGAGAGTAAGAGAAAACTTATTGGAGTGAATGGGAACATTCTCCCTCGTAGCGCGCTCACTCCCCGGTCCCTGACACCGTATTGATTAAGCGCTGTACCCAAGTTAGCACGAGTGAGACTGTCACACTGCCTAATCCGAAGTACAAACGTAGAACTCCGCATGCAACAAACAGCATCCAAGCATCCCATATGGAAGACATTTTGGTGGTTTAGCGTTAATACAGACAGCATATGTTGACATGGATATACAACTGCATGAGAGGTATAAAAACCTTCCATAGCTACTACAGCCGGCCGGTACATACAGTTGAAGTGGAGAAGCCTTCCAATTCAGCCTAATTGACGAAGACTTTGAGGGAAAAACAGAATTCAAAAACTTCCATAAAACTTCCTCCCCAAAAAGGCAGAACAAAGAATCCCCAAGAACACATACACACACAAAAAAAGGAAACATGCACTCTGGTATATAGATCCCACAATGAAGCCCTTATGAAAATATTGTGCGGCAAAAGAGTAATGAAACCGAAATGTAATAAAAATGAGGGATGTGTTGGTATGGTTATTAATCACTGACCTCAAAACAACCCCCAACGGACCGAATACAGTTACGACTGCATTCACACTAACTTTCAAACCACTTTAAAGACTCGCCTTCAGTGGCACGTTTAGTTTCAAGCCGGAAAACCAGGAAAAGGTCTCGTTAAACCATGTCAGGGGAATATGTGGGGTCACTTAGCACTGTGACCTCATTTTCGTATATGCAAGTCCTTGCGTTTATCGCTGTGTGACAAGGCGCGTTGTCACGTAAAAGCAGCCAACATTCCGTTCTGGGCTCACACGCCTGATTCTTGCTAATAAAGTTGCAGTGTCTGTAGCCTGTCCTTCCTTCGGCACGAATTCCTTACATATCATCCATCCAGAATCCAAAAATGTTTACTTCGCTTCGATCTCGTTATTAACATGTCATACTGTGTACAGACAAAGCCTACGATGACGTCAGACCGCTAGATTGAGTAGCTCGTACATAGTAAACTAAAATTTGAAGGAAGCCTTTTTTTATTCCGGCCAACGACTGGTTAGATCTTAAGTTCGGTACTGTCAGAGATGTTTAAAGACACTGAACCTAAACTATATTCCAAATCATATTCCAACATTTAGTGTAGTCCAGGGGTCCATAAATTTTCCTAAAAGTCTAAAAGGCATCTGAAAATTCTATTCGCCAGAAAGGTGACATGAAGCACGCTCCATACTGAGGGCCCACAAATATTAGGCGCCATCGTATAAAATTTAGTCGCCCGGGCGACATGGCGCCTGGGATCTGTGACACCCTGATGTAGTCAATCTACAGAACGGAATAAATACGGAAGATAATTCCGTTGAGACTAACACTACGTAAACAAAGTTTACTACGCATGTTCTTGTTTGTACTTCACTTCACACGAAGAGCGCGACGAAGCAGCGTTACGGTGGGCTAGGAAAGTATTACTCGTGGGGCTCCAGGACAAACAAATTCACTGGTGAAAATTTGGGTGAAATCAGGCGCGCATAATAAACTAATACTGCACTGTAACTACCAAGGCTGATACAATGGCGGAACTGGCACAATACATACAGGCGCAAAGTCGAAATCCCCGAAAGGAAGAGACCGTTTGGGAAGGACAGGCGTACATGAGTAAAGGTAAAAGGCGAATATATCCCCGTGTGCTCTTAAGAGGAACATGGCTTTGTGGAGGTATACCCCCTACATGGGGGTGAGTGATCAGCTTCACGCCTCAACTGGTTTACCCCTGGGGAAAGAGTCTCCGGTGTCCACTGAACAGGACACGGAGCGTTGATGGGAGATTATTACAATGAATCATAAAGTGAGTATGATGAGAGTGTGGACTGGACTTATCTGGCTCAAATGAGACTAGTGCGCATATACCTCATGTTGCGACGCTATACAATGCTGCCTAACAGTACACAAATCATGTTACGACTCTATACAATGCTGCCTAACAGTACACACATGTTACGAAGCTATACAATGCTGCCTAACAGTACACAAATCATGTTACGACTCTATACAATGCTGCCTAACAGTACACACATGTTACGAAGCTATACAACGCTGTCTAACAATACACACATCATGTTACGAAGCTATACAATGCTGCCTAACGGTACACACATCATGTTACATAGGTTGTAAACTGCTACCTAACACGATGCACATCATGTAACAAAGGCTGTGAACGCTACGTGACAGTACACACAATATGTTTCAATCGCCGCAGACAATTACAGCACCTCAACAGTATAAATGGATATTAAATCCAACAAATTCTGATGTTAAAGAACGGCTTTTCATTAATGCAACCCTTCGTTTTGCTCGTTAAGCACTGAATTATGCAGCGTAATTTCCTGGTAAATATGTTCAGCCTTCGTCCACGTCTGTTAACCTTTTATATCTTAGCTATTACTTGTCCGTACCACCAGTTTTAAAAACCAAAATTCTACATTCTGCCCGCAGTATATTTGTGTGTTTTGTGTGGATCTCGTAACACAGAATTTTGGCCCACATAGCATTCAGTAACTGGTTTTATAGACGAGATTGGAAGCGTTTACTGTGCGGTAAGAACTCCGTCTTTAAATAGAACGGATTACGTTTCGTCCTTTGAGGGTTTCACTGACGTCAGATCGAGATCACACAGCTCTTCTTGGCTAATTAGGGTATACTTAACTCATTCTATCCTTAAACAACAACACAGGCACTACAGCAGTGTAGTTACACAGTCAACAATGTGGTACTGAAAACAAACTGGACTGCCCATAATGCTACCAATCATGTCAAGCTTCTTTACGAATTCATACTTATTTATAAACAAAAACCGATGTGGCTAATCAAGAACAACAATTATTTAGCCTGTGTTGAAATACGACAAAAAAAAAGAGGGCCAATGATAGTGGATTTTCTATTACAGAGATTCGCGTCATAACAGGATTTATGTGAAGGTACTAACCAGATTGCATTGCACACTGACAGTCAATGGTTTGCATTTCACGGCGATAACCATCATACTGTCTCCTAAAATATGACAAGGCAGGCTGCTGGACACGTAACGACGTTTCAGGAAAACCAGTTGCTTCATTATTATTCAGAATTGTGGGTAAATATTTAAAGAACTAAACGGCGACACGTACCACGTTGTCTACACATTCTACAGGAAATTACAATTATAATAATCTCAAAATATGTTCCAAAACTGCCCACCAAAATGCCACACACAACTTTCTGAGAAAGGTATTAACGAAACTTGGGTTATTATTTTATTAAATACACATCTACAATTGGACCACCAGTGTCAAATCCGCAATTTTCGGGTTCGGACTGTTGTTTTTGTCAGCTAAATGTCTAAAAATTCATAGCTGGACATCACACATTTTGTTACAACTACATTCGTTTCTGACGAAAGGAACGAAGTACGAAATCTGTCCTTTAGGTCTAAAGACAGCCTTCATTACAAGAGGACGGCCTCCACATCGGGACAAATAAACCAAATGTAAAGTTCACTAACACAACTACCATTTCTGGGCATGTAACAAGCAACCGTCACTGGTCGATAGCACTACACTCAGCTGCATGGAGATGACCCTTTCTACGAAGCCAATAGTCCTTCAGACGATACAAGAAACTTGCCATCTTCTCAAAAACATGCTTCATTGTTATATTCACATCCCAACACCGAAGCCTATTCTGTCCAGATGGTATTCTACACGGTCAACCTTCGTAACTTTGTTGCCCCGACGCTCAGTATGAGAGGTAATCCTCTTCCGGGAAACGGGTGTGGTTCACCGAATCACATATAGTTTTAATTATTGTCTTTTCACTTACGTTTTATTTATTCATTTTATTCTTGATATAAAGTAATGGAGCGCTATATCCAGTAAAACAACTAGATCATTTCTAGTTAACTGACAGTCACTTCTCTGCACTCCTACCTATACCACACTCGTAGGCGACCGACTTCCCTACTGGACTGCTAGTGTCCGTTATCAGCTTCTAACGTTTTCTAATTTAAATCTCTCCCCTCCTTCCTATCGCCAAAGTTCCCGAATATACGCTGACAGATTAACTTACAGTGCATGCTACGAACCCTCCGTAACTGAAGCCAGCAATCCTAAGAAACAACTACACTAAAAATGATCGGCTACAGTATCATACCCCAACATCTTCTTTCAATGAAATCCATTTTCATGTTGTCACACCACAGGCTAAATCTCTTTGTTCGTCAGCTTTACCAAATAAAAAATCTACATGCTAATAGCTTTTTTTTTTTAAAAAAATCTCAATTTAACCTTATAAATTCTAACGGTACTGCCAGGTTAAACACAAACACACTGCTTTCTGCCACACAGTATATTTAAGTGTTCCGTTATTCCCAAAAACAGCCACAGTTTCCTTCTAAAAGAGTAAGAGCACTTTTCTGACCAGTGCTCCCCTATTTCCAAAAGATCATTGCTTTTTGGAACCTTCCCAGACTTGGCCTGTCTATCCTTCTGGTAAGGGCAACGTGTATTATGAAGGTGTGTATGAAGCAACGGTCGAATGACAATGGACGAGAAAACCGAAGTACCCGAAGAATACCATATCCCAGTGACACTATGTCCACAACAAATCTCACATGAACTGACCTAGAATCGAACCCGGGTTCCCCGGTGACAGGCCGGAGACTAACTGCCTGTTTCCTTGTGCAGCATTTACCGACTGGACTTTCTAATGGTTAGACTGTGTTCTCCGTGAGGTACGTCCCCCAACTTTATACAAAGCATGGCTGCCTCGTTCGCAGATTTCCGCATGGCGGTTTCGCAGACACGCGAGAGAATTACTCTCACCACTCTCGTGCATCGCGGTGAATTTCCCTCGCTTACTTGTGGTCAAGTCTGCAAAGCAAAACACGAAAGCGTGCGTCACCAGCAGCCACCTAAATACCGTAGGATACGGAATGGAGATCAACTGTAATTTTATTCATTTTTAGAATCGGTAACGGTGGAGTACATGCAGATAAAGCGTCTAAAACAATAACATAGGGAAACTGTCTCTGTGAGAGAACGTACGCTTGATGAATATGCTGGACACGGAAATGAGAACTGCTGCGGACGGACGCCAATTATACTGTAAACAAATCTATGATCCGTTTTACCGGGGAAAAAGAAGAAAAGATCAGGGGAAGTTTTAAGACCACTGTTAGGTCGAGTGAGAAGAAATGTTATGTAAATCGTCGTGACCCCTTCCACAAAGAGATGGAAAGGGGCTTGTGTGTTATGGTTGGAACGCCGAATCTGCTCTCCGTCGGTGGTGCCGATGCGGGGCATAAAACCATGCAGTATGCAACCACTATGAAGAGCCTGGAGGTGAGTTGAAGAGCAGATTCCAGCCCAGTAAGGGGTAGTCTGAAAATCTTAAGCAGCGGATGTGCCTGCACAACGTGACAAGAATGGGAACAATAGCCTCTGCCGATCATGTGGTTGGCGCTGAGTACGAAGGTCATGTCAAGAACATCCCAGAACTGCTTATCAGAGCAAATCTTAACCGTGATGAGACAAGTCTGAAATTTCAGCACGATATGCTGGCTGTAATGGCACCAAACAAGGACGTGTATAAGGACATACAGAAGAAGTCAAAGCAATCCAAGATATCTCCCGATTCACACACTCTTGAGTCTCCGCATCTGCAGCATGCTCTGTCATCTGATCACCGCAACAACATCCAACTAGGAGCACGGCCATCATTTCCATAAATGCCAATAAAAATTTCTCTCGTTTGGCGTTACGTTCCCCGTGTCTTTCATTCCCCTAACCTTAATTGTCCCATGCGGTCCTCACCTCACGCATCGCGCTTTTACCGTTCATGGAATTTTTCAGAAATTATGTCCCCGCGAATGGCGAGGGTTTCCTACAAAGTCCGAATTAATTTCATTCTTCAAAGGGGCAATGGACATGTATTAATATCTGTGCTACGTCTATGAAATTATGGCACAAATGTCTTGTATTTCGTTTATGGCAGGGTACTAATATCTAAACGAAGATTTTTTAACTTACTACACAGATCAATCCCGCCTAACGATGAGAATGTGACCTCCATGCAACAGATGATCAACAAAGCAAGAAAAACGCACTTGCCCAAGATCGCATTTTAAAAAAATAAACAAAATAAGTCTTTTTTCGTTCAAATGAATGTACAGATCAAGACGAATCAACACATCATAGGGTAAGAAATACAGGTAGATGTGCCCCAGCGCATGAATTAAGAAGCAAGCCACGTAGAAGCAAAGCGCGGCGGGGGCGCAAAGGCTCCACTCATTCAACCTCGGTACTGAATACAGATGACTGGTCAGCTTCACGCCCCCGACCGTTCTACCCCTGGGACAACAGCTCATGCAGCAAGCTCGATAGGCCCCACTGTCGGTCAGGACGTTGTGGAGGAAAAAAACTGCGCCTATCGGGATCAAACAATGATTCCTCTGGTCATCCAGCCAGAAATCTAGTGACTGTAATTAGTAAACAATATCGGTCCCTGCTTTCACGAAGCAACACTTGAAAATACAAATCAACTGAATTCAATTCTTTCCCCCCTTCTATTACAGCAGCCATGGCGACTGCGCCAGCTGCTTGCCCTTGCTCCAACTACGAAACGGTAAATCAATATAAATATATTATGAAACTGGGCAAACCATTCAGATATCACAATGAGCCTTGTCAGACGTTTCCAGGCTGCGGTGTATGTACCATCACTTTTTATGCCTGCCATGAGATACTGTTTCATTATAGCAACCTGTCGTCTCCTGTCTTAATATTTCAAGCCACTGCGGCTTTCTTCCACTGGAAATACGTTAAGGTAAAATACGGTTTTTTTCTACAGCTAGACATCTTAGCACGAAAAAAAAAGACGTGATAAATAATCTGCAGGTGACATCAGCAGCGCCCCTAGCTGCAGAAGTAGTAGTGGTAGTGGTGGTGGTAGTAGTAGTAGTAGTGGTTGTAGTAGTGGTGGTGGTGGTGGTGGTGGTAGTAGTAGTAGTAGTAGTAGTAGTAGCTTTCAGGCCTGCATATGGGTTCAGCGCGCTATTTTACTACCGCAATTCAATTATTTTCCACCCCTGCTAAGATATGAAGCATCTTTATTCCGTAGCACTTCTTAACGTCCTACCAGCCAAACACTGACTCGTTTATCTGCTTCAAAGAAGTGTTGGCTTGATGCATGTTACGCGTTCAGATAATTTTAGCTGCCGACAAACAGTCTGCCAGCCACACTTGAAATATTCCACCTTCAACAAACATCGTTAACATCAGCACTTACACTTCGTAAGGCCGCACGCAAAAATTATTCCGTCCGCTTATTTCACCTACTATTTTCGGGGAGGGGGCAAACTACGTTCCTGCAAGACGTTCAGCTTTGAAAATTACCGTCTTTTGGGAGAGGACGCCGCCTTTTCTTGCAGTCAACCGAATTTCATTTATTACAGACCACCCAAATTCAACTAACGACTACTCCACTTAACAATTATGTACAAAAATATTCGACCTTCAACAACTGCGTCTGCTTGCTTCATAGAACTTCGTGTAGCTACACCGAGTTATTCGTAGGAAACGGATGAGGAAAGCGGAGGGAAGAGAATGTTCTTTATCAGCAGTATTAATGCAACAATACGTGTTATAAACTTATCTCGTGCCTGTGTATGCCTGTATGGCATTATCACAACATGTCACACAAAACCGATAACAGAAGCAACCAGGAATTTAGTCACACACTGTCCTCTGCTACAGCTCAGCTAACGTTACCAACTGTTTTAGGTACATAACACAGATAAACATGATTTCTGTCACATACAAACTAATTTGTGTTCCTTACATATACTTCCACGCTGAATTCAAATATGTTATTAGAACTGATGTATAACCCACAGGTTTTGTGAGAAAGAATTTTTTTAAATGCAATTATAACGAGTGTAGTTGTTTTGTCGAGCTACCGGATGTTTTAAATAAGGCTGAGGCACTTTATTAAATATTAAACGTAGTTTGAGCATGAAAACGTAATCATGACAAAGACACTAGGCATGTCAGCCCATCACAGACAGCCAGGCTGTGCAAGCTCAGATATGTACTGACAC
>Ga0123354_10021566_pt1 | contig 10152 bp, 8 predicted proteins | sample TergutLab28metaG_2_FD_97872 | JGI IMG/M metagenome (GOLD analysis project Ga0123354, IMG submission 97872) | Labiotermes labralis P4 segment gut microbial communities from Petit-Saut dam, French Guiana - Lab288 P4 | ecosystem: Host-associated > Arthropoda: Insects > Digestive system > Gut ...
ATTTATTTACTGCAAAGTCACTCTACATGTTTCGGGTGTCACAGCACCCATCATCAGGAGTACTAAAAACTGTAACCGCAACCTCCGGTACAGGTCATAATATCGGTACAGCTACTTCCCTCCGACGTGGCCTGATCAGGCCTGATCAGGCCACGCTGAAGGTCGATATTGTGACCTGTACTGGAGGCACACGGCACACATCATCAGGATTACTAAAAACTGTAACCGCAACCTCCGGTACAGATCATAATACTGGTACAGCTACTTCCCTCCGACGTGGCCAGATCGGGACGATATGGCCACGTCGGAGGCCGATATTGTGACCTGTACCGGAGGCTGCGGTTAATGTTTTTAGTAATCCTGATTATGTGTGCCGTGTGCCTCCGGTACAGGTCACTATATCGACCTTCAGCGTGGCCTCATCAGGCCTCATCAGGCCACGTCGGAGGGAAGTAGCTGTACCAGTATTATGCCATGTACCGGAGGTTGCGGTTAAAGTTTTTACTACTCCTGATGATGGGTGCTGTGACACACGAAACATGTAGAGTGACTTTGCAGTAAATAAATATCTGCATACTGTTGCATCTGGTTGGATTTTTATTAACATTGAATTACGATGCACGGATCCATGAACTTAAAAAAAAAATAGACGAAACGTTCAACAGAAAGAAATTTAAAGATACTTGATTTCTGACAACATGGCCGTCTTGCTCGAGGGCAATAATTAGAAACGGTACAGGAAAACGTATGAACGGAAAAGTTACAGCCTTCCTGTTGGCCAAAATATGATATTAAAATGCACCATGTGGTTCTTCTAATTCAACGTACAGACCTGTGTGAAGTTACCTGTTCTTGTGCTGTGAAAACTAGTGTTGTAACAGCCGAAAACGAGATCTGAGCAACAATTTTATAATTCTACCATTTTACTAAGGGGACCGCGGTAACACAGTGGTTAAGGTGTTGTGTTACAAATCGGAAGGACGCTGGTTCGATCCCAGATGATGTCAGGGGACTTTTCATTGACAGAAAATCCTTCTGATCGCACAATGGCCTTCGGGTCGACTCGGCCTCCAACAGAAATGAGTACCAGGATTATTTCCTGGGGGTAAAGGCAGCCGGTGCATAAGGCTGACAACCTCACCACCATCCTGTGCCGTTGTCATGAAATCTGAGATTCTTAACTTCCTGGAACCCTCTGGGCCTGTCCAGGCCTGTAATGGGTCTGATTTACCTTTCTTATCATTTTACTAAGGCAAAATATTTAAACTCTTTATAACATATTGTATACTGTATATCTTCAAAACTACTTTAAAATTAAGTCATCATTCAACAAGGACTTTGACAATACGTGTACATTTCTTGTATCAAAAACTTACAACAGATAAAACTATTATATCTGGTATTAATTATAAGGAACAAAATGAATGTGAATGGGATTCCATTACACAGACGAATTATATTATATTATATTATATTATATTATATGCGCCAGCATTTTTAGGTTTTTATAAATATATGGCCTGGATAATGTCCTATGCAGGCCGAAATTATTAGCCAACATTTGAAATATTATAATACAAGAAAGTTTTATCAGGCGGAGTTAATATTTTATTTCATTTTAATAACATTTCAAAAATTTCCTGGAAATAATGCCTAGTTCTCGGAATAAAATTTATACCCAATAAGAAATTAGACCATAACCAATTCCGTAAGACAACATCCAATTTATCGAACAGTTTATCCTTCGACGTTATGTAGTCAAATTGCACCACAGTAGATCCAAGTAGGTGACACCAGGGGCTTGGATCACTTGCAGAAGAAATATAATTCTTACTATTAGTCTGAAAATCAGACGGGAAGAACACGTTTGAGTCATTATATGGTGTTTGAGTTTGCGAATTTCAAAGGCTAAAACTGTTGAATCTGCAGTGCTTCAATTTACGATGGGCAGATTATGCAACTCGGCTTGCTTACGTCCGTCTCAGCTCCTGCGCGGCCCATTATTCCAGATTCTTACGGCGCCAGGGCGTCCTGCTTCACTTTACAAGTTTCTGGCGCCAAAGTCATCGGACATCAATCACTAAATTTATGTCGAAACATGAAATTGGCCCGTTTTGTTTAATTGGAACACAACGTGGGGTATTTATGTCCGCCACGTGCGTCGAACAGACGTATCGGAACGACACCATGCACGGCTCATTCTAAATGTGTTTCGTGTATCTTACTGCGCGTCTTTTCGGGCTGGTTCTCCGGAAAGTCTGGGTGATGTTTCTATTAACAAACGCCAAGATTGGCATTTATACTGACATACACCACAGTAATGGATTTAAAGAACATGGACAAGCAGAACAGCCAAAAACCCTCATATTTTACTTCTTGGGCTTGGCAGTCACTTTTGACTTAAACGTCAAGGATATAATTAATTTCGTGGAGCAGATTCCTTACTTACACTCAGTTACGTTGAAATATGTGTAAATTAACTGCCTACGAATAACGGATCTAGACTTGTGTTCGGAAGGCGACTTGTTCTAATAACCCTCTACACACCGGACGGACTGAAAAGTATTCTTAGTCATCGGCATACATGCAAGTAAACGGTGGAATATTACCTCTGTCAGGCCAATGCCGCTTCCTTCCTGATACTCTCAAATGTATCACTTATCCTATAACTGACGATATATAACCTATGATATCGATAACGCCCTACGAAGAATAAAAATATATTTACGGAATTTGACGTTCATATGGCCGTGCATTGTAATATATTTCTATAGTAAAACCAACAAAATGCTCCAGTGTCTCAAATTTATTTTATTTGGAGTAACACTCTACATGTTTCGGACAGTCTTTCCGTCCATCATCAGGAGTTCAAGACTGTACATACAGCAACATTTGTCAAACAGATGCTGTTGTCTACTTGCTATTAAGCAGTAGCAGTAGCAACAGTCTTATGTCAAAGAGATACTGCTCAGCTGCTTAGGAAATTCCATGAATTTACAACAGTCAGACTTTCGTTGCTATTTCTATAATATCTTTTCCTTGGTCCCTACCCTGAGCGCAGTTTATCCAGGGCATAATTTCATACTCCATTCCTTTAACATAAACTTTAATATCATTATCCATTCTATTCCTATATATTCAATGTTACCTTCTTCCTTAGGGATTTCGTACCAAAACTCAGTGTGCATTTGTCTTTCTCCCATGCATAATAAATTCCTCGTCCATCTTATCCTCCAAAATTTGGTAATCCTTATCATGTTTCCCGAGAGAAAGCAATTAAAAACTCCTTCATCAAGCAGTTTTCTCCAGCGTCTTGTTACGTTCTTCCCCTTGGGTCCAAATGTTCCCTCCTGTACCCCTCTTCAAACATTTTCGTCATATTACAGAAATTTTGTTATGCATTACAAAAAGGTTTATGGCTATAAACACTCTTTTAACCATACCAAGGGTATTTGTGATGACGTAACTGAATAATTAATAAACATTTTCTGAACTAGAAATGCTGTTAGGAATTTAGAACGCATGTCCGATGGAAAGCACATAAAGTTTTATTTTTGTCCATTCGTGATTGTGTCACAAAATCGTCAAATCCCACTCCAGAAGACCGTTGTGTATTTTGTAAGCGGCCAGGTTTTCGTGTCAAAACTATTTTCAACTTTGTGTGATATCTTCCTGGTTTTAGTACCAGAATAAACCACTCAATATTTCGCGTATCGGTTCGGTCGTTTTGGTGTTAATGCGCTTTTAAATGATAGCGGAAATATAAAATGCCAAGTGCAGCTGAAGTCAAGGTTATTATGTCACTTGCATGCATTTAGAAACACAGATGTGTGTATGTTGAGTGTATAGGAATTGGCTAAATATAAATATGTTTATATAAATAAAATATAAATATAAATATGTGGGCCCCGTAGCTCAGGCGGTGTAGCGACTGGCTACGGGCTGGACGGTCTGGGATCGAATCCCGGCGGAAGCGAGATTTTCCGTACTTCTCCCGACCGACCCTGGGGCCCACCCAGCCTCTTGTACAATCGGTACCGGGTCTTTTCCGGGGGTAAAGAGCGTCCGGGTCGTGACGCTGACCCCTCACCCCATCTTTGCCGTGGTCAAGAAAGAGTAGAGCTATACCTCTACTCCCCCTATGGGCTGTACGACCTGTACAGAGCCTCAGTGCCTGTACAAAGGTGCACTTTTTCTACTTACAAATATGTAATGAGTTATTAATTCTTGAAGCATGAAATTCTAATTTGTATTTAAGTACACATTACTACTCTCACAGTAAGATCGCTGCTTTTCCGATACAAGGAAGAAATTACTAGTTAATGTTGTTTAGAAAAGCAGTCGCTATTTATTACAATAATCATAAGGATAAAAGATATGACGCTCTGTAAAAAATACAGCATTTTGTGTTAGTTCATGAAGGGTGGAATTTAAAAATAACTGTCTTTGGAGGGATTAAGGAAAATCGTCTTTTAGACTTCCCGTAGATATACAGAGACAGGGAGATATAAATATGTATATATGTGTGTATGTGTGCCTCTGTATGTGTATATGGGACACCCATCCTCCAGTGAGAATACAAATACACAAAATTTAACTTCGAAAAGTGGATACCAAATTTCAGAATTTCCGCGAATTTCAAATTTGAGTAGAACTGATATAAATCATAGGAACGATCTGACCTTAGGTTGAACTGTTTGAGATACAGGACAGTGGTCGCTATCCGCACCACCTCATGTGCGAGTAAGAACTAAACTTTCACCTTTCAGGGTGCATTTATATGTGTTGTATAATTCTTACAAGAAGTACGCTGTTCTTCCTACGGAGACGCATTGATTTCTGTGGTTTAAATATTGCTCAGGAGAATTTGTGTTTCATACGCGCATTACGGAATAATAACATATCTTCAGCCGGTACACTCGTTACTTCCGAAGCTTTGAACGTCAATCACATTCATGCAGTCAACACGGAAACAGAAATACGCGTCGCGTTCCCTGGATATTTACTATAAATTCTCTGATTTTTGACGCCATGGTTACAATGTTGTGCAGGAAAACTGGTACCTCTCTACCAAACTTCACGGCATCACATCGCATATAACGGTAACACCTATGCTGTCTGCCAATCACAATATAAAATTTCACGTGTCCAAACACTCGAAGACAAAAGAGCTGTGATCTAAGTCACGCTCAATACCGTATGAAAACCGCACACAAATAACTTCTCAGGGATCAATTTTGGAACCTTGGACCCGTTAAATACGTAGCAACCGAAGCGCAGCCACTACCATTATATATCACAGCACAGCCTAGGTATGTTCCCTTCGCGTACCTTCCAGATACCATTACATGCAGTATTTCCGGTTATCATATCCATTTCCGCGTCACGCACGCGCACACACACACACCTATGTCTGTGTGTACTGAATGCACAGTATGATATATTTTTATCCCGATTCTCTAATCTTTATTCTAAACATCCCATTGTGATAATAAATGAATGATATTGAAATAGCCCTCAGTCACGACTAAATTTTTATCTGAAGAATAAAAAACCAACTAAATGCCACTTATTATTTTATTGTACTTTTTATAGGCTCAACATGTTTCGGGCATTACTATGCCCATCATCAGGAGCTCGCGACTACTCCAGCCTAACTACACCTAACCTGTAACCTACAGCAAACCAAGAACAAAATGACCAATGTGGTAATCAACATTATAGTCGCGAGCTCCTGATGATGGGCATAGTAATGCCCGAAACATGTTGAGCCTATAAAAAGTACAATAAAATAATAAGTGGCATTTAGTTGGTTTTTTATTCTTCAGTTATCACAATGGTGCACGGTCCAATAAACATAATAAATTTTTATAATTTGCAGAATTTGCTGTAGATTGCTTGTTAGGCCAAAATATGTCGTATTGTACAAAAAATTGTGAAAAAATGTAGTTTTTATTTATGGATTTGTTCAGTATAATTTATTCCGATTGTCTAATTGTAAATGCCTTCCTTCTCCTTCCCCATTAGCTGTTTCCTACGTGTGCACATCCATTGTAATATTATCCATCTCTAATACGAGGACCTTTTATGAACTCCTTCAGTTGGCTTTTTCTCTAGATGGGGGTTGAGTAATAAACAATTCTGTCTCAGCTGTATTTACATTACTCGCCATCGCTTCGTGGCTCTGGCATAGGTTACAGTACATAAATAATAGAGAGGGATAAACACCAAGATATAGCGATATACAATAAACACTTCAAGGAGAACATTATGTACGGAAGTATTAGTGCCAAGCGCCTCGAAGTCTTAAATCGTAAATTATTCTAATGATATATGTTTCGTGTGTGTGGTAATTTTATGTAAATTACTGTGTTTATCTAACCGTTTTATCTTCCTGATTCCTTTTCCCTATCCATATATCACAAAGCGTAATACCACAATAAAACCGTACCCACATTGTGGAGTAGCCTATATCCCTCAATGCAAAAGTATCAACTTCGAGGCTCAAATTCGCCTCTGGTCAATTAGTTGTCAGTGCACTTTTCAAGTTTCGACATTTATTATGATTATTATTATAGGCAATATCCGAGCGCCGGTTGGCTTGTGTTCTAAAGCGCAGGTCTGCAGGGTCTCGATTGTTGGGATCGCTGGTTCTAATCCCGTTGAGGGCATGGATATTCGACCCTTGCTCGTACACTGTCCAAATGCCGAGGTTGCTTTTTGCGGACATCACGCCTTTAGCTGCCCGATTCGCAACGCGCGAGCCGGTTTCAGTTCCTGGACAGTCTCTGTGTAACATACAGTTAACTAAGTAGAATTGAGCAGTTTTTTCCCCCAAAAAGATGGTTTTGACCTGTCAAAGATGATTCCAGCAATTTTGACGTTCAAGTGACCTGCATCATGATAAATTCTTATAATAAAACCAGCTAGATGCACTAATTTCTCAAATTTATTTTTGGAATAAAACTCTACATGTTTCGGTCAGTTCCTCTGTCCATCATCAGGAATTTTTCATTGTACACACAGCAATGGTATATGTCATACAGATTTGCTGACAGCTTGCGAGGAACTGCAGTTCCGTCCTGATCCTGCTCGCAAGCTGTCAGCAAACCTGTATGACATATACCATTGCTGTGTGTACAATGAAAAATTCCTGATGATGGACAGAGGAACTGTCCGAAACATGTAAAGTTTAATTCCGAAAATAAGTTTGAGAAATTAGTGCATTTATTTGGTTTTATTATAAGAATGTTTCCAGCAGTAACCCACATGTGTTTCAATATAATCCAGGGGGTCGAAAATAGGCCCTGTCTGTGCCACATTTCCAGAGACACACGGCCCAGCTCCACCATGATAATAATATTGCAGATCGGGGTACATGTTTTGCGAGTAGCGTGCTGAATGTGTGCTCCTCAGAGCAAAACTCATGTCGTAAAACTACACCGCCTGTTAGCAAGAAGCCAAGTTCCACCGCGTAGAGCAATTGTGGCTATTATTATAGCATCTGTAGCCAGGTTTACATCATATCAAGTACATGCATTTTTCTAGGCACCTTAGTAAAATAACTGTCATGGAAGTAAACTAAGGTCTATGGTCTTCATCAACACTCGCTCGGAGGTCTGTTCCTGCACACATCTGAAGGATCTCTTCTCCCTGTAATCCGCCAGCTTCGTTGCAGAATTTCTGTGTGTCGTTATGTAATTATTTGACCTTCATATTTAATGGAAATTTACCTACTTTATTCTGTAAAGTCTTCTTAGAGGACTCTAGCAAAATATATGTCAATAAATTTGGTATTCATTACTACATCTCTGGAAGAGAGTAAATGATGCTTTCTGTGTCAATAGGAGTAAGAATGGACGGGTTAAATTTAAATAAATTATTACTGTCTTGCTAAATCCGAGATAGCTTAGTCGGTGTAGTGACTGGGATATGGTTTGTACAACCGAGGAATCGTGGTTCGATTCCCCAACACGCGCAAGAGATTTATGTCTTCTTCTAAGTACCCAGAGTGGCCCTGAAGCCCACCGAGTCTTCCAATAAATAGGTAAGGGAAATTTTTTTCCTCGCGGTAAAGCGGGCGGGTTTTGAAGCCAGCTACTTACCCGTCTAATGCTGAAGGTTACGAATGATTGGTGTCACACCTCCACTCTTCCGTATGTCTTCATGGCGTGCAAAGGACAAGTCTACCTAGTCAATTACACACGCGTTCCCTTAAAAACCAGTGACGCGAAATTTACATATGTAAACATGGGAGGTAAAGCAATGAAATAAACAGATGTAAATAACTTGAAAGTTGGCTGTGCTAGCGGCTGCCATCAGTGGCATGTCGATGTGTTTCCTATGTAGGAATATAATACACGGGTGAGATAAAGAGTTTGTACGAAATAAGACTGAGAGGTTGGTGAGAAGCTGACGTAATGCAGGTGCATTTCATAACACTGAAAGGAACCAGTCTCATTGCAACAGTCATTGCCTTTGAACGGTATACCTGCTGACGGTCTGGACAAGCCAAATCTTTACATTTTTAATCCCATTTAAGAATGTGAGTTTCATTTGATGGTATGATGTGAATATTACTTCTAATTTGCACACTATATCTATAAGGGTCTTCATATATTTGGATGTCCATATATCGGGTGATGTGCTTTACTACAAATCGGAAGGTCGCTGGTTCGATCCCAGCTGGTGTCAGTGGATTTTTCATTGACATAAATTCCTACCGATCATACTATTGTCCCGGGATCGACTCAGACTCTAACAGAAATGAGTACCAGGAGTATTTTCTGGGGGTAAAGTTGGCCGGTGTGTAAGGCTGACAACCTACCAACATCCTGTGCCGTTTTCATGATATCTGGGAACCTTAACTTCCTGGAAACCTCTGGGCCTGTCCAGGCCTGTAATGGGACTGCTTTACCTTTTTATATCGGGAGATAATCCTTTTTTGTTTGGAGAGAAACGTCACTACATACAGCAGAATTTTTCTTTAGAAGCTGACAGTTTCTTGGCTAATCAGCAAATGTCCAGCCATTTTCGGAACCCGAAATTTTATGTCCTTAGATACAACAGCCCAAATCTGGTCCCAGTTTCTTAAAAAGACATTACACGTCAATGCATAAGTTCAATGTAGCAACTGTAGACTTCAACTATATATTTCGATTACTCCACAGTGACCATCATCAGGCTGCACACCAGAAGTGTAAATACGAACTTAATGTACATACGGATAGTGGACGATTGTACAGTATTACTGTATATTGAAAATACTTTTCTACGAATAGCAAACATTACAGATGTAATAACTTTTGGAAGGCCGAGATCTCGTCCACTACCTGTACGTCAAATAAGCTCCTTTATACACCCCTGGTACACAGCCTTGTGATGGTAACCTATGAGTTATAGAAACATGTAATTGCAGTCCACAATCGCTACGTTAAATATGCGCATGTACGGGTTATATTATATTATTGTGTATTTTAGACAAACAACGGGGTTGCCACATCTTGAACTGATTATATCTTATTTATTTATGTTCACTTCTATTGTTATCCTTCTACATTCAATTCCAGCAAATTTACTTTTTTCTTCTGGGTTTTCTGCTATGTCGTGTGGAGAAATTCGTAGCCTGGCAAGCGGTAAATTTGACGTTCAGGTGACCGTGCATCGTGATAAATTCTTATAATAAAACCAACTATATTCTCTAATTTCTCAAATTTATTTTTGGAATTAAACTCTACATGTTTCGGACAGTTCCTCGGTCCATCATCAGGAGTTTTTCACTGTAAACACAGCGATGGCATATGTCATACAGGTTTGCTGACAGTTTGCGAGCAAGCTGTCAGCAAACCTGTATGACATACACCATTGCTGTGTTTACAGTGAAAAACTCCTGATGATGGACAGAGGAACTGTCCGAAACATGTAGAGTTTAGTTCCAAAATAAATTTGAGAAATTAGTGCATCTAAAACTAACTAAACTCCGTGGCCTTAGTCCGCACGCGAACTATACCGACAGAGCGGCCGCCGCCAGTCGGCGAAGTTAGTGCCAACTTCTGCGGATAGAGGGGTGTCACGTGGTCAGCGCAACGGGTCCCCACAGCCGTTAATCTCTGTTTTCTAGACCTGGAGCCGCTACTTTTTTCATTCAAGTAG
>Ga0123354_10021568_pt1 | contig 10151 bp, 18 predicted proteins | sample TergutLab28metaG_2_FD_97872 | JGI IMG/M metagenome (GOLD analysis project Ga0123354, IMG submission 97872) | Labiotermes labralis P4 segment gut microbial communities from Petit-Saut dam, French Guiana - Lab288 P4 | ecosystem: Host-associated > Arthropoda: Insects > Digestive system > Gut ...
GGATTAGCGCTGACCCCCATCAATCCGTAGAATCATGGTTGGTCAACCGGGGCGTAGCGTAGTGGCTAGCGCGCCTGCTTTGGGAGCAGGAGATCGGAGGTTCGAGTCCTCTCGCCCCGACTATAAACAATTATTCATGTTTCCCATGCGGTTAACCTACCTCTTGCACGATCCCTAGATTGTTCGAACAAGTTCTTCAGCAATGCCCCACTCTTGGGGCGGCTAGTTTCTCGCGATTACTTCGTGAAATGTCATTTGACAGCGAAAGATTATGTATTGACCGGATGGAATCTCCCGAATATTCTGAGAAGACCATCTCGATAGGATTTCTGGTGACAGGAATTCCAAGCCAAGCCAGCATGGGCCCACATCCTCAAAGTCCCCTTCGCACACCCACACGGCCGACATCATACAACCAGTTGACCGACAGAAAATGAGGAAAGCATGAACAACCCTCGCCCAGTGTCCCGCACCCTAGTCCTCGTCATCCTCTTCGTGAGCGCCCTTCTCTTTCCTTTGCTTGCTGCCACCTTCATATCATCCCTGGGGCCAGGAGTTGGCGGAGTCGAACTCGGCATCCTCTACCTGATGTGTATCTCAGGGGCAGTAATCGTTTGGAGACGGTGGAGATAGGTCGTTAACAGGCCTAGTTGCATCCAGGCTAAGCGACAAGTTTCTCCTCGATGACGCCCGGCGTAGCCACTTGCTGACACTCATGTTGGCTTGCTCTGCTGCGGCATCCACCTTGTCGCGGGTTTCTTTGGACACGACCAGGAGTACCAAGCCACTGAGGTGGCGCAGTGGGTGTCGGGAGGCCCCATTGACCAAGACACCTCCTGGGACTTCAGGCGGGGTGTTATCATGAAGCCTCACTGAGGAGGACAACTATGAAGAAGCTGATGGTCGTGTGCGTGGTGTTGGCAGTGGGGGTGTTGAGTGCGTGCTCTGGTGGGGGGTACAAAACGATCACGGCCCAACAAGCTAAGACGATGATGGATCAGTCATCTTCGTACATCCTGGTCGATGTCCGCACTGAGCAGGAGTACGCGTCGGGGCATATCAAGGGCGCCATCCTCATCCCCAACACGGAGATCAAGACACAGGCTCCGTCCCAATTGCCGGACAAAAAGGAGACGATTCTCGTCTACTGCCAATCGGGGGTGAGGGCCGCGTCGGCCGCCAAGGACTTGGCCGGCATGGGCTACACGAACGTCTATGACATGGGTGGACTCAACAGTTGGACCTATGGAACGGTCACCACCGGGTAGTGTGCCTATAGATCAGGAGCCGGTTTCTTGACCGGGTTGTCAGCTCTCTATTACACTGATCACGCTCGAATCGGGCTTGCCCGTTTCTGGCTTGCGAACGTAGCTCAATGGTAGAGCCCCAGCCTTCCAAGCTGGTCATGCGGGTTCGATTCCCGTCGTTCGCTCCCTGCGAAGTTGGTGCTGCTACTGACCCATACCGAGCGGCACAGCCACCATAGCGTCAGAAGTGACGGTCTGACTCTTGGTTGACTGCCGAACCACAGACGAATGAAAAACACCATGAGCTACGGCGAACTGGATCTTCGTCAGCCAGCCATTCCCAGGAAGGCTGCCAGTTTCTTGCTCACATCAGACATCTGACCAGGTGATACCTGCCCGATACAGTGAGCCAAATTTGAACGGCGGGTGGTGGTGATCTTGTCGATCTGTACGTAACTTGTCACTGTCAGACCGGTGGCCTGAGTAGGCTCAATCGCTGTGCGCCACCAACCAGCCTCGGCGTCTTGCGATGTCAACGGACAGATCGTGATTGATTGTGTCTGTACGTAATGGTCATCCTGGATGATTAACACCGGACGTGGCTTGGACATGTACCCGGGCCCCACCGCTACCCACAGTTCACCCCGTCTCAACGCTCGTCCGCCCACATGTCCGCGTTCACCGCATCGAGCCATTCGAGCGTGCCATCGTGGCCGTCCGATTCCGCGACGCGCGCTCCCTGTTCTGCGATTTGATCTGCGATGATGGGCGACCTCGTATCGGGAAGCCACATTTGCACAGGTTTGAACCCGCGGTCTCTCATCCTGGCACGATATGTGCTGACACGCTCCGTCACATCCATGAAAATAATGTTACATGTAACACTGTGGCGACACAATCGCAGCGGGTAGACGCCGTTCGGTCGTTCGACACCGTCATTGTCGGGCCTGTCGGGCGCGGTAGGATAATCCGGTGAATCGTCCTGTTTCGGGCGTTGGAATCAGTGAGGATAAACATGACCACATCTTCGCCGCGGGTGCTCGTGCTGCACAGCAGTCGTTTCGGACAGAGCATCAAGATCGCCGAGGCCATCGGCCAGCAGATGCGTACCCAGGGTGTTGCAGCGGACGTGCGGCCTCTGACACCGGTGAGTGCTCCGGATCCATCCAGGTACGTCGGTTTGGTCCTGGTCATGTCGGTACGGTACGGGCATTTCTCGGCAGACGTTGACACGCTCATCCAGCGGTACGCCTGGTGGCTCAACTCGGTTCCGACGCTGATGGTGACTGTGTCGCTGACCGCCCGTACTGCTGAGAAACGCTCTCCTGAAACACATCTGTACACCCGGAAGTACCTGGCCAAGATTCCGTGGAAGCCGACGCACGTGGAAGTGGTCGCCGGGGCTTTAGAGTATCCGCGCTACAACACACTGGACAGGCTCGCCATCCAGATGATCATGACGATGACCCACGGGCCGACCGACCCCACCACAATGATCGAATACACCGACTGGGACCACGTCCGCGACATCGCCGACGACTTCGCCGCGACAGTCACATCACACTGAGTCACTCCGCCAGGAGGGCCGTCTTCAACCCGAATCCGATCCCTTGCTACTCCGCAGCACTGTGGAGGCACGCGGGCTCGTCGGGCGTCGCTCAACTTCACGTCCAGTCTGCCCTCATGCCACCCGCCGACGCATCGCACCCCCACAGTGTCGCTCGCGACGCCAGCGATCGGTGCATTCGGGTTAAAAAGTGATCTTCACGGTGGTCGAACTCTGTGTGCTCTCCTCGGTGCCGATCCATCCGGATAAAACTGTGGGGGAGGCCTGCCAGGAGAACTGTCCGACCAACACGGCACTGACTCCGGTTTGGGATGCCCAGCTTTGGGCGAAGGCCCCAACCGACCAGGCATTGGTGTCGGTGGACGCAGTGACAGTGATAGACGCGGGCTGGTCCTCCGTCGCCGGGGTGGACTCAGTTTGGATGGCTGACCCGTAAGCCTGGGTGAGGGCTTGGAGCAACTGGTCGGGATCGGGACTAGACGGATTCCTGACGACGCAGGACCACGCTGCTGGGGTTTGTCCGGACAGGGCCGAAGCCAGAACACGGGCTTGAGGGACGTGCTGGTCGTACGCGTCGGGGAAGCCACTGCGTTGGACGGATTGGGCGATGGCGCCGATATCGGCGCTCTGCCAGCCGTCGACAGTGACCATGACGTCGAAGAACTTGCCAGTGGAGTAGTACGGGTCCATGACCTGTTGGGCTGTGCCCCACCCCTGAGAGGGGCGCTGTTGGAACATTCCCAGGGAATCAAGGTCGCCGTAGTCGAGGTTGCGGATGCCCGACTCCTGGAAGGCAGTGGTCAAGGCGATGGAGACCGCCCGGGGGGCCAATCCTCGTTGTGCGGCGATGCCAGCGATGATGGAGGCGTTGCGCGCCTGCTCTTGGGTGAGGTCCGCCGTCGTGCCGTTGACCAGCGCCTCACACCGGACGACAGGCGCCGATGGAGGTTGGACCCATAAGGTCGTGATCCAGCGGAAGAAGCCCACTCCCGAGGCGATCAACGCCACGACCACGACGATGACGACCAATCCGGTCACCGCCGCCCGCGTTCCATTGGATTGAGCCATGGAGCCTCCTCACGCTCAGTTGCGGTGCAAGACGGCGTTCAATTCGACAGTACGACCTGCGCGCGGTCGTGCTCTCACCTGGCCCGTGAGCGAATCGCGGAGATAGAGCCAGCCAGATTGGCCAGACATGTCGACCGCTTTGAGCACGGTGGAATCAGGCAACGTGACTTTTGTCCCGGCGGTCAGGTACAACCCTGATTCCACGACGCAGTCGTCACCCAGACTGATTCCGACCCCCGCCTGTGCGCCGAGCAGGCATCGACGACCGATGGTGACCATCTCCTGGCCACCACCCGACAACGTCCCCATGATGGATGCTCCGCCACCGATGTCCGACCCGTCCATGACGATCACCGACGAAGACACCCGGCCCTCAATCATCGAAACGCCTAGTGTTCCGGCGTTGAAGTTGACGAAACCCTCGTGCATGACAGTTGTGCCTTCGGCTAGATGAGCGCCCAATCGTACCCGGTCGGCATCGCCGATCCGCACACCACTGGGGATGACGTAATCCACCATGCGGGGGAACTTGTCGACGCTGTAGACAGTCACCGGTCCGTGCTCGCGCAACCGGGCCCGTACTGCTTCGAAACCCTCCACGGCACACGGTCCCACCGAGGTCCACACGACATTGGGCAGGACCGAGAAGATCCCGTCCAGGTTGATAGTACGCGGCTGGCACAGCCTGTGGGATAACAGATGAAGTCTCAAGTACGCGTCGGGCACACTGGCGGGTGCGGCGTTGAGGTCGATCTCGATGTGAACGGTCTCGTGATGCACCGAGCGGACCTGGGCTGTGGGGTCAGCTGGAACACCGACATCCGGGTCGCTGGCATCTGCGGGACCCAGGTGAGGAGCCGGGAACCAACAGTCCAAGACCCCGGTCGTCGCATGAACAGTGGCACTTCCCACACCTGACGCTATCCGAGCACTCATGGTCACCAGCCTACTAGGCTTGACTCTGTGTTGAATTGTGAAGCGGATATCGCGGAATTGCTGAGGACGCTGGTGGATGTCGAATCGGTCAGCGGGGGAGAAGGCCCACTAGCGGACATGGTGCACACGTCGCTGACGGCGTACTCCCATCTGGAGGTGATCCGGCTGGGCAATGTCGTGGTGGCGCGGACAGCCTTCGGGTCTGCCAGGCGGGTCATCATCGCCGGGCACCTGGATACTGTCCCTGTCGCGGGTAATCTGCCCGGCCGTGTTGAGATCGTCGATGGGCAAGAGACGCTCTTCGGGCGCGGGAGTGTCGACATGAAAGGCGGCGTGGCTGTCCAGCTGTCGTTGGCAGCCTCGCTGACAAGGACGGATACGGACATCACCTGGATTTTCTACGACAACGAGGAAGTCGAGGATGTCAAGAATGGACTCGGGCATTTGGCCGTACGCCGTCCGGACATCCTGAAAGCTGACATGGCGATCCTGATGGAGCCCAGTGACAGCCTGATCGAAGCAGGGTGTCAGGGAACCTTGCGGGTTGGTCTGCACACTCAGGGGGTAGCGGCCCATTCGGCCCGCTCCTGGCTCGGCCACAATGCCATCCACGACATGGCAGGAGCATTGTCCATTCTGAATGGCTACGAAGGCACACAAGTCCCGATCGATTCTCTCATTTATCGTGAGGGGCTGAACGCGGTGGGGGTCTCAGGTGGTGTGGCGGGCAATGTCATCCCTGACCGCTGCGATCTGATCGTCAACTACCGATTCGCTCCGGACAAGGATCTGGCCCAAGCCGAACAGGTGGTTCGACAAATCTTCGCCGGATATGAGATGGACATCCTCGACGGCGCCGAATCGGCCAGTCCCGGGCTGACCAGCGTGCCTGTGTCGTCCCTGGTCCGCGCCGTCGGCCAGGTGCGCCCCAAGTACGGCTGGACTGATGTCGCCCGGTTCGCCAAGCTGGGTATTCCCGCCGTCAACTTCGGCCCCGGCGACCCCAACCTGGCTCACACTGATCATGAGCACATCATCCTCGACGACGTTATGCGCTGCCGGGAGATTCTCGCGGGATGGCTGACGACACCAGGCTCCTGGTGACGTGGCTGCGGATGGCGAGGAGTGCTCACCACAGCCCACACGTTGTTCCGCAGACGGGTCAGCCAAGAGTGTGCGCCTTCGATTCCAGCGATATGTTCACTGCCTGTGACCCCGAATTGTGCACGTCTGATTGGTGGTGATCCCTGTCAGGGAACTCCGTCTTCCGATCTGGTTTCCCGCGATACCACCCCGCCCAGTCGTACTGGCACGATAGACTGACATTTTGTGGACGAGGATTACCTGATTCGGGAACAGATGCGTGTCGTGCGCCGTAGTCGCGACGGTCTCATGACCGCCGACCAGAGTTTGCTCGACTGCGTCAACGGTGAGTGGCGCAACGGTGATCCGTGGCGGGTGATGAGGATACAGTCCGAGTTCGTCGAAGGTTTCGACAATTTGGCGAACCTGGGGCCTGCCATCTCATTGTTCGGATCGGCCCGTGTCACGCCGGATCAGCCGATGTACTCCATGGCCTACGAGATCGGGCAACGCCTGGCCGCTGAAGGATACGCCGTCATCACCGGTGGTGGTCCTGGCACGATGGAAGCGGCCAACCGCGGCGCCTTCGAGGCCGGCGGCACGTCCATCGGTTTGGGGATTGAACTTCCTTTCGAGCAGTCGCTCAACCCGTACCTCACCTTGGGCATCACCTTCCGGTACTTCTTTGTGAGGAAAGTGATGTTCTTGAAGTACGCGCAGGGCTTCGTGGTCATGCCCGGCGGCTTCGGAACGTTGGACGAACTGTTCGAAGCCCTTGTCCTGATTCAGACAGGAAAGGTGACACGCTTCCCCATCGTGCTCGTCGGACGAGATTTTTGGTCGGGCATGATCGGCTGGCTGCGCGACCGGGTCCTGGCCGACGCTTACATCAGCGACGCCGATGTGGATGACATCCCGGTCACGGACGACCTTGACGAGGTCGTCGACATCATCACCGCGAGAAAGGTGTGAGATATGGAATGGATCATCGCGATCCTGGCAGTCGTGGTGCTGGGGCTCGGGGCCGTGGCGGCAGCGGGAGGCCTGGGTCAGTTCGGGCCCATCGAAGTCGACAAAGTGCCCCTGGAATTGCCACCTGGCCCGCTGACTGCCGAAGATCTTGACGGTATTCGGTTTCTCGTCGTTCCCCGCGGATACGCCATGGACGACGTCGATGCCGTTCTCGCACGCTTGAAAGACCAACTCCGTGCCGAACCAGACGCTTTGGTGGCCTCAGAATCTGGAATAATGGAACCTAACACATTAAGCGACAGAAGGAATCACGATGGCAGCGATGAAACCTCGCACGGGTGATGGACCGATTGAGGTGACCAAGGAAGGCCGAGGCATTCTTCTGCGATTTCCCGTTGACGGTGGTGGCCGTCTCGTCGTCGAGATGAACCTCGCTGAAGCCACTGGCCTGTACGAGGCCCTCAAACCGGTGGTCGGCCAACAGTCCTAGGAGGAAGCCCCACGTCTACGAGGCGAAGGTCTGGATGGCGTGCCGGTAGACGTTGATGGTTTGATCCGCGACACTGTCCCAAGAGAACTCTTCGATACAGCGGTTTCTACCCGCTTTCCCGAATGCGGTGGCGCGCTCGGGATCGCGAGTCAGGGAATTGACCGCTTCGGCGAAATGGCTTTCGAAAGTGGACACGTACTGCGGATCTTCAGCCTGAGCCGGATCGTACGGAACCAAAAGTCCTGTCTCCTGGTCGACGACGACCTCGGGGATCCCGCCCACATTCGTGGCCACGACTGGGGCCTGGCACGCCATGGCTTCCAGGTTGACGATGCCTAAAGGCTCATAGATCGACGGGCAGGCGAACACCGACGCGTGGGTGAGAATTCGTCTCAGGTCTTGCCGGGGCACCATGTCCACCACCCAGGTGACGTTGTGGCGAGTGGCCTTCAACGTTGAGAAGGCCTCAGTGAACTCCTGCTCGATGTCAGGAGTGTCTGGCGCGCCGGCCAGGAGAAGCAACTGGGTGTCTGGGTCGAATTGCTGGGCAGCTCTGACCAGATGGACCAAGCCCTTCTGGCGGGTGATGCGTCCGACGAAAACCACCAGCGGAGCGTCGAGGTCGATCCCCAGTTCGACCAGCTTGGTCGTGTCAGGCTCGGGATAGAAGTCATCGGTGTCGATGCCATTGCGGACGACAAAGACCTTGTCGGGATCCAAGTCTGTGTACGAGTCGAGAACGTCTTGGGCCATCCCGTCTGAAACCGCGATCACCGCGGTGGCGTCAAGGAAAGCCGTGTGTTCGGCCCAACTGGAGACACGGTAGCCGCCTCCGAGTTGTTCGGCCTTCCACGGGCGATGTGGCTCAAGCGAATGGGCTGTCACGACGTGGGGGATGTTGAGCATCTTGGAAGTCAACAAACCGGCCATATTTGTGTACCAAGTGTGGGAGTGGACGATGTCGACCTGTGGCACGGCCGCCGCCATGGCCACATCGGTGCCGAGCACACGCAGGGCGGCATTAGCCCCTGTCGGGAAGGTTTCTGGGTGCGCAGTGGCGCCTGGACGAGGTTCGCCCATGCACTGGACATTGACCAGATCGCATCGGGGTTCCAGGTGGGACACCAGTTGTCCGACATGCACCCCAGCTCCTCCATAGATGAACGGTGGATATTCACGGGTGAGTATTGATATGCGCATAACGGCATCGTCCCACATCTTGGCATCTTTTGGTATTCCCAACATGCGTGATCCTGATGGATGAGGAGGGCGTCTGTGAGAACGCCCACGATCGTCTTCAGGTCCCGGGCCTACAGCACTGCTAGAAGGAGGCCTGTGCGTACCCAAAAAATGTGGAATCGTAAGAATTCACCTCAGGTTTCCCGGAATCGGGGGCAGAAAGTTGTCATCTGATCAAAAAGGCTTTAGCGTAGGCGCATGGCAGTCAGACCAAATGTCCTGTCGATCGTTCTCGCGGGAGGCGAGGGAAAGAGACTCATGCCTCTTACGGCGGATAGGGCGAAGCCAGCGGTTCCTTTCGGGGGGACGTACAGATTGATCGACTTCGTGATGAGCAATCTGGTGAACTCCGGTTTGAGGAAGATAGCTGTCTTGACGCAGTACAAATCGCATTCTCTTGACAGGCACATTTCTCTCACCTGGGGAATGTCGACTCTGCTCAACCAGTACGTCACCACGGTCCCGGCTCAACAGCGAACCGGCAAGCAGTGGTTCCAGGGCAGTGCTGACGCCATCTACCAGTCCATGAATCTGATCACAGATGAAAAACCTGACTACGTGGTGGTCTTCGGCGCCGACAACATCTACCGGATGGACGTCGAGCAGATGTTGACCGCACACATAGCCTCTGGACTGGCAGCGACAGTGGCTGGGATCCGCGTGCCGCGGTGGCAAGCCAACCAGTTCGGGATCATCGACGCGACCCCACAGGGCACGATTTCGAGGTTCTTGGAGAAACCATCCGACCCTCCCGGACTTCCCGACTCTCCCGACGAGTGCTATGCGTCGATGGGGAACTACATCTTCACCACGCAATCCTTCGTCGACTTGCTGATTCAGGACGCCCGGGACAACAATTCCCGTCATGACATGGGTGGAAACATCGTTCCCGCCTTCGTCGGCGCCTCGCAGGCCGGTGTGTACGACTTCACTGCCAACGACATGCTCGGAGCAACAGAGAAGGACTGCAATTATTGGCGAGACGTCGGTACGATCGACGCGTACCATGAAGCCCATATGGACTTGGTGAGCATCGACCCCGAATTCAACCTGTACAATCGGAAATGGCCGATCTGGACTAATCAGGCTCAATCCCCCGGAGCCAAATTCGTTCTTCGGGGGACGGCGGAGGATTCCATCGTGTCGGCCGGGTGCATCATTTCAGGTGGTGACGTCGATCGTTCGGTGTTAAGTCCAGACTGTATGATTCACAAGTGGAGTCGGGTGGAAGAGGCAGTTCTCTTGGCCGGTTGTCAGATCGGGGAGGGAGCGGTGGTCCGCCGGGCTATATTGGACAAGAACGTGAGAGTGGGTCCCCGTGTTGAGATTGGGGTGAATCATGATCACGACAAGGAAAGAGGGTTCTTCGTTTCGCCCAATGGAATCACGGTCGTGCCGAAGAACACAGTGGTGAGTGAAAGTTAATTTCAGTAGTGTGTGTGGGGCTTGAGGGGTAGACAGCGCTAACACCTTGATATTTAGTTGCAAAGGAGACAACTATGCCAATCCCAACGCTCTCAGCTGGAGAACTTGCTGCAGCACGGGCTAA
>Ga0123354_10021569_pt1 | contig 10150 bp, 5 predicted proteins | sample TergutLab28metaG_2_FD_97872 | JGI IMG/M metagenome (GOLD analysis project Ga0123354, IMG submission 97872) | Labiotermes labralis P4 segment gut microbial communities from Petit-Saut dam, French Guiana - Lab288 P4 | ecosystem: Host-associated > Arthropoda: Insects > Digestive system > Gut ...
CTGGTCCTCACAGTCTGCAAATAAACAAATGTACACATACAGCTACAGGTACATACAGCAATTTCATATTTTATCACTGCTACAGCAGTACTCATGCCTCTGACTGTTTTTAACACAGTGACTATGCCATGTCAAACAACACAAATGAATTTTACTTCCCTTGGTCCTGTAGCAGCAACATTGGGGACACACATCACAACAGGTTGTACATGAACCCCATACAAGTATACACAGCATATAATTTGTATACCGTTACAGCCCAGTCAGAAGGACCTACAAATACCTTGACAAATTGCATTTGCATTCCATGCTTCTACATAACAGCTTGCTTAACCGTTTTGATGCCTAAAGACCCCTATAGGGGTCGTACCGCACCGCTAACCTCTAAACGTTGCATTTTATATATTTATTCAACAAATATAGGTACTAAATATTTTAAACATGGTATAGATTCTCCATTCTTTTCTCTTCAAAATGCAGTTTGTTTCATAATTCTAGCTTATTTGGTTCCTGTATTATTCACATTTTATATAAAGGATGTGCTAAAATTTAAAAAAATAATTCCGGCGCCGAAAGGTTAAACATTGTCATAAATTTCTGTTCTATGCCAGCTACAAGACTTAACAGTGGGTGGCAAACAAAGCCAGTAGATATTTCTGACATCACACATGCTTCCTGAATGACTACAGGCAGTTTATAAAAACCAGATGCAGGGAATGAAGTGAGACAGAATCTTTCATTGATCACTTTTAAGTACTTTTACATCATGGCTGATGATTTAAATCTTACATGTAAAACCATCTTGTCCTTGTACAACACATTCTTCTGGCATTATCATCGTTAGCTTCCGACATCAGGAAGACATCTATGTCTCATGTACACTGCATATTTCTGAATTTGTTTGCTGTCTATAAAGAGAATATGTAATCATTGCCAAAGTTGAGTGTAATGAATCGGATATATAATTCCCTACAAAACACTTTTCTTTAAATGTTCCAATACTGTAATGATTCTGTTTTAGAAGAAAATATGGTCTTGCTGCCTGAAACACTGCCCCATAACTCAAAAAGATACAGTGAAATGAAAATATAAAGTATCAGTTGTTATCATCCCTTTAACTGCCACCATGGCAAAGCATACTGAAAAACATCTATGGCCTGATGTGTTATTATCAGGTTAAGTTATCAATTTGCACACCAAGAAATTTCACTGTAGTAAGGAATTTGATTGTTTCATTACCATAACCTATATTTAAATTAATATAAATATATATTATTGTTTGTGACACATTTGGTTAAGTTTTGTATGTTTATTTGCTTTAACCCAGTTCTCCAACTCGGCAGGTGCACTGCAAAGGCAATTTTGAAGTTGGTCTCTTTCAGGATGCAATAGATCATGATACCAATAACATTGGCCAGTAGAGGTTAGGCCTGCAAATTGGCAGTTTGGATAGGAATCGTTTATGTACAACTGAGGAAACTCGACGCAAAAACCGAGAATTATCAACAGAATGCTGAGCATTAACGGGGGTCTGTTGTACGTAAATATTTAAGAAGTGCAATATTCCTGTACCTGCCAATGTATCCACACCCTCCACATTACCATTTGCTGTGGAGATGGAATAATTTCCAACACACTTTAGGATACACAATGCATAACTTTTACATGCCGAATACTAAGCCTCGCAAACGGCACAGATTACGTACTATCCTGCAGTCAAGTTATTCAATAACATTCTCCCCCGAACATCGAAAATTTAAATCACGATATACATGGGTTTTCAAGGCACCGTTTTAGAAGTGCCTATTATGCTCAATCCTAGTCTGTACGGGAACCTGCCTTCATTAAAAATTCGAAAAAACCTTGCATGACAAAGGTACCTCAAAACTGTTCATGACTAACGTAAAACTACGCATCTGTATTCAAGTAAAGTGTTAGATTAGGCCCTAACATGTTCTACATTCTTCGCTTACTCCTATCCAGGATGCATGGAAAGCGAATAAATTAAATTTTACTCTTTACACTGACCACCATTTTGCATTTCTAGAAAACATACTTAGCTGCACATTAACATGAACATCCAATACTAGGTCCACGTATTGTGTAAACACCAAGCACTATAAAAATACATTTCAATATACGTAACTAGCCATTAAGAACAAACAATATGTCGCCACCTTCCGCAAAGCGAATTTTCGCCTGCAATAGTAGCTCGTTACGGACTGCTAACAGTGTTTTGTTTTGTGCATGCACATCATTCTATTTGCTCATTTTTTTCAACTGACTACGAATTCCAAATCCTTACCTTCATTTTTTGTTTTTGTTTCTTCCGAATGCGAACTTAAACCCCGATTTCCAAGAGCACATCGCTTTTGCTCCAGTTTCCAAACCACGCACACGTGTTCTGGCAAGAACAACGAATGGACCTCAGATTACTACTTGTACAGATTGGCAACTCCGTGGAAACCGAAAATTATGGCGCCCCAAACGGCCCCGACGTTCTTACGTCGCCGGCGTGGCTCCGTGACACGCTCCTGGTGGTAGTTTTTCGAACTATGTATCACACACCGGTAATGCAGCCTCCCGCTATACCATAACCGCCCACACCCCATTCCTCCTTTACCCCTGACGATACTAAATATTATAAACCTTCAAAATTATTACAAAACAACTACGTACACTTATTAGGCAATATGCCTTACTATTTTCATTATATTTCCTGCGACACATTTTTGCTCAAAACAAAGTATAACAAAATTTACAGGGCTATGTATTGCATGACGTGTCACTTTTTTGTAACAAAATGACACAGTGTATGAAAAATATAATATCACGATTTGAAATTGTGGTCTTCTCAGTTATGGGGCTCTGTAATCTAAACGGTCAGCACAGACGATTTGGCCTGGACCTACTGCTACCTTCATCTGACGGCCTGCGTAGACAGACCCAAAATACCCCTCCACAACATTCATAACCATGTACATACCAGACTATACGGTGTCCTAACTCAAACCACATTATGAATCCTCACCACTGTGAGCACCTCAAATTGTAAATTGTAACCTACAAACAAATAATTATGCAGTAAATGTAGTTGTGTTTGACTGTTTTATCAGTTAGCCCTTTGGTGATGTATATTTTTATACATATAAAGAAGTGTGATGCTAAACATTCAAATTACACAGGTGTAAATTATATTCAGTATCCTGCCACACTGACATCCTGCACAATTTGCAGTTTTTACAGCAGTGCTGCTGACTCAAGTCCTCTGGGATATGATGCGGTGTCACAGGGTGAACAACCCTAACAAGTCAGAGGATCCTTCGAAATGTTGGATGACCCACACCCAGTGACACAGCATCACATCCCTCAAGAGTGGAATCCTAAGTATGATAGCATGTTTTCAGCAGTGTTAACCAAGCTGCATTCCATGTCATACACAGCTGCACAATGCGAGTGTGGCAACATTTCCTGTGTTCAGGTTTTTGTTTTCATTATATTTGTGACATACTGCCCTCAATCCTTCACAAGTCTTGTAGTTCATTGTTATATGTACCTTCTAACATAAAGTTCTTCATCTATTCTACTTGTTTTGCCATTTCATCATTCTTGTTTCTCCATTATGCCATCACTTCTAAAATCCATCCGTCACAGTGCAACACTACCGCTTTTTGTTTTTACTGTCCATTAATTATGCACTTTTCCTTTCATTCATACTGTGCATCAGTGCAACTTCCCTGGATTTCTGTGCCACACCTCTGCCATTTATTTCATCCCTCTGTTATATCGGCCCCTTGAACAGTCTTCTCAAATGTCTATGTAGGGTATTTCCTACCTGTCCAATGATCCCATTCATCCATGCACCCATTTCCAGCGGTGTTAAGTATGTTTTGATACAATGTCAACAAACAAATGCACACACTTTGTTAGGACATACTCAAGCCAGCCATACATTGACGAACTTGACAGTCCTACATACTGGAGATAATAAAAATGTTTCATGTAACTCTGCACTCCCTGATAATGGGCCTGTGAGGCCTGAAACATGCAGAACTTGAGGTAGTAAAACATTTTTGTTACTATAACAATGTTTGCGCATTTGTTGGTTTACATTCTAACAAATGAGTAATGATTCCAGGAATGGAAATTGTAAAATCTGATCGCCATTTCCCTTCAGTTTTCCCATTTTTGTAGTTCATATTAAGATATATACTCACTGAATGTTGAATTTAGGTACATTTATATGGAAAATATGTAAATGTATGGTTTTGGAATAAAATATTTAAAAACAGACCATTTTTGTTTCTGCGACTGTTAAATAGTACACCTTTACCATAGTGGAAACAATAATTAGAGGTGACAAAAATGAGCGGTAATACATTTTATCTCCATCTATAAAGAGGTCAGAGCTATCTACTGGCCAAATTTGGTACTATTAATATGGCACCCTCTCTTGGAATTTACTAGAATTACACAAAAGTGAATACTCATGCCATCTATTAACAACTTTTCGAACTAGGACTTTCGACTAAATTTTTTATTCCTTCTTCAGGGGAAAAATCAATTATACAAATTTTAATTTATATGAATTTTTTAAATTCGAAAAAATCCCTGAAGATGGAAGCACATCTAGAAGAGCAAGACAGGTGGTGAAGAACAAGTGTGAGGATGTAGAGGAGAGAAGGATTTTGTGGGGAAGTTGCAAAGAAGACTGGAACACAAAAATACAAAAAACAAAGCAGTACCTGGAGGTGACTTTGTCCCTGTGCACTCAGTGCAGGCCACTCTTGCACTCAATTCATAGGACCTTAGTGTAAGAGCAGTCTACATCCCTAGACCCTACACACATCCTCCCCTCTGCAAAGTCATCCACGACTCACTGAATGTTCTCCCAAACCTGGGAAAGAAAAAAAACCATAAACCTGTAATTTACACTCACACTGGTATAAATAGCTTAGTGCTAACCACTGTCAGGAACTTCCTGTACAGGAAGTACAAACCTCATCTTAAACGCAGCTTGTACCTGCAGCACGAGAAGTTCAAGATAGAAGCAGCAAGTTGTCCCAAAATCACAGCAGAAAGAACACACATTCATAATCAAAATGCACTGGAATTAATCCGTACTCAAAACTGTACAAAATCCTTCATTCATATGTTTAGGCTTTCTACAATATTTAAAATTAGCCATCTGGCCATCTATACCTGCACAAATGATATCTCACATTCTCTCTAATAATACTAATACCTTCTACTTAGCACAGCCAACACTGATCTGCTTTACAGTACCAACTGATGTGAAAATGCTGTACCAGATTCATCCTCATTGCATGCCAGGTAATAAGAGGCAATGTAAATCCACTCAAACACAACAATTACTTACTCTCACATTATTTCCACAACATGTTTCAGCCTAAAACAGCATCATCAGGTTGACCGGCAATAAATGAACACACAGAGTCAGTTTATGTGGATACTAAGATCTCAGTGATAAATGGAACAGTCTACTGTGTGCTGTCATAAGAGTGATGAGTTATAGTCTCTAAATATTTTCTTCTTTAACAAAGTTGCCATATTATGTACTGCAGACCTATTACATTATGTATGTGAAATGTATTACTGAAACTATTTGGGTGACAACAGGCCACAAATACTGTCCTCAAGGGCCAACATGCTGCCCTCTGGCACAGGTGGCTGGACACGTGGTCTCAAAACTGGAAGAGAAAAATACTTTTCGCACTTCCTGAACTTTGTCCGTCCCACAGCCTAGTGGGTATACTGACTGCGGTGGTTAGAGCCGTCACAGTTTTGAATACATTTTGCACCTTGGACAGTGGTGGTCCTTTTCAAGAGATGGCCCTATGTAGGAGATACTAAATGCTTTTGCTGTTGCAGTACTGCACCAGCTTCCTTTAAAACCATGCAAATAACGACATGGCTGTGTCAACCAATCTTGTACACAGAATATTCATCTTCTGAACATAAGACTGAGCAACTTACCTGTCAGCCACAGATGCTGTATTAGTGGCATATCGTGTGAAAACAAATTTTGAACACCCATCAAAACAGAACACCCTTCGTTTATTTTTTTTTTTTTAATTCAGTAGTTACATAAACCAGATGAGATGCACTGAACGTGTGAGGAAAATTGGAAATCCTACTCTATTTTGGTTGAAAATCCCCCAAAACATGATCTACACAGTGTGATAAAATAATTTCCAGATTGTATTTTTTGTCCTGATGACTGCAATTACTGTCTGTTCTGTGCTGTCCTCTTGAAGCAGTACCTTGAGTGATTACACTGTTGGAAGCATCTGCAGCAACAGCAACTGTGTTCTGCTCAACATTTCTTCTTCCAAAAGCCAACATTAATATCTTACAGGTTTCTGTTTCAGTTTTGCTTAATTTGGAGCAGAAGTTTATGCAATGACACAATAATTCCATAGAAATGTAATTTTGCTAACAAAATTTCATGATTAAGCAATCAAAAGCCTTAGCCAAATCACACAAAATTCCTCCAACATGCATTTAGACTTGAATACACTATCTTTAAGTCTGAAGGCAGCATCTTCAGCAGATGTAACTTTCCTAAAACTGTACTGTATTGTGACCAACATGTTGTTATTATGCATGTGTTGGTTTAATCTACTGTGCATAGCTTCTTGAGTACCTTAGAAAAACCCATTAATAATGATATAGGCCTGTAATTTGACATACTACTTTTTCTCCTTTCTTGTAAAGTGGTTTTACTACTGCAATTTTCAGATGGACAGGAAAAATACCTGTATATAGTGAGTGATTATAAACACAGCTTAATGGGTGACTAATGAGAGATGCAAAAGCTTTTAATATTTTACTTGTTATTTCATCATAACCTCATAACTTTTGGTCTTTGGGAATGACTTATAGGTTTTATCTCAGCTTCAGTGTTGGGATTATTTTTATGCTGGAGAAGTTCCCAAGAAATGAATCTTTAGAACTAAGATAACATCTCCTTTCTCTGTTGGTTGAATGTTTAATTTTTCAGTGATTGTTATAGAACATTATTGAAGGTATTGACCACGTCTGTTGGATCCTTTAATTTTTCATCATTCACAACTATCCAACAAAAAGAAATCTCATGGAACTAGATGATGGCAACAAGTGTTTAGAATGTTATTTTTTGTTTCTTTGTATGTAGAGTAACCAAGAAGGCTTGCACTGAAACCTGGTAAATGTCAGTCACACTTCTTTATACTATACAGAGTTCATTTATACTCTTCTTAGAAATGCAGATTGCGGTTATGTTCTGATATCGTTAATTTTACAACTTTGGGCTGCCCAAAGAACGGTATTTACTGCCAGTTATCCTTTCCCTAACCCAATTTAGCCAACGAACGTCCACGTGGCTACAATATCACTTTGCTCTTTCCTACAGAATGTAGGTCCATATCCCTTCCAAACTTCTTGATATACATCATTGGACTTCTGAAGTTGAATTTTTTAATCTATAACACACTTAAAAGAATGTCTACATTACGGCTCACTTTCTTAAACACCGCCAAACACACTACCAAAATGGCGACGACAAATATGCCTGCATTCATCGTAGAAATCCTTCGTTTCTGGGGCGACACTAGCGCCATTGAGTACTGGTGCAAAATGTAAACTGATAGTACATTTGGACAACTTTTCTGAAGCAATATTTCAAATTTTAAATACATGTATTTATATGTTAAAACTCAAACTTCGTAATTTTTCGAAAATAACGGATCTTTTCTAGCTCTTAACCGCGGTCGTGCTTATCGTCACCAAATCAACTACCTTGATATGAATTGCGGGCACGTAACGCCATCAAACCTCTTCGCTCTTTCGTTTCGGCCACGACGCTTGTCTTTAGAAACTGACAAACTCCTAATGCATACCTTTTCCTCGTTGCGAGAATAAGTTCACATGACGTAACCCACATAGACAGAGCAAGAATGAACACAACAAGCTCCAACACTTGTAATCATTAGTGTCAACAGCATTTCAAAATATGTATTTTTGCGAATTTTATAAACTGTTCTCACTAATGGTAATTCTGAACATAGCCTTTTTCATACAATTAAAAGGGGCAAATGATACTCTGAATACTGCTGAATGATCATAGCACAGGGAGAATATGGTAATGGTGACATAATTGCTACATTACCCCACAATAGTTATAAGAAATAACTGGGATATATCCACAGCCTTCAAAATTTAGACATTCATCCATTACTGTAAATATTCCCCTATGTACACTGAAATTGTTTATCCTGTCACAACACTTTCCCAGTAGGCCACACGAGCAGTTACTGCCACAATTCAACATTGGTTGTTAGAAAGTGATAGGACATCACTTCCTCATTGTAGAAATCACTTTTACTAATTTCATTAGTTGTCTGATAATCCGCCGTCACTGAAACCAGACACTTCTACAGTATTTTTCACATGATTTGAGTTCAAAAGATAAGTTGCTACTTGCATTCATAAATTACCACTTATCTCACAATATGACTGGATGGATCCTTATACAACTGGACCAAAAATGGCGTTTAGGGAAACCATCAGCTGTTCATTTAGGCACTACAATTCACTGGCTCATTTTGTGGTAACATTATCCCCCCATCCAAGTGGTGTCTTCTCTTTATGTTTCATCACTAAACCTATACAGTAAATTTATATCTGAGACAAGAAACATACTTTTATTTGCCGTCACAGTGCATGTTCCATTTATAAACCACTCAGCACCAAACACATTATCTGCAGAACTTCTATTCAGAGTTTGTGAAAATTATTAATGCAAAATAAGATGCTCACAACATACTCATCAATACAGTAAATGGGCTTCTCATACACAAGACAAAATATCATTTCTTTCCTCACAAAATCCATAGGATATCTTGGAAGGTACCTTTCACATTCTTGATACAAAGAAGTAAATATATACTGTAGTGCACTGCAAGTAATCTCCTTGTTCCACAGTGCAATACAACACTTTCAAAAGTGTTCTACAGCGAAGGGTTTAAGTTCTGTCGGCCTGTTGTACACATGCATTCTTAGAACTAATGCCACTGAAAAGATAGTCATCACAGCATATATCAGCTATGAGTGCTGCACGGAATGTCCCAATGAAAATTTCGGAGAAAAATAAAATTCCTAGCTTCACATTATTGCCTACAATAATGTTTCAAAGTGTTTTCCTATTTTCTTGTTCTCAACATCTTCAATTGAAGCCTACTTTGTCTTCTGAGCTGCGATGTGCAGAATTGCAGAAGAAGTTTCTCCACCTTCAAAAGATGGCGGCACCAGGTTCCTTCAAAATATTGGTAAATTTCTACCAGAGTAAGCATCTTTATGTCTAAGACAGCAACATTCATTCTAATGTGTATTAGTTTCACCACTGTGAAACGGTAAGTATAATTGTCGCCGAATAAATGCAACAAGCCATGACGATTTATAGACAATGTAAAGTATCAAGTATTCCAGGCCTGAGCACCAGATGGCAATGTGTGTAATTGGTCGGACTTAGGCTTCCGGACGATGGCTGAAAGAGGCCGAACCATGTAGGAGGCTTGCTGTGTGACTGAATACTTTGGTATCTAACTGCTGTGCAGCTGTTGGAATAAACAGTGTAAAATTATCTTACTGCATGGAACATGGTTATTATTAAACAAATACTTCATAACTAATTACATAGACTGTTGATACTCATTCAAAAGACTATCAACAGCAGGCACTTGATTGAATGACAGAACATCCTGGCCCAGTGGTAGCAAAACAGTTAAATATCTGCAGTATTCACGAGAAGGACAAATACTTTTTTTTTAAAGGGATTCTTCTGTTTTACCAAAACATCGACACTGTCTATGGGGGCCACGCAGCCTCCTACTCCAACATACTGAGGGCCCTTTCCTTTTGAATATAGTGGCCAGGTTGTGAGGTTAATCACTCACCTCCATCTAGTACTTGGGCTACGAAAGCATGGAGCTGTTCCACCTTTCCTTCCTGTGCTGTAGTGGCACCATGTTTAACCTTTTGACGCCTAATGTCAACTATAGTGGTCGTACCGCACCGCTAACCTCTAAAGTTTCATTTTATATATTTATTCAACAAATATAGGTACTGAATATTTTAAACATGGTATATA
>Ga0123354_10021572_pt1 | contig 10149 bp, 4 predicted proteins | sample TergutLab28metaG_2_FD_97872 | JGI IMG/M metagenome (GOLD analysis project Ga0123354, IMG submission 97872) | Labiotermes labralis P4 segment gut microbial communities from Petit-Saut dam, French Guiana - Lab288 P4 | ecosystem: Host-associated > Arthropoda: Insects > Digestive system > Gut ...
TAGGTTATGCTGACTGCTTGCTAGCGGGATCAGGATGGAGCTAGATGTAGGTCATACAGGTTATGCTGACTGCTTGCTAGCGGGATCAGGATGGAACTGGGTGTAGGTCATATAGGTTATGTTGACTGGTAGTTATCAAGATCAGGATTATGTAGAATCTTATTCCAAAAATAAATTTGAGAATTTAGTGCTTCTCTTTGGTTTTATTGGAAGAAGATTCATAAAATATTTTGATACGATATATTTGTTAACTGCAATTGTGTTGACACCCGGTGACAGCAGTGCAGTACACATTTACACACAGACTGTACACAGAACAACAAGTTTAAACAGACTACATAGAACGAAATATACATAACAAAAAGAATACAAAACATAGCAATAAAATTAAGTAGTGTAAACAATTAAACAGCAGCACACAAAACACGCAACCGTATATACATTGATACAAAATGTAAGCAAATTTTATGAAAGAATATGAAGAGTCAAACAGCCATATAAGCAGCAAACTACATATGATCTGTATATCTTCTGATAATGGTAGACACCCTGTTAATAAGTCCTTCACTACACTTCGCTACACCTGTCGACACTTCACTTCTTCCCATTTAAACTTCACCCAACTTCACTTCAATACGCTTCGCTACACTTGTCGACACTTCGCTTCTTCCCATTTAAACTTCACCTACCTACACTTCACTACACTTGTCACACTTCACTTATTCCCATTTAAACTTCACCCAACTACACTTCACTATAATTGTCGACACTTCAATTCTTCCCATTTAAACTTCACCCAACTACGCTTCACTAAACTTATCAACACTTCACTTCTTCCCATTTAAACTTCACCCAACTACACTTCACTACACTTGTAGACACTTCACTTCTTCCCATTTAAACTTCACCCAACTTCACTTCAATACGCTTCGCTACACTTGTCGACACTTCGCTTTCTCCCATTTAAACTTAACCTACGTACACTTCACTACACTTGTCACACTCCACTTCTTCCCATTTAAACTTCACCCAACTACACTTCACTACAATTGTCGACATTTCAATTCTTCCCATTTAAACTTCACCCAACTACGCTTCACTAAACTTATCAACACTTCACTTCTTCCCAATTAAACTTCACCCAACTACACTTCACTACACTTCACTACACTTCACTACACTTGTAGACACTTCACTTCTTCCCATTTAAACTTCACCCAACTACACTTCACTACACTTGTCGACAATTCACTTTTTCCCATTTAAACTTCACCCAACTACACTTCACTACACTTCACCATTAATGGTTAACTATTTTTATATAAGTTATGTTTATTTATGTATTAGATTTAAATATATATGTCTTGTCCACTTTTTGACATGGATAATAAACTGTATTGACGGACATTTAACGTATTTGGTACGAGCAGAAAATGACGCTGTGTGGGATCCAGAAGGACAACACGTCTGGCGCAGCATCCGGAATGTCTGCACAGACAGCAGGTGAAGGTGACTCGTTTCGCAAGGGCATAGTTTAACCTTTAGGCGCCTAACGTCAACTATAGTTGACGTACCGCATCGCTAAAGTTCAAAGTTGCATTTTATATATTTATTCAACAAATATAGGTACTGAATATTTTAAACACGGTATATAATCTCCGTCTTTTTCTCTTACAAAACCCAATTTGTTTCATAATTCTAACGTATTTGGCTCATGTATTATTCACATTTTATATACAGGGTGTGCTAAAATTAAAAAAATAATTCCGGCGCCAAAAGGTTAAATCCGACAGAACCTCAACACATGGCAATGAAGTATCTGCGATGAAAGATGTGGGAAACTGAAGGACTCTTTTCATGGTTAAGTCTTCAGTGGTTATGTATTTTTATTTTTGTCGCTGCGCCCCGACGCGGTCTATGGTCTACACTCTGCTAAGATTTCTAGGTAACACACAACGATGCACCACAATCGGTAGGACCACTATGGACGAGGGAATGGTCAGTCACAGAGACCTTTACCTCAAACAACACACAACACTCACAACAGAAGAACGCGCAATTCCAACAACCAACCGACCGCAGAACCAGGCCTTAGACGGCGCGGCCAATGGGCCCGGATATTAAGCCAAAATCGGGGTCAAATTTTCGTGTTTTTTGATAGTAACTAATTGACTCCATCGGCCGGACACCCTATATATTAATTATGCTTGCAACATCACATAAAAGTTTGTTTGAATTAATTCCTGTTGTGTTTTAAAGTGATACTTAGTTACTTATTTACTTATTACTTACTTACTTAATTACTTACTCCATGGAGTACAGTCCTTCCTGAGAAGCTGAAGAGTTTTCAGCCAGTCAAGAAATTCCCCATATTTTATGGAACCCGAAGGTTCATTACCGTATTCACAAGTTCCCGCCACCTTTCCCTATCCTGAGCCAGCTCCATCCAGTCCATATCCCCACATCCCACTTCCTTAAGATTCATCATAATATTATCCTACGATCTAAGCATGGGTCTCCCAAGTGGTTTCTTTCCCTCAGCTTTTCCCACCAAAACCCTGCATAATGAAAATGATATTAAAGGCAATAGGAACACCTTGTAAAATCTTCTGACACCTGCCATGGACTTAATGTTTGTTACCAAAAATTGTCCAAACAAAAGAAAAGGAAATTTGTTCACCCTTTACAGACTAAGCGCAGACCGCTGTATTTAAAAACCCAGTCCGTACCGCGCTGTAAACACTTTTCATCTGGGTTATATGAACCAATCAGTTTATGCTGCAAGTGGCACAAGTCGCTGTTTTGTGTAATATTAATAGTTTTAACATTTCATAACGTTACCAAACACAATATCAAATCTCCCTGAAGATGATGCAGAGGCACCGAAACATGTAGGAGCCTTTTAAATGTAATGTGATATATATGTACATATAAAGCTGGTCCCAGTGGCCTCGCGGTATAATTCGTGGATCTGCGTCCTCTCGCCTGCTGGGATTGTGGGTTCGAATCCCACCGGGGGGTGGGGGCATGGATGTTTGTTGTGTGTGTTGTGTATTGTCTCTGGGAAGAGCTGCTCACTCGTCCAGAAGAGTCCTATCGAATTTGGTGCGTCGTTGTGTGTGATCCAGAATGAGGAAGTCATATCCCTGCATATATATATATATATACAGGATGTCCCAGGAGGAATGTGCCAGAATTCGGGAGGGTGTTCCTTATGTTAAAGTATACCGATATAACCCAAAACACCTATATCCAAAGTTGAACGTTTACGGAAATAAAGGCCAGAGAAAAGTGGGGGCTTCTTGCGGTTCCAAATACTGCAACCTGCACTGCTGATACGTCACGTGACAATGTTAGCGTCCTTGAGAGTGAATGCAGTGTTCACTGCGCCTGCGTGACGCTTTGCGCAGTCAGCCATGTTACGTCACCGCTGGGCTTTCTCATGTATAGTGCTTGTAACCCTAAGGACAACTATTACATGAGTGCGAGTGTTTCTGTAATTCAATTTAATGGCTTTATGTCACTCACAAGTTAGTTTGATGTTAAGTACAGATATTGACATTACAGAAACCACATATTCCTGCCAGTTTTAATATGTATTTGTTAATCAATAAGTGTGTAAAAACTGTCAAAGTTTCAAACTTCTCTGGCCATTATCTCCGTAACAATTCAACTTTGGACATAGGTGTTTTGGGTTATATCGGTATACTTTAACATAAGGAACACCCTCCCCAAAACTGGCACATTCCTCCTTGGACACCCTCTATATATATATGCTTATTTTGGCACAAATCAGCCCCATTAAAGGCCCGAGGTGCCCAGAGGTTTCCATAAATTTAAGGTTCCCAGATTAATTGACAGTGTCCCAGGATGATGGTAAGGTTGTCAGCCTTAAGCACCAGCCGCTTTTACCACCAGGAAATGCTCCTAGTACTCATTTCTGTTAGAGGCTGAGTCGACCCCAGGGCCATAGTGCGATCGGATGTATTTTTTGTCAATGAAAAATTCCAATGACACCATCTGGAACCGAACCAGTGACCTTCCGGTTTGTAGCACAGCAAATTAACCAATGTGCCACCGCGGTTCACCGCATTTGTTGGTAAACGTAATGAATAACTAGCAATATAAATGCATGTTTTACACTTAAAAATAATGAAATAATAATAACTAATGAAGGCACTTTGCATACAAAACAATAATTGATATCTTCTTTCATAAAAGTATGATTTTCTATTTTGTTAGTAGAGATAGACTAGTGTGCGTGCTACATCATTCGCCCTACTCCCCTGATTTATCTCCCTGTGATTATTTTCTGTTCCCCAAACTGAAGTTACCATTGAAAGGGCGCCTATTTGAAGACGTTCAAGACACCCAAGCAGCTGTGACATCGAGTCTTCGGGCCATAACACAAAAAGACGTGCAGAATTCCTTCCAGTCTTTGCTGGATCGTACCACTCGATGTATCGGTGCAGAAGGGATGTACTTTGAATAATATAAAGATAGTACTCATGTCTTTTGTTCCTGTTTTATTCTATAACCTCAGTCTCATTAACCTTTATACGCCTAATGTCAACTATAGTGGTCGTACCTCACCGCTAACCTCTAAAATTTCATTTCATATATGTATTCAACAAATATTGGTACTGAATATATTAAACATGGTATATATTCTCCTTTTTTTCTCTTCAAAATGCAGTTTGTTTCATAATTCTAACATATTTTGTTTCTGTATTATTCACATTTTATATACAGGGTGTGCTAAAATTAAAAAAATAATTCCAGCGCCAAAAGGTTAAATAATTATCAGACTGTGTATTTATGCGGGTGAAACTGTGTCCAGGAACAGATGAAATTGAGCTACTATGGTAAAGTTTTAAGTGAAGTCAAATCAAGTCACGGTTGTAACACTACAAACTTTCCCCATTTTCTAGTTCTTTCCCCCTCTTACCCCCTAGGACAGTACGATGACAGTTCGAAGGGTGTTTCCGAGCACCAGTCAGCGGTCATCCAAACGATCCTTTGCTGACTGAATCAGCTTGTTATTTCGTCTTTCCCCCCCGCAAAAGAAAAAAAATTACAAAAAAAAATTTCCTCCCTGCTTCTATTGTCAAGAAAGACTTGAAGGTTAACTCAGGGGGTGTATCGTGTGACATACAAGATAAAATGACATGTCTCTGTTAGACTTGTCTTTAGAACAGAACATAACGGAGAACGAAACTTTCGTGTAGAATTTCGTACTAACGCAAGTTTCCACACACTTTGTGCCAGTCAAACTGAATTTATTTAACAGAAAATAAAGAATCAGAAAGGATAGAATTAAAATGGTTATGAGTCGCAAAAAAAAAATAATAAAATACAAAATTATAGGTATTTTAATTATGGTGTTAACCCTTACACCGCTAACGTGGAAAATATGGTGAGCTCCTAATAATGCCAGCAGATGGATAGATGCGATTTAACTAGGCGCTTGAAGGGTTGAAAAAGGAACTTTAGACTCTAAAATCTGTAAATTATGAGATATCATAATTTAGTGTAGACTGCAGTTGAAATGTGATGGCACAGGGTGACGCACGGGAAGGGAAGTTATGGGGAAACTGGAGAATGCAGTGGGTAGCCAGTACCCTTCGCACTACTCCGGAACATGGTGTATCCGGCATTACTACCGCTCTTGCGCACACCTCGGCTGACAGTAGTCGACTGAACTGACGCACAACCGGCAGATTTAAATGGACTGGTCCGTTTCGCACGAAAGACGAAATCTGGTTGCTGCGCGTGTGTACCAACACATTTCAAAAGCAGTCTACAGGATACTATGCATGTTTTAGCTTTTCCTCTTAACCTTTTTGCGAGCCTGAAGACATATATACAGTATGGAACATGTAGCTAGTTGCTTAGCAGGTAGGTGAAGTTTTGAGTTTGACCTTGAATTTTGTGGAATAACAAGTCAATAGAACAAAAGAAATCGTAATGGGATTCCTAACATCGGAACGAATTTAAAGGAAAAAAAACACCAGCATAGAGGAGCCAAAATAATGAAAAACGCATAAACAGGAAGATGGACTGAGGGCGGTGGATTGATAGAAAGAGATTAATTTGAATTGGGTAAATAGATATATTGAGGTAAACAAACGTTATTAAACATCAACAGACAGCAAGACAGTGAATGTATCATGGCGCAGTAAGATGTGTGAATGTAACATGGCACAGTAAGATGTGTGAATATATCTTGGCTCAGTAATATGTGTGAATGTATCATTATACAGTAAGATGTGTGAATGTATTATGGCACAGTAAGATGTGTGAATGTATCATGGCACAGTAAGATGTGTGAATGTAACATGGCACATTGCTATGTGTGAATTATCATGGCACATTAAGATGTGCGAATGTATCATGGCACAGTAATATGTGTGAATGTATCATGGCACAGTAAGATGTGTGAATGTACCATGGCACAGTAAGATTGTGAATGTATTATGGCACAGTAAGATGTGTGAATGTATCATGGTACAGTAAGATGTGTGAATGTATCATGGCACAGTAAGATGTGTGAATGTATCATGGTACAGTAAGATGTGTGAATGTATCAAGGTAAAGTAAGATGTGTGAATGTATCATGGCACAGTAAGATGTGTGAATGTATCATGGCGCAGTGAGATGTGTGAATGTAACATGGCACAGTAAGATGTGTGAATGTATCAATGGCACAGTAAGATGTGTGAATGTATCATGGCAGAGTAAGATGTGTGTAAGATCCTGTTATGTCATAATGACGTCACGTGAACAGTGAATACCTAATTACAGTAAATGCCAATACAAAATTCGGTAATGATGTGAATATAAAACAAAGTAATGATTTGATTGCTTTTACAAATGAAGATAGGTACATGTCAAAAGATATAAAGAACTATAATTTTGCCTGTTTTGTATTGGTTTGAAAATTGGTCGCCAATATTGAGGGAGGAACGCAGGCTGACGGTGTTTGAGAATAGGTTGTTGGGGAGAATATTTGGGACTAAAGGGACGAGGTAACAGTGGAGTGGAGAAAACTACATAATGAGGAGCTTATTGATCTCTACTGCTCGCCAAATATTGTTCGGGTGATAAAATCGAGAAGAATGAGATGGGCGGGGCATGCAAAGCGTCTGAGGGAGAAGAAAGGTGTATATACGGTTTTGGTGGGGAATTCTGAAGGAAAGAGTCCACTGAGGAGGCCCAGCTGTAGATGGAATAAAAATATTAAGATGGAACTTCAGGACGTTGGATGTGCGGTTGTGGACTGGATCGAGCTGGCTCAGGATAGGAACAGTTGGCGAGCACTTGTTAATGCGGTAATGAACTTTTGGGTTTCATAAAATGTGACGAATTTCTTGACTAGCTGAAAACCGGTTAGCTTCTCAAGAAGACCTCTGCTCCATGCAGTAAATAAGTAAATGTGTAAGTAAGTAAGTAAAAAATCTGTACCGTTACAGGCCTGGAGTGGCCCAGAGGGTTCCAGGAAGTTAAGGTACCCAGATTTCGTGACAACAGCACAGGATGGTGGTAGGTAGTCAGCCTTACACACCGGCCGTATTTACCCCCAGGAAATTCTCCTGGTACTCACTTCTGTTAGAGGCTGAGTCGACCCCAGGGCCATACTGCGATCGGAAGGATTTTATGTCAACGAAGGTTTCCAATGACATCAGCTGGGATCGTAACAGCTTCCTTCCATTTTGTAGCACAGCACCTTAACCACCGTGCTACAATGGTCCCCCAAGTAAGTAATTAACTAAGCATACCATAATATCGTGTTTGTATCTCAGTTCAGTTCTTCTTTACCATCACAACCTGATTATACTCCTACATTTTTCATGGTTTATATAATTTTAAATGTTTGTTATCATACCTTGTAATATAGAAGGGATTTTCAGACAGGCATGTTGCAATGCCACAGATTAACAGCTAACAAGGCTTAAAGTTTATTAACGTGTATTTGTGTATTGTAAATCGTACATCGAATTTAGCGACAGAGATTTATCGTGTCATTCCATTCAATTTCGACGTTAAAACTATTTTAAAAACAGGCTTTAATATGATGGTTTGTAGATAGACAATATAACAAGTTGAATTAGCTTTCGGTTTAGCACATTCTGTGTTGTTATTTTTAACGACGGCTCATTCGATCCGCAGGTATCATGGAGAGTTTCATTATTTGTCTCTAAAATTGATGCCCTATGAGAATGATTTTAATAAGTAATAATGCGTTTACAGCAGGTGAGAAACGACAGTTTCTTTTTGAGAAAAGGCAATATACGTAAATGTAAAACAAAATTATTTTCATTCTATTTGTTCGAAGAATTAACCTTTTAAAGCCTAGTGGTTTATTTATTTACCGCCTCGTTTAACATTCAGAAATTCTACATGGTGCTCGGTTCTGTCTGGATCCGAGAACAGACAGCGGTCTTTGCTGTATACGTCATTAACTGATTGTTTTTTATAGCAGTGGTGGAAAGTGTTTACAGCGTGGTACGGACTGATCCCTTATATTTAGCAGATTACGTTTGATCTTTAAACGACCGTGGTGGAAAGTGTTTACAGCGCGGTACGGACTGATCCCTTATATTTAGCAGATTACGTTTGATCTTTAAACAACCGTGGTGGAAAGTGTTTACAGCGCGGTACGGACTGATTCCTTATATAAAACACATTACTTTTGGTCTTTAAATAACCGTGGTGGAAAGTGTTTACAGCGCGGTAGGACTGATTCCTTATATAAAGCAGATTACTTTTGGTCTTTAAAATATTATGTACGTGAAGATATTGGCAAATGGAGAATACTGCATTCTGAATTTCTTCTCTTCTGCTTACTCTAAGAAGTGGATATAAAATAAACCATTTTTTGCCAAGAAATTCAAATTTGTTTCCTAGCCGCTAACACACTAATACCAGACTAGATATTTTCCCGAATATGAGGTAATATTTTTGATTAGAAGAATTTGCAGAATAGGTGAAATATTGATCAAAATCAGAGTCCTAATCTTCTTAATTACGTACCTACTTGTAGGGGTCAGCCTTACACCTCACCGTTCCACACAAATCACTGATATCTGCGCGCTCACATCCTAATTGCTTTCCCACAGTCGCGATATTTTCTCAGCTGACCACGTAGCAATGTGCGTGTGTGCGGTAGTGATATGTAGTAAGGCAGTACTTTGAATGCTGTTGAAAGCGGGACTATTTAAATAGGTTTCTAAAACGTCGTTCTTTATCAATGCAAGGAAGAACTAAAGGGAGGTCGGAATTATAAGCACCGATTTTTTACGTCGAAAGAACTTCATAGTATTTGAGAGCTTTTAGAGTACGCTAATTTGATATCGATATTGGTATATTTGTAAACTGTAATTTGGTTGCCACACGGTGGCAGTAGTACAGTACACATTTTACACGCAAACGGTAAACAGAACGACACAAACCAAACAATATATAGAACAACACAAAAATGTTGGAAATGGATTTGGTCGTGCCTCATCTTCGCGGGTTTTAGCCTTGCATTTGCCTAACAACAGAGGAAAAAGCACTGAAAAACGTCAATCAGGGTGGACGAAGTGTGCTGGCTGGCACGATGGAGATATATTTTTTTAATGTAAGTTGTAATGTCAGTAACTGAGTGGTTTGGGTGGCCACGGTAGCACAGTGGTTAAGGTGCTGTGCTACAAATCGGAAGGTCGCTGCTTCGGTTCCATCTGGTGTCATTGGTATTTTTCATTGATATAAATCTTCCGTTTACACTATATCCCTGGAGTCGAATCAGCCTGTAACAGAAATGAGTACCAGGAGTATTCCTGGGAGTAAAAGCGGCCGGTGTTTAGGGCTGCCAACCTTCCACAATCCTGGGCCATTTTCACGTAATCTAAGAAACTTAAATTCCTGGAACGCTCTGGGCACTTCGGGCCTGTAATGGGACTGATTTACCCTTTTTGAAACTGGGTATTTTGCGGTCTTTCATCTGCTGGGATTGCGGGTTCGAATCCCGCCGGTGAACATGGATGTCTTTCTGTTGTGCGTGTCGTGTGTTGTCAGGTAGAGGTCTCTGCGACTTGCTGATCACTCGTCCAAAGGAGTCCTACCGACTGTGGTGCGTCGTTGTGTGTGATCTAGAAACCTCGTGAA
>Ga0123354_10021573_pt1 | contig 10149 bp, 9 predicted proteins | sample TergutLab28metaG_2_FD_97872 | JGI IMG/M metagenome (GOLD analysis project Ga0123354, IMG submission 97872) | Labiotermes labralis P4 segment gut microbial communities from Petit-Saut dam, French Guiana - Lab288 P4 | ecosystem: Host-associated > Arthropoda: Insects > Digestive system > Gut ...
CCATACCTTACATATCCCGGAACTGAAGGCACGAATCAGAACCGCCATTGAAACCATCACCGCTGACATGCTACAAACAGTTTGGAACGAACTCGATTATCGTGTTGATGTTTGTAGAATCACAAAGGGTGCATATGTAGAGCACCTGTAAGGTATGTAACAGAAACTTGGGAGTGTTGTTCTATTAAATAAAAAAAATACATATACTCCTATCTCAAGTGTATTGCATGTGACAAGTTGTTAAATCCCCGACAATCATTTTGAATAACCCTGTGTGTGTGTGTGTGTATAAAATCTGCAATTTTTTTTAGATGACGTACAGTTTTTCACACATGTTCTATGTCATAATGCCTAGTTCACGAATTCACAAAGATGCACTGAAGGCTCTAAAGACAGTACAGTGCAACATTGGGGCGCCTTCGCGTAACCACTTTTGCCATGGATATCTTAAGAATGCGTTCCTTTTGCATTTTAGACGTACATCTGTCGCTGTCAACAATGTCATAGATATTGAAGTCGGTGCCACGGAAACGCAATGATATCTTCATGTAAAGTGACAGGTACTTTTGTCCTGTTTCAACTAAATTTGGATTTTATCAACGGATTTTTAATACAAACCTCAAATATCAAATTTCCCTAATATCCGTCCAGTGTGGTCGCGCTGATAATGCGGATAGGTGGACGGACATGACGAAGCTAAAAACCGGTTTTCGCACCTTTGCGAACGTGCCTAAAAACCGCAACTCGCCAGTGAAAACAATTTTATGACAGCACAGTATTATGCACGAATACGCACGTAGTGTGGTGATCCCGGTCCATGCAAGTCGGAGTATTTTGAGATGTGTTTGCCTAATATTAACGTTCATTTTATTTGATATTGGGGACCGCGGTAGCACAGTGGTTAAGGTGCTGTGCTACAAATCGGAAGGTCGCTGGTTCCAGCACGCGATTCCAGCAACGTAACAAGGATATGCATGAAAACGCAACGTCGTCCGTCCACATAAACGGTCACGTATCGGGCCTGATTTCCATCAGGTGCTCCGTGCGCCAAGGGTGTCCCTTGAGCATGCAACTGTTTGCTATATGTCTGAATCCTCTACTTTGCACCCTCGAGGCCACACCGACAGACATTCAAATAGGGCGCCGCAACATCAAAACAGCCCTGATAGCATAAGCAGACGACGTCACAATATTCGTGACATCTCCTCGCGACATACGCAAAACACAACCCGCAACAGACCACTATGAAGCTGCGTCTGGAGCGAGGATCAACATCAAGAAGTCTAAAGCCATGGCGATAGGCTCATGGGACGCCTCCGCAGACATTATGGGCATCCCGTATCAAACAGATATGAAAATCCTAGGCATCCATTTCACAAGCACAGTCAGCCAATCTGCCAACAACAGCTGGACAACAGTGACAGACAGAATGCGTGCACAGACACGTGACACATATTACAGAGGTCTGTGCCTAGACAAACGAATACGATATGTACGCAACTTCCTATTAGCAAAGGCATGGTACACTGCTTACACTTTTCCGATGCCTGAAGACTGTAGCGACAAGTGAATACAGCAATAGCATGGTATTTATGGCAAGGGGACATATTCAGAGTTCCATTGTCTACTCTCCATCGACAGAAACAGCAAGGTGAATTGGACCGCATACATGTCGCCGCTAAAAGCCGTGCCTTATTGTACTACCGCCTGAAATCCCAAAGTCAGGGAACGGGAACGCCAACAGCAGCATGGATCCGAAAATGGGACCTACTAACGCCGAGCAAAAACCCTCCTAATATCAACAGGATACTAGCAAATATGGAGTGCATGCGTCGTTTCGCAATGGACACTGCCTACCTCGCACGGCAAGGACAAACGGAATCACGCACAATATACAAACGACGTATATACAACGCTACGTGCAGCCTCCTCAGTAAGACGACAGAACCTTCTGGAATGCGCGTTACGCGACTCTGGCCTAATACCGACTGGGCAAGAGTATGGTGGAATCTACAGGAGGCACCAGTATCTGAGGCTACGAAGGCGACATGGTACAGAGCCATCCACGATATAGTACCGCCTCACGAACCACTCCATAAAATCCGAATGGTACCCACAGACCTCTTCCGACTCTGGAATAGGACGGACACTCTCCAACATCGTCTTACAGAATGTGGGGAAGGGCCAACAATATGGGACTGAACAAAACAGCGAATAGCGACAATACTAAGAATGGATCCGAGGAGAATACCCGCAGCATGGCTACTACGCCCCGACTTCAATTTGTGGCCCCCGAAACGTCACCGCGCTCTATTATGGGTACTCGCAAACTTCGTAATATACCGTCTGCAACAGCGACGAAACTAACGCTGCCTGACTATTTCGACTTCTTACGACGAGCTATATGGAAGATATATAATACGAACAGCCGGGCTACATGCGTGGAAAATTTTCTAAGTAACATGGTAACGGACATGCAACCCGAGAATTGAGCACACGATACCATATCAAGATACAATACAAATGGCGATGGTACCAACAAGGCGACGCTATAGAGATGGTACGCGACCATCCAGAAGCAAGTCTCCGTGACCAGTTAGACATTACGCCCATTCCAAAACTGCGTATAAATAATTGGACATACACTCCTATCTAAAACCTCTTGTAACAACACGACACACCGTGACATTAGTATTTAACCACAGGTCACTGTACTACTGACAAATCGCAATGTGTATGGTGTGTATATTGGTATGACAGACTAAATGCGCTTCAAATAAAACAAATTCCAGATGGTGTCATTGGAAATTTTCTTTGATATAATCCTTCCGATCGCACTATGGCCCTGGGGTCGACTCAGCCTCTAAAAGAAATGAGTACCAGGAGTGTTTCCTGGGGGTAAAGCGGCCAGTGTGTAATTCTGACAACCTTACCACCATCCTGGGCCATTGTCACGTAATCTGGGAACCTTAACTTCGTGGAACCCTCTGGGCGCCTCGGGCCTGTAATGGGACTGATTTACCTTTTTTACAGTTGATGTTAAACATGCCTTCAGTCGTATTTACGAAATTAATTTCAGTGTTGTTTACTGCCATCATTAAATGGGTTCCGTTACAGTGCCATGCAACTGAAGAGAATGCGTCCATAAGGAGTGGTCACGTGATTACTGAGGAACCCGCGTGCTTAATATATATACCGCTGGGCTTAACAATAACACACCGTATTGTATGTTCCGTGTGATTACCGCAGTAAGTAACTACTACTTTCCTGTACGACATTCACTGACCTGTCTTCAGAAACGCGGACTGTGCTCTTGGTACGTAGGAACCGTATATTTTCGTATTAATTAATGTAAGATTCATTTTAGTCGTCAGAAGGTTAAGTCGTATCTGATGTTTACTGGACCGTGCATCATTGTGATAGTTGAAGAATAAAAAAACCAACTAGATGTCACTTGTTATATTTACTTTACTTCTTAGATACTCAAAATGTTTCGGGCATTAATATGTCCATCTTCAGGAGTCTGCGAATATGTCGTTGAACTACCACATTGCTGTTGTTGAACTACCACATTGGCTGTACTGTTCTTGGATTACTGTGTGTTGGAGTCAGGGTGCGGTTCGGCTGGGGTGGTATCCTGGCTGCCGGATGCTTCAGCCGGCAGCCCGGATACCAACCCAGCCGAACCGCACCCTGACTCCAACACACGGCAATCCAAGAACAGCAGCTGGTAGCCCGGATACCACCCCAGCCGAACCGCACCCTAACTCCAAAACACAGCAACCCAAGAACAATACAGCCAATGTGGTAGTTCAACAACATAGTCGCAAACTCCTGAAGATGGACATATTAATGCTCGAAACATGTTGAGTATCTAAGAAGTAAAGTAAATATAACAAGTGACATCTAGTTGGTTTTTTATTCTTCAACAGTTAAGTCGTATGTTTTTGGAATACCACAGTATAGATACTCCACTGCAAAAACTTGTCCGCACATACATGCAACTCTCAGCTACTTATGTGCTAAAGTTAGTAGCCGTAGAGCCTAGCGAATTGCACGTAAATTTGACATAAATAACCCTGCAAGATACAGTGTAAAAGTTCGCCCGAAGAAATATGATATATATATATATATATATATATATATATATACACACACACACAGAGCAGGTATATTACCTTTGATGATGGTGATGAGTGGTAATTAGGACGCCGATCATGATACAGAGATGTCAGGACAATAGCAATGATACAGAGTGATGGCCGTAGACTGGCGATTCGCTGTACTTTTCCTGTCCCTCCAGTCATCAGCTAGTTTCAACCAGAAAGGCAATGTACGTATATATGTAACATTGAGGCGCAGTTCGCGCAACCATTGTTACCGTAGAAAAACAGTAGGCATTAAATATTCTGAGTGTGTGTCTGTATTCTTTTCGTAGTTATGCGGCATGCAAAGTGCATGCGCCATATTATGGCATCTGTGGCCTGTCTGGCTCTACTGTATTTTTCCACATTATCTCAACAGCGGCGTGATTGTCGGGAAATAGGTTATAGCACATAAAATATGTGTTTTCATTTTATCTACAACGTCTATCTGAAACATTTCTCATTCTAAGAAGAATTCTGCGAGATATCGTAAATTTACGCAGTCTCTATGTGCAGTACCCATTATTTTTTGTCAGACTTTAATCGAAATTGAATTTTCTCGACAAATTTTCGAAATATCCACAAACATCAAACTTTATGAAAATCCGTCCAGTGGGAGTCGAATAGTTCCGTGCGAGCAGACAAAAACGACGAAGCTTATAGTTGGGGTCGCAATTTTGCCAACGCGCCTAAAAGTCAGCGTACATAATCGAGAAGTTCCACATTAAAGTGTGGTAGAAATCAGAAAATAGCATTGGAATATCCTGCCTGATGATTTTTGTACTAAGAGCTTCTGATTTAATATATAAATTACATCAATACGCCTTCATAGTCATTATAGAAATCCAACCACTCAACACTGGAGATAAGAGCCTAAACGTTCGTCAAGAATATAATATCAACATAGGGAAGATATCACTTACCAAGTGCAACATTACAAAATAGTTTTTAATGTTTTAACGCTTATATATTTATATATATTGTAATTAGCAACAATATATATAATAGCATCCAAAGTTTTATAACAACACATCTCAAATACATACGTGTAACCTCCTTCATATGTACCGGTGGAAGTTTTCAGAAATACGTATCCTGATTGTATAATAAGAACATAACGACACATGCATTTTTTACATAATTATGTTAAGAATGTAAGCATTTGGGATCCCACAACGCATTTTAAACATTGGTAAGTAAGGATCTATTTTTAGAAGGGCCTGAAGATGATTCTATAAGAATCGAAACATGTCGCCCTAGTACAATAATAAACATAATAAAGTTTTGTTACGTTTGACTGACACATCATTGTACATTTATATAAGAGCTCCTGAGTTTACGAGTTTTTTTTTTGCCCAAAGCAAATGAACGTACTCCTAATTGGGGGGGGGGGGGGGGGGGGTGAATGCGTTCGTACCCATGTCTGATGTCTGAGACTGTCCGGCAAAATTAAATGGAATTTTCTACTGTCGTTGTCAGTCCACGTTAATTATGCTTCATGTGCAGTTAAATGAATGAAGGTCAGATCGGAACAAGTGAAGACAGAGCTGATCCTTGACAACTGACGTTCTTAATAAAAACATACCGAAAAAAAAAAGAAGGACGAAAACACGTGATATAGATCTTTTTTTTTTTTGCGAGGCTCTTGATTAATTACTGTCCACTGCTGCTAGTACATGCGCAGAAGTTAATTACACTGTCGCATTACATTCATTACTGTTATTATTACTACTACTCGTGATTATCCTGTAGGCTGGACTATCCGGGTTTCGAATCTCAGCTGGGGACAAGAGAAGCTTATGTTCTCCAAAACGTCCGATTGAATTTTTAGTGCCTATGAGAGTGATATCGTGGGGTAAAGAATGATGCGAACGGGGGTCGGCCAGAAAATAAGTCTCCTTGGCGTATAAACCCACACTGACTATGATTATACGCGGAGGAATTCGTCGCCGAGCGATTATCGTGTATTTCTGTCGCCGAAGCGAAATCCCAGGGACCACAACTTAAAGATGATCGCGAGGTGGAAACAGTTGTGACACGGTAGCTGGTAACATAGGACAGTGCTGTTAATAAGGAAAAGAATCAAGACAGGCAACGTACGTGTGACGTAACATTGAGGCTCGTAACCGATGTCGCCGTAGGAAAGCCATAAGTATTAAGTGTCAACATTCTTTCTTATATCTGGCATAAAGCGCGCGTGGGCCGTGTTATTTCATCTGTGGCCTGTCTGGATGTACTATATTTTTCCACATTTCAAAAAGGGATGATTTTCGAAAAAAAAAAAAAAAAGAACATGAAATGTGTAATTTGATTTTGTCTACAAATTTTGTCTGAAACATTCTAAGAAAATTCAGCGAGATATCGTAATTGCACGTAGGTCTTCGTGTATAATATCCGCTATTCTTGTCAGGTTTTAATAATACTTGGACATACTCGACATATTTCCGAAAAATCCTCAAATATCAAAGTTCATGAAAATCCCTCCGCTTAGTGCCGAGTTGTTCCATGCGGACAGACAGAAAGATGGGCAGACGTGACGAAATTAACGGTCGGCTTTCGCAATTTTGCGAACACGCACAAAAATCATATCCCATGATGCGATCAAGCTTCATTTGTGGCGGGGACTATGTGGAAAAGTGGCAGGACGGCAAAGTCATTTGGATTGGAATTATTCCCGTTACAGAAGTAAGTAAAGAACCCAAAATATATGTTTAAAACACCCTGGGAGGCCATGAAGATATATAGAGGTTGAAGAGAGATAGCTCTGCCCTTCTTAACCTCGGCACTAGATAGTCAACGTCATGCCCCGGCCGCTTTATCCCCGTGAAGGAAAACGGGTACCCATTGAATAGGAGGCTGGCTGGATCCCAGTGCCTGTCTGGACGTTTCGGAGTAGAGAAAAATCACTTTCGGAGTAGAGAAAAATCACTTTACAATATCGAACTCCGTACAATCTAGCCCGTACCTCGCCGGTACCCATTAAAATATATGCATTTTGAACTTTGTTTATGACTGAACCTTGTACTACATCTGCTGTGACCACAGTGATGCAGCATCCCACCATCTGCGTTGAGGGACTGGTGGATCTGAAGTTAAAGATGATCCCTATTCATATCTGTACGGAGTGCTAACGACACTGCCGTGGACTGAAACATTCATCATTCCAATCAGGCGTTCTTCGGAGTTGGGTAGTGTTGTCGGTGTAGTGACTAGGCTCGCCTGGACGGCGTAGGGACGAGCTGCCTGTCTGCCTTATTGACCAGACCTGCTCTGAGGCCCACCCAGCCTTCTCTTGAGTGGGTACCCGAGAATCAGTAGTTGGGCCGTGTGTGTGACCACTCACCCACACCTAGTAGAAAAATAGGTAAAGTCCCAGTACAAGCCATGAAACATATAGGAGAAGTGGTGGTAGTATAGCTGCACTCATTCTTAAACTCAGCACTAAATGAAGGTGAGCGGTGAGCCTTACGCCCCGGCCGCTTTACCTCCGAGAAAAGAGCCCCCGGTAGCCATTGAATCCGGGGCTGGGCGAGTTCTAGAGGCGGAATGGATGATCCTGCCTGGATGCGTTCCCGGGATCGACCAGCACGTAACCTAGTCATTATGCTCAGCATGCTATCCCGGCTCCACCTGTGTCTACTGCCAAGGGTAAGAATGAGTGGATCTGTAAATGTACTCCCCATAAACCTTCATGGTGTGCACATGGAAAACTTTATTTCCAGTCATCCTTTGATCAATGCAACCACTCGTCCGTTCAGCAATTTTTCCATTAATCAGTCCCTCGATCAGTCAGACTCTCCAACCATCCATTAATGAATGCCTCCAACAATCAATTAACCATCCATTTACAAATCAATCACTTGTTCCCTCCATAAAAATACACCAATCATCCGTTAGCTTCATCAAAGCCTGTGCTGAGCGGGAATGTTCCACTTTGTCATTCTAGTAATTTCCAAGGTTGCGAAAGCAAAGTGAGCGCAAATGTCTGCACACTGCAATATCTGGAGCAGGGATATACAAGTACAAACAACCAACTGGATGGAACAATAACAATTTATTAGTAATTTCAATCAGCTCCACATGCTTCGGGCGATAATTTCGCCCATCCTCAGGAGCACTAGACTGTGTTTACAGCTGGTGGTATAATGCACCGAAGAAGTTGCCTGCTGGTGACAAGGTCACCAGCAGGCAATTTCTTCGGTGAGGATGGGCGAAATTATCGCCCGAAACATGTGGAGCTGATTGAAATTACTAATAAATTGTTATTGTTGCATCTAGTTGGTTGTTTATACTATTGTATCAGAGATGCACGGTCACACAAACATGAAATATATACAAGTTTCTACACTGGTAGGCCACATTGTTAGAAATCCATGCGTGTGTATGGGGGCCACATGAATTTTGTATCAGAATTGTTACAGGTAGTAAAAAAAAAAATCCCTCCGAAAATAGTGTAATCAACGTCATTTATACAGAATTTCACAGTTACGGGCCTGGTGTTGGTTATTAATCAATTCTGACCAATATCACTTAGAATACCGCTATTTAACACGCTGCCCTATTCTCATCTTTCCCGGTGGTGCGTGTATGCTAGCTGATGAGGCAACTTTTTTTCCCATAAAAATGTAAGGCGGGCAGCAAGTTTGACGCTTCTGGACGTGTCGCACTTTTCTTGTGATACTGCTTTCACAAACTGAATTACCACAGCGTCTGCAAAACAATTACGTTATGGGAGTGTGTCACTTCAGCCACCGCTACTGCATTAAAATGTCTACTTTTTGCTCTCCCTTCTGTTTAAAAGAACAGGGGACTTGGAATTGGGTTACTTAATCGTAGAGTTTCGAAAAATATCGTGTCTATATTGCCGTAAATAGTAAGAAGCGATACTTATGGGACCTCAGGTTTGCTTACGTGATCATCTGAACACCCACCCTCATGAGAGGCGTCATGACAAAATGCTTTTCGTGTGCCTTCTGCTCAAAGACGTATTCACAAGGCCGCTAGAGTATTCATAACGTACAGCATTATACATCAGTCACAGAGAGTATTCCAAGTACCACTTGGCAGCGGATGCTTGCAGACGGTATAGTGACTAGGCTACGTGCCAGACGTCCGAGGAATCGTGGTTCGACTCCCTGAAGGAGCAAGAGATATCTGTCTTATCCAAAACATCCGGACCGACAGTGTGGCCCCACCCAGCATCTTACTTTGTGGGTACTGGGGGTCGAAGGCTTGAAGCTGACCACCGACCTCCACCCTGTGTGGAAGTTAAGAATGGGTGGAAATGTACTCTATTCCCTCCGGAGCCTTCATGGCGCGCACAGGGACTTCATCTATTCAATGTAATTTGAAATTAAATCGTCCGGATACACTGACCCAGTTCCAAGTACCGTGTCCTTTCTTGCTTATCGTTAAGTCGGCACAACACAAAATATGTTCCAAATAAAAGTTCTTGATTCATATGTATATATTTCCATCCAGTGGCGTACCGAGGGTGGAGATGGGGTGTTCAACCCCCCCCCCCCAAATTCCGAAGGCCTTCCAAAATCGTGCCAAACTCAACCCGATTGTGAAAACTGTTAAAAATAGCTGAATTTAGGACGCCAACACTCCAGGATGTTCGGTAAAAAGGCAGTAAAATTCTAAAACTACCTAGGTTCGCAATTGTTTTACATTAGCAAAGACAAATAAATTGGTTTCATCATAAATAGTCTTAAAGTACCAAAAATTAAGTAACTTTTACAATATGAAATTAAATTTCTTGTACCAAATTACAGCTGCCTCCAGAACCCTAGACTAGGGGGTGGGGGCTACCGCCCCCAGATCCCCGTTCTCTCTGTCCTCTGTCCTCAACTGAATTTGTTGAACCCCCCCCCCCCCCAAAAAAATTCCTGGGTACGCCACTTTTCCCTCCCACCAATACCCCAACTCCTTTTTATCCCCCTAAGGAATACGCAATGACCTTTTTTCATTTACCCCACAAACTCGGTGTGGGGTTGAGGCA
>Ga0123354_10021574_pt1 | contig 10149 bp, 6 predicted proteins | sample TergutLab28metaG_2_FD_97872 | JGI IMG/M metagenome (GOLD analysis project Ga0123354, IMG submission 97872) | Labiotermes labralis P4 segment gut microbial communities from Petit-Saut dam, French Guiana - Lab288 P4 | ecosystem: Host-associated > Arthropoda: Insects > Digestive system > Gut ...
ATTTTCGACAAAAAATTGAAGAAAAGCCCCAAAGTACAAACGCTTTACCCCGGCCCCCCTCCCCCCGTATCCCGGCCATCCCCCCCCCCCCCCCAGTTCTGTCTAGTCCACTCTTACTCCTGCAACAAACTCAAATGTTGACAATTCAAAAGGCCCAGCGCCCCTCCCCAGCAGAATTTATTCAATAATCCCAGACCTGCTGAACATGACGGAGCTGAGTGAATGTTGCCGTTTGTGATGTGTGGTTAGGAACTGTCAGCGTGCTCAGCTGGCTTATTTCTGTGTCAAGTGTTTGAGTTGAACAAATGATTGTTAAAAAGGCACGAAACGGGATTCCAGGAACGAAACCACAATTTACAACACTGCATTAATGGATTCGCTTTGTGTCGGCCGTCCAGGGCGCAGTTACGTTATAACTGCGGGGGTTTGCATGGGGAAGGAGACTTTATACAGCACACACGTCACAAAATGTATTGTTCTTATTTATACCGCACACACGACACAAAATGTAATATTCGTATTTATCGTACTGGTTCAAGCAAGGAAAGCCTATGCATCTTCTTATGCGTATTGGACCGTGCATCATCTTGATATTTGAATAAAGGTAGACCAACTTGATGACGCTTGCTTTATTACGTCAATTTACTGCTCAACATATTTCGGATGTATTAACACCCGAAACATGTTGAGCAGTAAATTGACATAATAAAGCAAGTGTAATGAAGTTGGTCTACCTTTATTCAAATACCTATGAATCTTGTAAGAAGGACAACAACCAAACAAAAACTATAAAACTTGTTTTATAAACCCGTTTTAACATCCAGTAATCAAACAGTGGCTCATTCATAAAGGTGAGTTGGATAAGAGGATAGGATGAAATGCGTAATTTCGAGGATTTATGTTCACAGAACGTCGTTGCTGAAAGATTCAATTACCTAGGAATTGCCGCTGTATCGAATTAATGTTAGTGACATTTTGAAGGACTGTTTGCATTCGGCTTCAGAGTAAAGCAAGTTCTTGGCTGTTTGACCCTCAGTACGGCACTTGGAAACGTCGGTAAATATTTAAGAGTCGACATTGCAATAATATCCTGCAAGACGTGAAGGTTGAAAGTGATTAATTCTTCGCAAATATCCGTTTCTCTAATTCTTCCATATTCACAAATACAATCACTGTACCAACCGTCATGCCATACACACACACACACACACACACACACACACAAACACACTCACACACATGCGCGCACACATACACACACACACCCACGCACGCACACATACACGCACGCACACGCACACACGCGCGCGCGCTCACACACACACCAGTAAGGCTGTTCGCATGCAACAGGAATCCTCGTTCATAAGGATCTCGTAGGATTCTGCAGAACGGAAAGGAGAGACAAAACGAATCCTACATTCAGTGTGTTTCTGTATTTCATAATGCAGTAAGATAACAACCATTCGTAAAATACTTTGATTTATGTACCAGACGTGTTATGAACCATATTTAAATATGAACTGGTAATTGGAGTTTCGTGGATACAGTTTCTTTGTTAAGCCGACTGCTGTAGGAATGGGACTGGGCAAATGTGTTGGGTGAAAGCAGTGCAATACGGGGCACGCTCTGCATTTCTTCGTCTGTCTCACAGTAATCGGTCGCCATTTCTTACGGCATGATTCTTTAAAGAATCCTTTAAAGCTTATTGGTCACTTTATGTACCACCAGGATTAACTTTCCTGCCAACACAGTACAGTTATGTGTTGTGTGTGGATCTCTGAACAAACAGCGATTATTTCCCTATATAACATTAACTGACTAGTTTTAATACCGGAGACGGGGTGCGTTTACTGCGAGGTTCGAGCTGAATCTGTAAATTGTGCCTTCAAAAGGCTGCTACTGCAGCGCACTGCACCGCGTGCTGGCGCTGTCCAGAGCGTCTCACAAAATGTAACATTTCCATTTTCTGACACCAGCCTTTGGCGTTAAGCGTCGATGGTCTGCCTCAAGTTTGACAGCACAAATTACTTGTTCAGAAGAAATTTTCTGATCTGCTTTAATATGAAAGCATTCCACTTTTGTATTACCACAGCCGTCTCTAACGAACACAGCTGCTTCCCCGTCTCTCTGTTACACGGCCCGGCAGTCAGCACGCTCCACATGACACTAACAGTGCTATTTACGTTCCATCAAGGTGACTTAACACTATGTTGACACAGACTAGCGCTGGTTTGTGCAGTACGCCAAACAGCAGTACTGCGCAGTACGTAACTGCAAATGGCACGATATTTATACGGGCGTACTGCTGCAAAACGTCTAATGCAGTGCGGTAACAAGGAATATTTAAAATGGTTAAATGCCTTCATCTTACGTTCTTACTGGACACCACCGATGGAAAAATGTCTTGAACATAAAACCCGGCCAAACATCTTTCATATTTTAGGTGCGTTACGTGGCAACGCTGTCATTTGCTAAGATGAATTACTGCCAGTGATAGACGTTACGTATGGAGGAGGGTCTAAAGGCAGAATGGCACTGACAGGGGATACTGCAGCACTCTGAGTGAAACCTGTACCAGCGCCACTTTGTCCACTACAGATAAAACACGGACTGCTTGGGAAGGAATATGGTGTTCCGCGGTGAGAGGCCGGGACTAACCGCCTGAGACATGGTACAGACTTCGTCAAGTATCATTCCGACAGCAGAAAATAACGAAGGGGTCGCCTGAATTCTTCATTTATGTCGTCTGGAGCTGAGAAAGTACAGAAACAGTGCGAAGTAACTCAACGGTTTGTTGACACTTCGTAATTTTGGTGCCTGACAAAAGGATCGAGCATGAATTGAAAAGAATGTGGAACAAAGTGACGATGAAACTGTCAGTCCATCATTCGTCAAGAAAGAAATACACTTGCAGTTAGACAAATTGCAGTCAGATTGCAGTAAAGCACAAAGAGTGCTAACAATGCACTTACATTCTGTCTTGTCTGACAGAAGGCGGTAACATCAGGCAGCCAGCGGATTTATGAAACGCCCAAAACATTTAATACAAGACCTTTGCTCTTCTGGGATGTTACGCGGCCTACAGTCGTAGAAATTTACGGACGTTTCGGGGGAAAACTATCGGCCCCATCTTCAAGGGTCAAGGCTGCGTGACCTTTAAAAATGGGACTGATAGGTTTGCCCTGAAACGTCAGAAACTAACTACAATCTACGCCGTGTAACATCCAAGAAGAGCGAATATCTGATTTACACCGCGGCGGAAGTCTGGAATCATGCAAATTCATATAATTTTTCAAAATGGTAAAAAATGCAGGAAAGTACAAGGCAAGCACACGTATCATCGGTAGGCATAATTCATATTGGACCATTATTTTACCTGACAAATACTGCTACTTCCTTCGCCTCACTTAGCTTATTGCGCTGCATGGTCTGCCTACTGTCCGCACACCAGTGGCAGACAAGACAGGGAACATGGCAGTCTGACTACATCCGAAACTGCACGGCGTCATAAACCAGAAGACCACAATCACCACTTTTACTGCCGCGACAATAGAACTGCATGCTGACTGTACTTCCATTTTTCTGTGCTTAAAGCGATATAAATAGATTCCTGTACATTTCATGTGACGTGGGAGTCCTAACATGAGTAACATTAGACACTAGCAGCGTGTTCGTGCAATGACTGGCAGGACAGAAGACTGTAAGCCGCTGTCTGGCACACCTCAGTTTGTGTCTGCGGTGAGCTGCTTCGAATTACGTTCGGATTGCAAAATGCAGAACGCCGTGATAACCGGCCCTGCTAACGACAAGAGAAACGTTCATACCGTGCATGATACGGACTGTACTGCGTGTGTCAGGGAAATGAATGTCTGCTAAAATGGGACCGTTGGCAAGTCTGAAAACAGTGAATGTACAGACTGTACAAAATGAATCACTTTAGGATAGGGCATGGTTAGAATATGCCTCCGAGTATCATACATGTATCTGTATGATGTGCAAATACAATCTAATGGACGATACTGTCATATCCACTGACATAGCTACGTACTGTTCGAACGCATATTTCTTCAAGTCAACACAACATTCTTACTGTTTCACAGAACATTATAACACATGTTTCGACCTGACATTGCAAGTCATCGTCAGGTCTCTATACAACGTTTTTATGTCGCAATTCTGGATGATAGACAAGGTAAGGATGAGATTCGAAGTGTTAAAAAATGCAAAGGTAATTTCAGGCGTGGAACCTGAACAGACCGGCCACTTGGAAGACCCCAGTTTCGAAGGGAGGTTACTATTAAATGTACGTTACAGAAGCTGTGTGAAGATGTGGGCTGAATTTGTGCGTGCTGGAGAGCTGCATGATCTGTTCTGCTCACGATATACGTTCGGGTGAAGAGTGCAAGGAGAATGAGATGGGCGGCGCAGGTAACACGCATGGGGAGACGATAAATGCATACAGAGTACAAGATGTGACACGTACCGACTGTACTTCAATAAGTAACACGTTATGAGAGTTCTTCTAACACTTGGCACACACTACGGCATTAGTGTAAGTGTCACATGCTCTTTGAACCATCGTGTATGTCTCTGCATTACGACAGACTATCAGCACAGACACACATTTCTCCACGATACGCTTTCAGCAAACTATAACACATAAACTCCAATATACATGGTGGGGCATAAAGATCTCCCACTTTTCGAAGGGGCACTGTGCGGGCTTGTAGTAGTGATAGAGAGGTGGGGTAGTGTCATGCGGTTGGTTAGCCTCTACCGTTGTCAGTACCCATAATGGGTTGGACCGGTAAACATCGGGGCTTTGTTGTTGTTCCCTGGGCTTTTGATCTCTTTTAAGGGGAGACGTGGAGTGGCCGGCACGGTCACCAGATTTAAGCCCATGTGACGTTTTCCTTTGGGGATACCTGAAGGAAAATTTTTTCAAACATCGTCCTCGATCTCTTGAGGATTTGATGGAAAGGATCCAACAGGAAATCGACTCCATTCCGCCTGAGCTAACCCGGAGAGTGACGAAGAACTTCCGGGAACGTCTTCAGCAATGTGTTACCAACGACGGCCGCCCTATGTCGCATCTGATTTTTAAAACCCATTAAAAAACTGTTTTTAATGTACTTTTCAGAAATATATTCAATTTTTTTCTAGATGGCTTCTTTCATATTTTATACCTCTTAGAAAAGTTGGAGATATTTATGCCCCACCGTGTACAAGCATTCCACTAGCTTCGTCCGCGTCTGCACACAGCTGTGACTCAGGTTACGTCGACCGGCTTCTTAATTGTTAACATAACTTCGTTATCACACGCGGTTCATAAGACATCCTAAAATTATTATAAACAATAGATTCGTGACTTTTTACATACAACAATTGCTATCGTGCGGCATTTTACTTTGTATGAACATAAAAGCGTAAACAGAAAAATTGGGTGTTGTGTGTGTTGCTATGTACGGGGGCAAACAGGCTCATATTGCTGGGTTACTGTTACGATGTAAGAAACAGGCCTGCTGGTGCTGTTGGCTGCACTGCCAGACAGTTTTAGATACACGTGTGCAGGCCTAACCTTCAGCAGGCAGCCTGCTGTGTGTGTCCTGAGTGTCACTTGAAGAGACCTCGTTTCTAGGGCTTGTCTTGTTACGAGCCCTTTTTTACTTCCCGGTTTAAATGCCATATTTATGTCTGCGTACATTTCGCCAGCCACTGCCCCAGAACGAACATACAAACAAACACAAGCACATAAGCGATCAAATGTTTAGGAACAAAGTGTTTGCTATTTCGTGAATTCATCTTGAATATTTGAATATCACTCCCTCATGGTCCTTCCCCTTTCACCGTTACTGTGGCAGTAACATGGCAGCCGCCTGGCCGCTGCTTCATGGCAGTTCAGAGAGCAGATAATTTCGTCGCGTGAAGTATTTCGTACCGCCATGTTAACCCTAGTTTGTTCGACTTTCCTCCAGCGTATGAATAGCGAAGAATGATGAAAGCAAAATATAGCAACTGTCTGGTTAAGGCGTAATAACTGACGGCACGATGTGATAAAGAAACTGCAGGGAGACAGAGAGAGAGAGAGGGAGAGAGAGAGAGAGACTCGCCGGATCCATACAATGTCCGTAAAGAACGCCTACTAAAAATAAAAACCAACTAAAGATCGCTGTTCCTTTACAGTGAAGTGTTCTGTACCAAGGCAAATGTCGTGTTTCAGGGCACTTCATGCTACAGGCACACCCGCTCTACATTCCGTGCCGTAACTTCAGGACAGTCAGACGGCAACGTTTCGAAGTTATTGATTTTTGGACGATTTTGCTGCGAAGTTACAATTTATACACATTAGTTTTATGTCCAGCTGCTGCACAAAGTTAGGTTTTACGTTCCTGCACGTGCGACATTAAATATATATAAATGAATTAACACCTGTTATGTACCGGCAAATGGAAGCATGATGCGACAATGACGACTTGCAACGGTTGGGGGAAAGGGGGGGGGGCATACACGTTTGATTCAATTTTAAGGCCTTCGCGCAGACATCAGAAATAGTGGGGTGGAGCACAGAGAGCTGGCCGGCGTCTGTCGTAAATTTGTGGTTTAGGTATTGCTGCGTGCCACAGACAAACAGAAGCCAAAGAGAGAAACACTTGAATGTTTCACTTCAGTCTGTAAAGAGGAACACATCAACACTTGTCTTAGCAACACCCACTCAGTTTAAAAACCTTCCGTACGAACGAATCGTAACAAAATCATGCAATTAACCGCAGCTTTCAGCACCACAGGCACTGCTGGCTTTGTGTGCGGAAACAGAAGTTAAGACGTGAAGCTGGAGCAATGAATATCGTTGCACGGTTCATAGGTTTCGCCCACACAGCGGCGCAAAGAGCTGCCTTCCGTCGTGCTCCGGACACCAAGGGCGTCAACGTGATACTGCTGCCCGTCCATCCGCAAATTTCCTCTCCCTCGGAACATCTAACGTATTGCGAACAATATTTACACAGGTCTGTTTGGTTTGGTTTGGTCTGAATATCGTTAAGGTTTATTAATGTCCACACACAAACCGCACTGAATCTCATCACATCAATTAACAAGGAATCACAAAGCCCACCTCCAGCCCCACACATCGTTATTTACACGCCGAATTACTTCTAAGTTTAAATGCGATCAGGCGCGGACAAAGAGCCAACTCCTATCCTATGCATACAGTTCATCACGCAGCCTGTATACACACTGCATTGTATGTCTCACACAGAACATTCATACGGCATTAACATACTCCACAAAACACTTCACATCAGGGAACATTCCCCCTGGGCCCTGAGGAACAGACCGACAGTCATTTACATATGGAAGGAACGGCAAAGATGGAAAGAAAAAACTTTTAAATTGTGATTCGCTACATACAAAAGAGGAAGCAGCAAATAGGAATTTAAGTAACTGTACTAAGATCATAAAACTGAGAAATCTGGACAATTTTCTGCTTACGAAAGAATTCAAATGGAAAACATAACGCACAAATAGCACAATAAGTTGGACTGGCGTAGCGGCAAGAGGCGTATTACATATCGTATTGTAAACAGCGTAAGTTCATAAGGTGTACAGCAGAACACACGGTACCGGCAGTCGCAGCCATTGCTACTATGTACTGTTATTACGAAATAATTTCAGGATCCTACATCAAAACGACCTTGAACTTAAAAACTTCGCGCGACAGCCATATTGCTCTTACCGATAGAAACGCTAGGTTAATCGCGAAGAATTATACCAAATTTTATTTAAAACAGATCAGCAGCTTCTAATAGCTACAAAGTGGGGGCACACAAACCGCATAACGATGTCCGGGGCTGCTTCGTCACTGGGAACACGGAACAAGCTAGCTAAGTTGGTAAATGACGTATCGGCAGGTTCAACTTAAACAAGTTTCAGAGGCGACGTGAAGTCGTGCTTTGTCCATCATCATTCTGGCACAACTCGACATGCATCTGTCATCTGTCACGCGTGTGACTGCAGCCAGTCAGGAATGTGGAAGGAAACGCACTAGATTTAGTGCGAGACGTACATCCTTAGCGGTAAAGATACTGTGGTCTCAGCTCTACATTTCTGACAACTTCGCTGTTTTCTCCAGGCCTTCACTCAGCACATTTAGAGCCGTCAAGACCAGACGGAGTGCACCGACTGTCGGTTGTTGTGCAGCTGCCGAACATGCGGTGGCATTCGTACGGTCCGTTAGTGTGCAGGGTCGCTACAGGCTGACGGTTACCTGTTCTGCACACCCGTCCTTCTGTAAAAGGGTACCGAGGCTCTGCCACAGGAGTAAGACGGCCGGAGCGTGATGTTGAGCACCCATCCCAATCTAGTGCCAGAGTGTTTTACGAGAACAGCTTTATCTTACCGCAAATGTTGTGTAGACAGCGAGATAGAGAATACACAAATATGCATCATTACTGCGAACGGGATGCGAAATCGCGATAACCGCCATAATAATTCAAACAGCGCCCAACAGTTTCGTGTGACACCGGAACTGTTTTTTACGCGAAGAATTCTGATTTTAGTGAAGAAGATGTAGTGACAGCGAGCGATGCAGTATCATTAGGCAGGTACAGTAGCAGGTCAACTGACCGCAAGCTAAATGAGAATTTGCGGCCTTACACTCTCTCCAGTCACCGATTTACTCCTAAATTAAACACTCTGCAAGCTGCAGTGGAGCAGATAAACGTGCAGAAAGGAAGCAATTCGCTGGATGATAAATGAAAAGGGAGGAATCGCTGCAGGGAAACCGAAGGATGTTGTAATGTGATCCGGTCACTTGCATTGAAGGATGCAGTGCGCAGTGGTAAAGTCTAGTGTACATGCATTGTAGTGCAGGTTAGTGTTACACAATTATGGGACGGACCGAGAGTGACAGTCCCCACACAAAGGGTGGGGGGAGAGATAGAGTATCAGCTAATTAGAAGGTTCCCAGGCTTCGCCCGCTCGTCCTTATGATAGAAGTAGTAAAACAAATGACAGCATACAAAACACAAGGTTAAAACTGTGGCAGCGGCAGCTTGAAATGAGGGCCGGGAATTTTGTTTTGTTAGTAGTAATAAGCATATAATTTAGAAACTGACTTTACTTTAAAGCAAGGGGATTCGTTATGGTAAATTTAAATCGGGAGGGCTTTCTGGACTAAGCTGCACTATATTTAAAGATTCAGGTCCTACCACGCAGTAAACACTCTGCGTCTTGGTTATACAAACCAGAGAGTTAATGTTGTGTAGGGAAATAATAACAGTTTGTTGTCAGATCCACACAAAACACATAAATACAATGTGTGGGCGGAATGTAGAATTTTTGGATCTGAAGCCTGGTGGTACACGAATGAACAACTAGGCTTTAAAAAGTGAATACAGAAATATCAGTTATAAAACTGGTAAGAGACTGGAAGGCGGAATTTGTGCCAAAGTACAGAATTCATTGTGTAAATTTGTACTTCGGTGTTACTGACATTATAACGGCCCACGTGGCATTACAACTTCTTGCAAGGTACAAAAAAAACATAACGTTTTATCAAAATCCGCCGAATAGTGCCAGATATGAAAGGCGGACAGCGCAGACAGACAGACAGACAGACAGATTTATTACTTCCGGTCAGCACTCCACAGATGCATACAGAGCAAAGTACTCATTGGCAAGGTTATAAAATTTTTTCTGATCTTCATAACATGATTCACTGCAAAACACACACACGCGCACGCACGCACACACACACACACAGACACACATCTGTTTTTGTATGAATAAACACAAATATCTAAGAGCTAAGGGCGCATAAATGTTGTACTGGTGCATTTGTTCTAATTCATTTTATGATTTTCATTCGGTGAGACTCGTTGATGCGGACTTAAAGTGGGCTCACGACAGACAGACGAACAGACATAGAAATGCGGACATAACACACGTCCGAAACTGTGTTCAGACTGAGCACCTGAATTCATGACTCTAGACAACGTGTAAGGTAGTAATATCAGGTACTGAAATTGAAGCAGCACAGTACAGTACGGTACGGTACGGTACGTTACAGTACAGTAGAGTGCAGTACAGTGCAGTACAGTATAGTACGGTACGGTACGGTACAGTATAGTACGGTACGGTACGGTACGGTAC
>Ga0123354_10021575_pt1 | contig 10149 bp, 7 predicted proteins | sample TergutLab28metaG_2_FD_97872 | JGI IMG/M metagenome (GOLD analysis project Ga0123354, IMG submission 97872) | Labiotermes labralis P4 segment gut microbial communities from Petit-Saut dam, French Guiana - Lab288 P4 | ecosystem: Host-associated > Arthropoda: Insects > Digestive system > Gut ...
CCGTTAATCTCTGTTTTCTAGACCTGGAGCCGCTACTTTTTTCATTCAAGTAGCTACTCAATTGACCTCACGAGGCTGAGTGGACCCCGTTCCAGACCCACTACTACTCAGAAAATCTGGTAGAGCCGCGGATCGAACACGTGACCTCTGTATCTCTAGCCAGAAACTCTGACCACTAGACCACAGAGGCGGTCGTTCGCTTTAACAGCTTATGTAATTTAAAATTAGACTTGCTTCGATTATAAATTGTTGTTTAGTGGCGAATTGCCAAGCTTTCTGAAATCTACATACAGACTGGTGTTCGTGTCAAACAATTCATGTAATTTTCGGAACGGATTGGCATTATTTACTTTAAAAATTGTACAAATGAAACATACCTGAACACAACATTAAGTTTCTTATTTTCACATTCTGAAGTAATTGTAGCTATCAATTACAGACTGTCTCATCTGCGTTAAAAGTAAAGCCAACATTAATTTCTATGCTATACATAAAAATCTCCCTGATGATGGGTGAGACCAGCCTGAAATGTCGAAAATAACATTGTTTGCATGTACGGAAGTGTTTAATAAAAAATTCTAGTTTAAATAGACGGTATGTTATTAATTATTATTGCAAGTTTATGCACCGTAAGTATTAATAATTTTACAATAACTATTGTGACTTTTCCGGCATTTATTAAGAAACAGAAATACGATTGTTAGGAATTACGATGATTAATTTATTCAATTTCAGGTATTTTAAAAAGACGGTTGACTGAAGAGTATGAGTTATGCATTTTAGAATGAACCCGAGAGCTCGTCTCCTAGACTGTGCTGGCCCACTTCATGGTTATTTTCAGCATTAGAATGTACAAACTGATAAGAAAGACGCAATACTTCAAACAGCCGTCGGTTACACGGAAAAATTTAAAACTGTTATACACATCTTTCAAGTAGAGATCTAGAGCATTACTGTCACACCAGCCCATTTTCCACTTTGTTACTTTTTATGATAGGCAGAGCGCCTGCGTATTGTGGCAACTTTTCTAGCACCACCGTGAGGCGTATTGTTATGTAGAGCATTGAAACTGAAAGTCTCTGTGTAGACCGATGTACTTCCATTTGTCTCAGTGTGCACATGCTTGTTTCTTTTCCCGCTACTCTACATTTTCTGTTGATTTCCATTTTCTCGTGAAATTTTCACCATTTTTACCATTTTTACCAGATTTTTCTTTTTTGCTTTCCTGGCATACTTCGTAACTCTGCTCATATTTGTTTCCACCCTTTTGTGCACCCTATGCAAGGGTTTGCTTGTGTATGACGCTTGGTGGCTTAGAACACATGCCGATCTCAGCTATGTAGTGGTCCAAGTCTCGGCAGGTAGAAGAAAGTTTAAAATTAATTAATTAATAATAATAATAATATTCCGTAATAAAAAAAACTCCGAATGTCGATTATTATATTCAAGCGCTTCATAACAAGAAGCAAGCCTGAACATTAAGAAAGACAGCCGAGCACAGCTAACACCAGTATACGCCACATAAGGACTTTTCGGTCAACGACGGACCGCATGTACAGCGGTGGTCCCATGCGATCTTCATATTATAATATCATTGTGTTACGACTGCCTACAATATTCGTGAAGTAATATGTTGTACAGGTTTGTAGGCTAGGAGCAATAGATTATACTGTATAGCCTAGGCGTGTAATAGGCATTATTCTTCTATCTAGGTTTTTGTAACTACACGTTCGCACAACGACGAAATCGTCTAACAACGCATTTCTCAGAACGTAACCCCGTCGTTAAGCAACGCATATCTGTGTGTATACTTTATTTAAAAGACACAGCAACGTGTTTCGGCTGCATGTGTAACCTATCATCAAGTTGTGGAGTAACAAAAGAGGCAATAGACATCATGCATAAAATAACATAAAACCAGGTACGATCTCAACTCGTTACAAATTTCATAGCCATAGTGTATTAAAGGTTGTATTGTCCACATTTTTTATCAAAACATAGGCCTAAACTGTAGCTGTAGTCTACATCTTATTGTTTAGCGCATTATCCAAATGGCTGACAATTAAAAATGGACTGCCGGGTGGTGTGGCTTCTTAATATCATGACTTAACACCTGTGTTTAAATAGAGCGTTTAGATATTACACTAACATGCGAATAATTTTTAATTTTTATCCAATTTAATAATCTTCTGAAGGGTGAGAAGTACAACTACATTTTAAGCTAACGTTTGGATCACAATATAGAAACATTCATAATAAACGTAAAGCTTCAAAATTTGAAACGTTTTGAGCAAATAGTCGATTTTAGGTTATGTTTTACATGTTTTATATCCCCTGTTTGGTTACTATACAAAGAGATGGTAGCTTACATGTATGGTCCAAAAATGTAGCTGGTTTTCGTAAATAAAGAAACTGTTAGATGTGCCCCAGTGACATTTTTTGTCGTGCATAAGGAGCACACTGGGATGAATAATATGAAGACAAGCAAAACTACTTATTACAATACAATATCGAAGAGACACAACGTGCAAACAAATATATTTAATGTCTAAAAACACCTTATAGCATAAGGAGAGTGTCCAGACGTAGTAAATAGAATGTATTACAACGGTATAAAAGAATATTTACATAAAATCACTGATTTATTAAAAGAAATTAAAGTTCCCACGATCAATTATAGTCTTTCTTTAAGAGATACGTGTCATTGCAAGTCACAACAACGTGAACAAATAAAATATAAAACTGCAGGTCAACTTTAAATTTTCACGAAAGGATTCCACAGACTGTCAGCGTAGCCCTTGTTTGCGATTAACTGCAAATTTGGCCATGAACATTATTTCCTAGCTGTTGCTAACAGTCCCAAACGTATTACCTCACTACCATTTCACACCGTTAATTCCTGGTATGAAAACTGATACATACCGCAGTAGATGTTCCGCAGTTCTAAGTGCTCACTTGACATGTCAATATACATGCATGTAATGTTGTACATCGATCGTTCGCCTGTATTAGTTATAGGTCCATGACCCATTAGAAAGTGCATTTTCTGGTCATCAATCTCGAATTTTACCCCAAGGTATGCCTCAATATGAAGAGGCATCTACATACATTTTTTTGTATTTATCTCGAAAATCGGCGAGGTGATTAGAATTAGTATGATGATAATGATGAATTAAAGAATCGCATGTAAGTCTTATCGAATTCAAAGTTGTGAAACATCGACTTCGCCGATAGCCTGTGCTATTCGTTCCTTCTTCATACTCGTCACATACCCAACAATGTTTGTCTCTTCTCTTGATCACCTAAACAATATTTGGTGGACAGTAAAAAAAAATAGAATTTCTAGTTGAATAAGGTAGAACAACTTGATGTCACTTGCTTTATTATTTCATTATTTAATGCTCAACAAGTTTCGAATGTTAGTACATCCATCCTCAGGAGCTTGCGTCTTATTTGTTGAGTTATTTCATGGGTTGTATTGCTCTGGTTCGATGTGTGTTGCTGTTACGTTGTGGTTTGGCTGGGGTGGTGTGGTATCCGTATGCAGGCTGAAGCAGAGCAATACAACCCATGAAATAACTCAACAAATAAGTCGCAAGCTCCTGAGGATGGATGTACTAACATTCGAAACATGTTGAGCATTAAATAATGAAATAATAAAGCAACTGACATCAAGTTGGTTTCTCTTTATTCAACTATCAAGATGATGCACGGCCCAATAAACATAAGAATGAAATTTCTAATTTTGCTATATTCTCCAATTTATTTCCCCATTCCTCCTAGATTTTTACCACACTTCCTGCTACTGATACTGCTGTTGCTGCTATTTGTATGAATAATAATAATAATAATAGAAGAAGAAGAAAACATTTAGAAATTATGCAGAGTGACTTACAGTATTATAACCCAACAGCACCAAGAAAGTGATGTGATGTCATCCACAATCTTTTCAGTGATTCGAGTCAGTTAGCTCCAAGGTACACATCACTAAGTTTACGGATGGGTCAAGTTGCTCTTTGAGGACGTTTGCTAAGGATAAGTATATTAGTGGTTTTATTAAACAGGCGGTAGCATAAAACCAACAAACTGCAATAAATATTGTTAGTACTGACAAAGGAAATTATTCAAAATACAAGACAAAGTTAAAAATATGCCACAATGAAAATATCTGCATTTTTACCACACTGAACTTAAGATATTAATTTACATTAGGTCCGTAAAAGCTCGAGAATTGATCTCAGGCCTTAGTTCTGCTGCTAAGACTAGCCTATCGAACTCTCGTGCAGGACGTCTCGACATGTGTCTTGATAGATTTACTGCGGTTATTCCAAAGTAAATACCTCCTCCCGAAATATGTAGAAAACATCTTCGGTCGAAATTTGGTACATATCACTAAATTATTGTCCTGAATTGCAGCTAAAATGATTTATATATCTTTCTTTTTTTGGGGTGCAACAGCCCCCAATGGGTCAGGGCCTCCTCATTCTTGAGGTTTCTAGATCACATTCAACGACGCACCACAGTCGGTAGGGCTCCTCTGGACGAGTGATCAGCTCGTCGCAGAGACCTCTACCTGACAACACACAACACTCACAACAGACAAACATCCATGCCCCCCCGTGGGATTCGAACCCAAAATCCCAGTAAGCGAGCGGCCGCAGACCTACGCCTTAGACCGCGCGGCCACTGGGACCGGCATATATCTTTCTTCAGTTGATATAAAACAATAAATAATACGTATCTGCAGCAGATGAAACTTTTTCATGGTCTTTGTATTGTAGATAACGTAATTAAAGATGGCTTCTTTTTATAACAGTTACGGAAGTGGTCTTTCTCTAAGTTAACTTCATAAGCTGAAGAACAACGTAAAGAACAGACTGTCTTATTTAGCCAATCAACACATCACGTTGAACAAGAAGACTAGCTATCCACCGAGAAAAAGGTTGAGGAGATAAAAAAGGAAAGTAAATGAAATAGTCTCTCGTGGTCAGAAGAAATTAAGCAACAAGGGAAAGAATAAAATCTAAGAGAAAAGAGAACAAGGTCTCTGACGTGGTTCAACTGGCTGCTAATTGGGCTTAATGACGCTCTGTTTTCACTTTTCTTGGTTCTTTTCTTCTACACCAAATTCTTTGACCCTCTTTATCTCAACAAGACCCAAAGATTTTTCCTCCGGCTTAGTTCTGATGAACGTTTCGGAATCACCGGGTGCCGCATCTGTGTTGGGTTGATTGTCAAACTTCTCCGTTAACTTGAATCCGAGAACGAAATTTTAGAGCAGTTGTTAAGAGTATCTGTTCTCCGTAAAACTCCTTTGTAATAAAAGAATTATTTCCCTCTATCATGAATACATTAAGGCCGTTTATTACCAACCAATGATATTTAAAAAGACCTTTACTGTAATTTTTTTCTATTTTTAAACGGCTGTGAAAGACACATTGCTGTAACAATTCCATATTTCCAACTTTCAACTGTATTTATATATAATGGAAATGCGAAAAACTGTGAAGGTAAGAAAACATCTTTCCACAATGGACACTGACTTCATTGCTAACCATTTCTCGTCTCATTAATACAGAGTAAACTTAATTTACGTTTGCTTCAAATGCAAGGAAACTTTAAAGAATGAACGGAAAACTGTCTGTTTAAATGTTTATTTTCTATCCCGTATTATTATTATTATTATTATTATTATTATTTGCGCTCTCTCTTTTCGAAGTTTCTCATAAACGTGACGTAAGTAAGTTCAACTGACGTCAGTGGCTGTCCAATACGCTTTTCTACTTTACTGACAAAAGCAATAAATAAGAGTAAAGAAGCCCCAAACTACCTATATGTTCCCCATTTCTCAGTTGTTGCGTTGTACTGCTAAGTGGCATAAATACCCTCTGGGATTTGAAATGCGAGCTGAAAGCTTGGGTTCATAATGTGTAAATTTTTATATTTTAGGAAAGATTATATCAAAACCTGCATTCAATGAAAACAAGACGGGCAACGTACTATAAAGTAACAGTGAGGTGCGTTCGCGTAACAATTATTGCCGTGGAAAGCAGTAAGAATTACATATTCTGAATGCATATCTGTAGCCTTAATTATCCAGCATGCAAAGTGCATGCACCGTGCTGTATTGTCTTCCGTGACCTCTCTGGCTGTACCGCATTTTTTCACATTATCTCATAAATGACAAGATTTTAAAAAAGTGAACATAAATTTTCATTTTGAATTTCTGTACACTTGTGTCCGAAATATTTCTTGTTCTGGGAGGAATTCAGCGAGACGTTATCGTTAATTTGCATATGTCGTAATGTAAACTGCTCGTTGTTCTTGTGAAATTTTAATGTAACTTGCATTTCCTCGACGAAATCTCGAAAACACTCACAACAAATTTCATGAAAATCCGTCCAATTGAACAGAGTTCTTCCACTGGGACGCACAGAGAGACAGACAGACAGACATGACGAAACTAATAGTCTCTTTTCGCAATTTTACGACCGCGCGTAAAAATATTTGTTTCCTTTGATGTATAATTATCAAAAGTGCTCTTAAATAATACCTGCAGCATTTAAGTCCAAATTGCGTTATTTTAATGGAGTTCCGATAACTGAAATTTTAGGTTTGAAGTTGCTGAATATTATAGCATATAATAATTGATATAAAGTAAGTTATGTTAGATTTGATGGTGATAATTGATGAGCAGTATTTAAAAAAAAATTATACTGGCTTTATTTTTACGTACTCGCAATACTATATGCGAGATCAGCAGAAACTGTGATATCAACAGAAACCAGAGACCGCCAGGCCCTAATACGGCAAATTAAGGCAAAACATAAACATATTGCACTGCAGTGGATACCAGGACACTGCCAAATCGCATGGAATGAACATGCCGATGCACTGGCCAAAAAGGGCGCCAAAATTACACAAACACATATTAGAGAAACAAACTGCCGTTCTGTTGAACTACATTTCAAACAAGTGTTTCAAAGTGTATACAGACATGAACTAGAGGAAAAGTTATCCAAAAAACCATGGAAACAAGAAATAACAAAATTAACAGACTGGACAAGAAGAAAGGCATTTGCAGATTTTCGATTGTGCGTTCGGCATGATTGCCTGGGTACACATCTTCACCGCAATGGAATCAGCCCCGACCCCTACTGCACGCAATGCAGCCTCCGCGAACCCATAGACAGAAACCATTTAGGACAATGTGCGGGAATATTTAATAGGACAGAGTGTGAGCGGTATCGGGAGGCCAGGACAAAAATGATGGAAAACTGACTTTGCTACTTTTCTATTATTATTTTTGCGACTACTGCTTACTATTTGGACTTTCATATTTACCTTGAATGTTGTTTATAATACTTACAGTGTTTATAGTGTAATTATAATATTTCATTTTTATTGGTCGCATAGGTCAATGATAAATAATCAATGTACGTGCCATTAGGAAAATAAATAAAATATTTACGTACTTTAAGCACGATAGAGTGGAGCATCTGATGGATTATAAACTTAAGAGCTTTTTTGTCAAAAATGCTTCTCGAATTAATTGTTTCATGGTATTGTGCTATATATATACTCGACCTCTTCATTTCTTCTCAACATCTTACTGAAGTTTTGTCTCAGCTCATAGTTTGAATGAAAAAAAGGTGAAATCTCGTTTAAAATAGTGTTAGAGGTACTGCGGACTGTTGGCCGCGGAACTATAACACGAAAGGATTCGGAAACTGAAGAATATTCATTATATTTGCAGATTCACAGTTTTAAGTCATTGGACTGTTTGAATAAACGTGTATGAGTTGCGACAAAGATTTGAGACTAGAGACGGATATACGGTTAACTATTCTGACTGACGAGTCTGAAGCTTAAAATGTTACTGGGACCGTAATATTGGGAGTGAGCTTATGAGGATCCCTGGCGGAAAGTACAGTGAACTTGCGAAGCATAATATGTTGTGCTGACTGATGCACAAGGAAGAATTTCGTGAACAATTATTGCTATAAAACTATTCGTAAAATGTTACACTGTTCACAAAAAGAAGTTAAAGAAAAGTTCCTTTGAACCTTGTGGGCAGGCTATTCAATATAAACAACTGAGAAATTAGTGTTAATAATCATAGGGATTATACTGGTGTAATTTCAGATTTGAGCATTGCTATACCTTAGGTAGGCCTTCACATCTTCTAATCATCAATCATAGGGACTGCCTACTGCATTGGCATTTCAGACAAGGGATCGGTGCGTAAGCCCGGTACAGAATTGAATTAGCCGAAGCTGCAGTAACTAACGGTGGCGACCTGCGCTGTAATGAGGGGCAAATTCAATCAACAAGACCGCGGGGCGATGTGGCTTGGACAATGAGAGGCAAGTCTACACCCTTCTGCCGGATGCCCGGGGATTCGGTCTGCAGGCATCAGTGAGCGCGAGCATTGTTCACAACAGCGCGACGTTAATGACCGGCTTTATTCAAGAAATGTTTTAGTATCGCTGGTAGAAAATGGGAAGGAATAAATAGAAACATACTCAATTTTTTTTAAAACGGACAATAACCTAACCTGTTCTTCCTTCACATTGCATTAGTCGAGTCGAGTGCAACTTAAGGTGCGTCTACACTAAACGTGCTCTGGCTTGTGCTCGTAACAGTGGCAGTGACTCTTGCTGAATGTACGCAGAATGCACTTCCAGTGGCTGAAAATATTTCAACTGCAGTACGCCATGACGAGCCTCTTTTTAAATTATCACTTCCGACACGAGCCACTCAAAATGGAAACTCTTGTGGATCGCGTTAATTGGCCTGGAATTTGTAGAAGAGTACACATCTACGGAGACATATGACGTTGAGCACGATCCTGAATCCCAAGCACCCATAGAAACGTAAAGCCCTGGCCACGCCATGAAAGTTTATAGGAGTAGATGTAACGAGGCACTCACTCTTAACCTAGGCACAAGTTGGAGGTGAGTGGTCGAATTCACCCTCCAGCAGGTTTCCCCCGGGAAATAAGCCGTACCCATTGAATAATAAGATGGGTCACAACGGTTTTGAAGAAGATACAAACTCTGGCCGCTACAGGAATTACAGCCGCGGACTGTAAACCCCGTAGCTGATGGCTGTACCAACTACGACATCACAGTTCCAAATAGCAGTATTCTGCGCGCAACTTAGAAAGCAGACTCGATTCGAATTGACCGATTTCTTGCAGTGCGCCAACTGCCTTAGTGTAAATCGAAAGCGACGGATGGGACGGAGTGGCATCTCTGATGGGAGTGCCCGTATTCACTAAGGCCCACAGGACAGAGAATCTCAAAATGCCGCAAGATGTCACAATAGAACGAGCAGGCGCTCCCGACTTCAGTCGGTACCTTCAAACTAACCCCAGTGCCATCGTGCCACCGCCATGCCAGAAGCAGTCGGAGTGTGCAAGTTCTGTTCTACGCGAGATGCCGAAACGACACGTTGCAGAGAAGAGGCAATCGTGGCAGGCTTCTTCTGTTGTGGACAGCAGTTCAGAAAAATATGGTCTGCTGGCGGCTTCATTCTACTCGAAATCGTCAAAAAGACACTACATGACACTTGCTCGGTATGGAGAGTCACTTAGGATTTGCTGCGTCATGGTAATGTGAACCGAGATTTGTCGGAGCGAAGAGAGCGCGGTATAGCTGTTGCTGGATCCATGCACTTGTACTTTCACCGAGGTAGATGTAAAAGGATTAGCAACATAATGGTCTTTACTCTGCTCACAGCCCAGGACTGATGCGTTTCGCTGGTTTTCTCGTTTAACCATTGAAGGCAGTTTTCAGTAACGGGGGTTACGTAGTGGGATTAGTATCTTAGTAGTGAAAGTGAGAAGGAACTTCGCGTAGCATGTCGAACTTCACGAAAGTTCAAAATTTGCATCAAGGTCATTGAATGACAGAGAAACACTAGAGCTGCTGCCTGCAAACTTGCAAACTCAAAGCGTTTACTCACTGCTCGAAGGCACCATCTCATCTTGCAGCGGGCAGTGCTAACTGCAAATTCACACAGCTTTATTTATTAAAACCAACTAATTGCACATACTTGTCAAACCATTTAAAACCACATTATTGGATTAAAATGGATTTAAAATATCTCCTACATGTTTCAATCCCTCTATGGGATCATCCTCAG
>Ga0123354_10021579_pt1 | contig 10148 bp, 8 predicted proteins | sample TergutLab28metaG_2_FD_97872 | JGI IMG/M metagenome (GOLD analysis project Ga0123354, IMG submission 97872) | Labiotermes labralis P4 segment gut microbial communities from Petit-Saut dam, French Guiana - Lab288 P4 | ecosystem: Host-associated > Arthropoda: Insects > Digestive system > Gut ...
CCGTGGGGCGTCGTTCTCGTGGTATGAATACTCGCCTGCCCGTGTGCGCTATCCCTATGTGCGAGGGGTGTTACTCGAAGCGTACCGGGCAGAACGAGCCGCCGGTCGCGATCCGGTGGAGGCTTGGGGCGCGGTAGTTGAGGATGCTGGCCGCGCCACAGCCTACAAGAAATCCCGTGGGCGGGGCGGGTTCGTGCGGGCGGCCTGGGAAGAGGCTCAGGAAATCCAGGCCGCCGCGCATGTTTACACAATCAAGAAATACGGCCCTGACCGGTGCGTCGGGTTCACCCCGATTCCGGCCATGTCGATGGTTTCGTTCTGCGCCGGCACGAGGTTCTACTCGCTGATCGGCGGCACGCTGTTGAGCTTTTATGACTGGTATTGCGATCTGCCGCCGGCGTCCCCCCAGATTTGGGGTGACCAGACGGACGTCCCCGAGTCAGCGGACTGGTTCAACTCGTCCTACATCATCATGTGGGGCGCCAACCTGCCGGTGACGCGTTCGCCCGATGCGCACTTCATGACGGAAGCCCGCTACAAGGGCACCAAGGTTGTGGCCATCAGCCCGGACTACGCCGAGAACGTCAAGTTTGCCGACGACTGGCTGGCTCCCCACACCGGCACCGACGGCGCGGTGGCCCAGGCCATGGGTCACGTCATCCTGAGCGAGTTTTACCGCGACCGTCAGGTCGAGTACTTTGACGCCTACTCGCGCCAGTACACGGACGCACCCTTCCTGGTGACGCTGGTCAGGCGTGAAGACGGCACCTGGGTGCCATCGAAGTATCTGACGGCCGATCTGGTGCCGGAATTCGCCGCCGAGGCGAACGCCGCCTCCAAGCCCCTGTTCCTGGATGAAGCAACCGGTCGCCCGATCGTGCCGAACGGCACAATCGGCGATCGCTGGGGCGACGCCGGGTTGGGCAAGTGGAACCTGAGCCTGGACGGCAAGACGCCGGCCCTGACGCTGGCAGGCGTCAAGGGCGCCGGCGCGGCCGAGGTGATGCTGCCGCGCTTCGACGTGGGTGGCGACCGGGGCGACCAGATGCGCCGCGGAGTGCCCACGATGACGATCGCCGGCAAGACGGTCACAACCGTCTTTGATCTTTTGATGGCCGGCTACGGCGTGGCCAGGCCTGGCCTGCCGGGCGAGTGGCCGAAGGGCTACGACGACCCCGATGAGGTTGGCACCCCGGCCTGGGCGGAACGCCAGTCGGGTGTCCCGGCTGCCGACATCGCGCGCATCGGACGTGAGTTTGCGCGCAACGCCGAGGTCACAAAGGGACGCTCGATGATCATCCTGGGCGCCGGAACCAACCACTTCTTCCACTCCGACACGATGTACCGCACATTCATCACGATGCTGACGCTGACGGGCTGTCAGGGCGTCAACGGCGGTGGCTGGGCGCACTACGTCGGCCAGGAGAAGGCCCGGCCGATCACCGGCCAACAGCATGTCGGCTTCGCCCTCGACTGGGCGCGTCCCCCCAGGCACCAGGCGTCCACCGCCTTTTGGTACCTGCATTCCGATCAATGGCGTTACGACCTGTTCACGGCCGAAGACATCTCATCGGTGACGGGGCCCGGCACCCTCAAGGGACGCACTGTGGCTGACTGCTACGCCGAGGCCGTCCGCCTTGGCTGGACGCCTGGCCACCCGGGGTTCACCCGGAATCCGCTGGACTTGGCCGACGAGGCCAAAGCGGCGGGCGTCGAGCCCGGGCCATACGTCAAGGCTCAACTGACGTCGGGCGAACTTGCCTTCGGCGTCACGGACCCCGACAACCCGGCCGTCTTCCCACGCGTCCTGACGCTGTGGCGGGCCAACCTGTTGGGCAACACCGCCAAGGGCAGCGAGTATTTCATGCGTCACCTGCTGGGCACAGACTCGGCCGTGACGGCGCGCGAAGTGCCCGAAGGCAGGCGTCCCAGCGAGGTGGTCTGGCGCGATGAGCCTGGTATCGGCAAGCTCGACTTGGTCACCACCATCGACTTCCGCATGACGGGTTCGGCTCTGTTGTCCGACATCGTCCTGCCGGCCGCCACCTGGTACGAGAAGCAAGACATCTCCACCACCGACATGCACCCCTTCGTGCACGCCTTCAACGCGGCGATTGCGCCGCCGTGGCAGGCCCGCACCGACTGGGACGCCTTCACGGGTCTGGCCGACAAGGTGTCGGAGTTGGCGGCCAAGCACCTCGGCACGCGCACCGACATCATGCCGATCCCGCTGCTGACCGACACCCCGGACGAGTTGGCGCAGCCACACGGCGAGGTGCATGACTGGGCCAGGGGTGACGGGGCGGCGCAACCGGGCGTGACCATGCCGAAGCTGATCGTGGTGGAGCGCGACTACACGGCCATCGGCTACAAGATGCGCACGCTCGGCCCGCTGATCAGCACGCTCGGCACGTCCACCAAGGGCGTCACGGTTTCCGGCGACGACCCGGTCGAGTTCTTGTCGAAGCGCAACGGTGTACAGGTGGACGGCGTGGGCGCCGGGCGGCCCAAGATGGAAACCGACGCCCAAGTGGCCGAGGCCATCCTGGCGCTGTCGGGCACGACGAACGGGCATCAGTCGCTGGCCGGCTTCAAGTTCCTCGAGAAGCGCACGGGTCAGCCACTGGCCGACCTGGTGGGCGAAAACGCCGAGCGCCGGATCACTTTCGCGGACGCTCAGGCCGGCCCCACCCCGGTGTTCACCAGTCCGGAGTGGTCGGGCAGCGAAACCGGCGGGCGTCGCTACTCGCCCTTCTGCATCAATGTCGAGCGGCTGCGTCCCTGGGCCACCGTCACGGGACGCCAGCAGTACTTCGTCGACCACGACTGGATGGCCGAAATGGGCGAGTTGCTGCCCATCTACCGGCCCCCGCTGGATCTGCGCGGCTACGCCGGCGAACCCGAGGACGAGCCCGGGCGCAGCGTCAGCGTGCGGTACATCACGCCGCACGACAAGTGGGCCATCCACTCGTCGTACGCCGACAACCCATACATGCTGACGCTGTCGCGAGGTGGGCCGACCATCTGGATGTCCGAAGCGGACGCCGCCGCCATCGGCGTGGCGGACAACGACTGGATTGAGGCCTACAACCGCAACGGTGTGGTGGTCGCCAGGGCCGTCGTCAGCCACCGCATGCCCACCGGGACGGTGTTCATGTATCACGCCAAGGACCGCAACATCGATGTGCCGCTGACTGAGGCCAACGGCCGTCGGGGCGGCACCCACAACGCGTTGACCAGGGTGTATGTCAAGCCGACGCATCTGGTGGGCGGGTACGGGCAGCTCACCTTTGGCTTCAACTACTACGGGGCAACGGGCAATCAGCGCGACGAGATCACCCGCATCCGTCGACGCAGCCAGGAGGTGGTGTTCTGATGCGAGTCATGGCAGCGATGGCGATGGTGTTGAACCTCGACAAGTGCATCGGGTGTTCGACTTGCTCGGTGACGTGCAAGCAGACGTGGACGAACCGTGACGGCACGGATTACGTCTGGTTCAACAACGTCGAAACCAAACCTGGCGTCGGTTACCCCGGCGGCTGGGAGGATCAGGCGCAGTGGCGGGGCGGCTGGGAGCTCGACGGCTCAGGCCGTCTGCGGCTGCGGTCGGGCAATCGTCTGCGCCGGCTGGTGCGCATCTTCGCCAACCCGGAGATGCCGTCGATCGACGACTATTACGAACCGGCCACCTACGATTACGACGCGCTGCTGTCGGCTCCGGCCGGCACCCAGCCCGTCGCCCGGCCTCTGTCAGCCCACACCGGGCAACCGATGGAGATTTCCGGCGGGCCAAACTGGGACGACGATCTCGGTGGCTCGCAGCAATACGCGGCGGCCGACCCCAACTTCAGGGAGTTGGGGTCGGCTGTTCGCCTGGAATTTGAGAACACCTTCATGTTCCATCTGCCCAGGCTGTGTGAGCATTGCCTGAACCCGGCCTGCGTGGCGGCCTGCCCGTCTGGGGCCATGTACAAGCGCGAGTCGGACGGCATCGTGCTGGTCGACGAGAACCGCTGCCGGGGCTGGCGCATGTGCGTGTCGGCCTGCCCGTACAAGAAAGTGTTCTTGAACCGGCTGAGCGGCAAGGCCGAAAAATGCACCTTCTGCTTCCCCCGCATTGAGGAGGGCACGCCAACGGTGTGCTCCGAGACCTGCGTCGGCCGCATCCGCTACATCGGCGTCATGCTTTATGACTTGGACGCCGTGGAGGACGCCGCGAAGGCCGATCGGGCCAACCTGGTGGAAGCCCAGCGGGCCGTGTTCCTCGACCCCTTCGACCCGGCGGTGGTTGCGCAGGCCGAGGCGGACGGCGTCGCGCGCGACTGGATCAAGTCGGCTCAGGCGTCGCCGGTCTGGGCGCTGGCGATGAAGCACAAGGTGGCGCTGCCACTGCATCCGGAGTTCCGCACACTGCCGATGGTTTGGTACATCCCGCCGCTGTCGCCGCTGCTCGGCGCCACCACGGCGATGGGTGGCAACGCGGAAGATCCAGACGACGTGTTCCACACCATTTCGTCCTTGCGGGTGCCGGTCGATTATCTGGCGCAATTGTTCACGGCCGGCGACTCGGCCATGGTTGAGCAGGTGTTGGGCAAGTTGGCCGCCATCCGTACCCACATGCGGGCGGTCACCACCGGGGCCGACGAGCCCAGCCTGCCGGAGGGCGTCAGCGGGTCCGACCTGGAGGAGCTGTACCAGTTGCTCGGTGTCGCCAAGTTCTCGTCCCGCTTCGTCATTCCCAAGGGGCATCGCGAGGAGACGGCCGAGGTGGCGTCGTGGGTGTCGGGGTGCCCATTGGAGACACCCGATGGGCCGCTGACGCGCTCGGAGCGGGGAAGGAAGTTGCCATGAGCTTCGGTCCATTGCCGGCGGTCGACGCCCGCCCCATCACTCGGCCACGGGTGCACCGGCGTCGCGTGACCAAGTCAGCCGGACGTCGCGATGTCATGGCGCTGGCCAGCCTGCTGCTGGGCTACCCGGACGACGCCATGACCGATCTGCAGGACCAGCTGGCGGATGCCGTCGGGGGTCTGCCGGACAGCGCTGCGGCTTCCGATCTGCGGGAGTTCATGGAGTGGTTCGTCAACACCGACGCGGCCCAACGCCGCGTCGACTATGTGAAGACGTTCGATCACCGGCGGCGCAGCGCCCTGTACGTGACGTTCGCGCCGTACGGCGACAGTCGCAGCCGGGGTGACGCCTTGGCCAGTTTGCGGAAGCTCTACAACGACGCCGGTTTTTTCGAGAACGGCGACGAATTGCCCGACTATCTGCCCACCGTCCTACAGTTCGCGGCCCAGGTGAGTGAGGCCGAGGCGGATGCCGTACTGGGGCAGTCACGGGCCGGCATTGAGTCAATCCACGAGGCACTGCGAGCGCACCGCTCGCCCTACGCGTCCGTCATGCGGGCGGTCATCCGGTGTCTGCCTGCAGAGGTGCCGTCCTCGCCTCAACAGGTCGCGCCCGATCTGGAAGGAGTCCTGGCATGAGCTGGCTGTCTATCGCATTGTTCGGCGTGTGGCCGTACATCGCCTTGACAATGTTCGTCATCGGCAACATCTGGCGTTGGCGCACCGACCAGTTCGGCTGGACGACGCGCACATCCGAGCTGTCGGAGAAGAAGCTGCTGATGTGGGCATCGCCGATCTTCCATTTCGGTATGCTGGCGGTGCTGATCGGCCACCTCATGGGGTTGGTGATTCCCGAAGGCTGGATGACGTCTATCGGCGTCTCACCTGAGGCCTACCACATCATGGCCGTCAGCCTGGGAACTGTCGCCGGTTTGGTCTTCACGCTCGGTGTGGTGTTGTTGATTCTCCGGCGGTTCATCCTGAAGACGCGAATCCGCCTTGTGACGCGCCCCGGCGACATCGTCATGTACATTCTGCTCGGGCTCATTATCATTATCGGCATGACTGCCACCCTTGGCTACAACGTCCTTGGCCCTGGCTATGACTACCGGGAGAGCATCGGTGTGTGGCTGCGGTCAATCTTCATGGCCAACCCGGCGATCTCGGTGATGGCCGCGGCACCTTGGATCTATCAGTTGCATGCGGCGCTGGCCCTCGGTCTGTTCGCGGTGTGGCCGTTCTCGCGGCTGGTACACATGTGGAGCGTGCCGGTGGGCTACCTGACCCGTCCGCCAATCGTCTATCGGCAGGCAGCGAGGGTATGACTGGCCTGGATGCCATCATCCTGACCGGCGGCGAAGGCTCACGTCTGGGCGGTGCTGACAAAGCTGCGTTGATCGGGGCGGACGGTCAAACCACTTTGGAGCGCACCGTCCAGGCGTGTCGTGAGGTTCAGGCTGGGCGCGTCGTGGTGGTTGGTCCGCCCCAGGCGGCCGGGGCGTTGGATGTCGAGGTGACGCAAGAAAGCCCGCCCGGTTCCGGGCCGGCGGCGGCCATCGCCGCAGGGTGGGCGCTGCTGGAATCGGACGGGTCAGTGGGCGGCGATGTGTTGGTGCTGGCCTGTGACATGCCGAACGTCGCGCCGGGCGTCAAGGCCCTGGTGGCGGCGGAAAGCGGCGTCGACGGCGCGATAGCGGTCGATGGCGGGCGAAAGCAGTGGCTGCTGGCGCTTCTGCGGCGAGCGGCCTTGGCCAAGGCGTGCACCGGCCTGGACTGGGGCGGCACGGGCAACCCGTCAGTTGGACGTCTGCTGGGCGGCCTGGATTTGGCGGAGATCGCCGTCCCGGCAGGTGCCACCGATGATCTCGACACGCCCGAAGACCTCGCCTCACTTGGCTACATCAACTGAGGCGGGCGAAGCGGACCTGGACGGCGTCCAGCATCTTTTGCCGGGCGGCCGGTGACTTGGATTCCGCGCCTGCGTGGCTCAGCCACGTCAGATTCGGCACGCCGATCTTCCGGAAGGTGCCCCGCAGCAAGATCTTGCTGATGGCGCTGGCGAACATGAACCGGTAGAGCACGGACGGCGTCGACATGACGGTGATCAGGGTGACGCCACGGAGTTTGGTGGCGTTTGTCATGGGGCGCAGGCCGCTGCCTTCGTGATAGGCGACACCCTTGGCCACCACCTTGTCGATGAAGCCCTTGGTGGTTGCCGGCATGGCCTCCCACCAGATGGGGAAGGCCAGTACCAGGTAGTCGGCGGCCAACAGGCGTCGCTGGTAGTCGGCCGCCAAAGGGTCGGGCGATTCGGCGCCCAGGCGCCAGGCGGCCAGCTCGTCCGCCGACATGACGGGGTTGAAGCCGTCCGCGTGCAGGTCGATCAGGTCAACCTCGTGGCCCGCCGCCATCAGCCCAAGCTGGGCGGCGTGAGCCAGGGCGACGGCAAAGGAGCGCCGGTGCGGTGTGTTGTCCCAGGCCTGTGCGCCATAGGGGTGGTCGATCACCAGCATGGCTTTCATGGTCCGTCCTCTCAATCAATAGTTTGATGTGCAACTATTGTATGCCATACCGTTTGCTGTACAATAATCGAGTGAACACGACGACAGCTTGGGAGTTCTGGTACAACGTGCGAAAGGCGTCCACCATCATGGAGCGCAGCGCCGAGGCCCTGCTGAGTGCGCAACTGCACATCAGTTTCGGGCAGTTCATGGTGCTGTCGGTGATCGACGCGCACCCCGGGCCACTCAACCAGACGGCCATCGCCGATCACCTTGGCCTGACCAAGGGGACGGTCTCCCGACTGATTGAGGCGGGGGCCACGGCCGGTTGGATCATCGTGGCGCCCGACCCGGCGTCACGGCGCTCCCGTCTGATCAGTCTGAGCCACTCGGGCGAGAAGTTGGTGCGTCAAGGGGACGCCCTGTTGGAGCAGTCACCGCTGTTGCAGTCGTCGAGGGACGAGGTGAGCCTTCAAGCCGCTACCGACACGCTGCAAGCGGCCATTGACGTCATGGTCGGGGCGTCTGGGGTAACAACACCAGCGCTGCCACCAGCCCGTCACCCGCTGGGCCAGTGAGTGGTCAGCGAGATTAAGCCATCGTTGCGGCAGTCTATGCTTGACGCATGCTAATTGTTACAGGGAACGATATTCCCGGCTACCGCATCCAGGCCGTCCTCGGCGAGGTCATGGGTATGACAGTGCGCAGCGCCAACTTCGGGGCCAACCTGGTGGCCGGGTTCCGCGCCATCGGCGGCGGAGAGGTGAACGAATACACCCAATTGATGTATGACTCGCGTCAGCAGGTGATGCAGCGCATGGCGGATCAAGCTCAATCGCGGGGCGCTAATGCGGTGCTGGCGTTCCGATTTGATTCCGGGTCGATCGGCCAGTCTTTCACCGAGATCTGCGCCTACGGCACAGCCGTCGTCATCCAGCCAATCGCCGCCGGCCAAGACGGCGCCACCCAACAGTCCGTCCAGGACCCCGCAGCCACACCGGCGCAGTAGGCGTCCCCAGTCTGTCAAACACATGCGGCAGCGTATCTACTCGGTTATCAAGGATCAGTCCGACACTGTTTTCGGTCGCGTTTTCACCGTTGTGATGTCGCTGCTGATCATCGTCAATGTCATATTCGTGCTGGTTGACACATTGAGCCACGAGCCAACCTTTTTGGCAGACGCATCCCGTGGGGTCGAGGTCGGATCGGTGTCGATATTCACTCTGGAGTATCTGCTTCGGCTTTGGACCGCAGATTTCATCTATCCGTCGCTCGGCCCAGCCAAAGCCCGCCTACGGTATGTCAGATCGAGCATGGCAATCATCGATCTGCTGTCAATACTGCCTTTTTACCTGCCTGCGGTCATTCCAATGGATCTGCGCATCCTGCGGGTGCTGAGACTCGTACGGCTGGTGCGCGTCTTCAAATTGGGACGCTACAGCAGTGCGTTGGAGACCATCGGACGCGTCCTCAAGCGTTCGGCGGCTGCCCTGGTTTCGGCTGTGTCAATAGTAGTCTTGCTGTTGATCGTTTCTTCCGTGCTGATGTATTACGCTGAAAACGATGCGCAACCACTGAAGTTCACATCGGCGTTTTCTGGGTTGTGGTGGGCGATGACAACAATCACGACTGTCGGTTACGGTGATCTCGCGCCAGTGACAGTTCTGGGCCAGGTGTTCGGCGCGATCATTGAACTACTCGGCGTCGCACTCGTGGCGATCCCGACCGGCATCATCAGTGCCGGGTTCATTAGTGAATTGTCCGATGAACAGGCAGGCCAGGCCGCCGACACGTCAACAAAAGTCGGAGAACTGACGAAGCTAAAGGTGCTATTGGACGATGGGCTGCTTACCAGGCAAGAGTTTGACGATCTGAAGAAGCAGACACTGATGGGGTCAGTCACGTCGGGCAACAGCGAAGAACCGCTCTGACCAGGGACTGCAGCTGTCGGGCGTCCCCAAAGGCGCCACTTGGTAGGTGACGATCACGACTTCTCACACCAGCGATTGGATTTCCCGGCCTCAACGCGGTGGTGCGAGAAAACGTGACCGTTCCGGGCGGAAATCATCACGACTTCTCGCACCACCGACACCTTCACCGGTTTTGGTGACGCTGGTGCGAGGACACGTGATCCGCTCGGTTGTTGTTCATGCGGCACGGCGACCAGATGGTGTTCGCAGCACCAATGCATTCTCAACCGAGCGGACGAACTGAGCCGGGTGGCGCAGTTGACTCGCAGTGACTGTAATGATCAGCCGACGTCGTCGGATGGCTCAACGGCACCATCTTGCATACCGTGATCACCGACACAGACATCACCATCACTGACCCCAACGGTGTCATCCTCGGAACCATTCCCTGCCCAACTGGCGGTACTGGACCGACATACCACATCAACACGAACCTCCACGGGGCGAGGTTGGGCAGGGGAAACCTCCTGGGTGAGGTTGTTTGCGGGCAGATTTTGCCGGGTTACCTCCCCAAGGGCGCTGGGGACCGCCATCCCTGTGCTGGTGTTTCGTGAGCGGACACTGAATTGTGACGGTGGGTTCCACGCCCCCCTGCTGCCGCGTCCCCCCAGGGGGACTTGCCGCCGAACACCCCTACCGGGCCACGGCTTGTGGCCGGGGTTCCCACTTCAGTCGGCAGCCCCAGCTCGCTGCCGCCACGCCCGGGGTGTCTTCCACATTTGGCAGCATGGCCCCCTCAAGCAGCCAGGCGGGCAGTTGACAGCACTTTGGAACACCCCCACCGGTTTGCCAGCTTCTGGTGCGACAGGCGAAACCGCGTTCCCCTC